>Ga0126343_10000453_pt1 | contig 15660 bp, 10 predicted proteins | sample Cyp2metagenome_FD_92531 | JGI IMG/M metagenome (GOLD analysis project Ga0126343, IMG submission 92531) | Coral microbial communities from Lord Howe Island, Old Settlement Bay, Australia - Cyphastrea 2 metagenome | ecosystem: Host-associated > Invertebrates > Cnidaria > Coral ... | reverse complement strand
TTATTCCCCAATGATTGTACAGTTTGTTGATACCATGATGTTGGTGTCAACAAGTATAGAGTGGTTATAATGACCCATCAAACTCTAAGTCTTGAAAAGTACTGGAAACTGTTTCCAGCCACCGTAAGTGTCTCACCCAGGAACACAACACGATGTGTCTGGCCAGGGTTCAAACCCAGTACAGCTTGATTGGGAGATGAGTGTACTATCTAGCTAACCAAGAGGCCACTGCGCCTTCACACAAAGTGCAAAAACCCCTTGGAATTGACTTAATTTATGTTTGTTTGCATTTTCCTGTTACATTGTAAATATTGTAGGGAATATGGCACAAGCTGATAATCCCACTGACATAGTCGTTGTTCTTGGTTGTCGCACGAATGAAGATGGATCCCCAAGTGAAATGATGAAATCCAGAGTCAAACGGGCAGCTGAGCTGTACACATCATTAAAACAACAGAACATTGATTGTCGTGTTATTGTGACTGGATATCAGGCACCAGATCAGGTAATTAAATGACAGCTGTCCAAATGTTCCAGTGACTTTTAGCATCATTCCTTAATTTATGGTATCACTGATGGTGGTGTTATAGCTTCTTGTTATATGGCTAGCTCCATGACCAGGCGAGATGAACCAAATCATACACTGTGATTGGCTTACTGAGCCAGCAAGATGACACTATATCTTACTTGCTCAGGATCTAAGGACAAAATACCACTAGCACTCTTATTCCATATAATAAATCACTAAGTTATTGACTAAGCTTGTTTGGTCAAGATGGCTACATATTGGCCTCATTCGTTTTTTTGCCTGTTCATGAACTTCAACTCCATCTTGAACAAAAAAGAACATGGTCAAGATCAATCCTCATCTCAAAAGGCTGTGCTACTTTTGGTCAGCACCAAGAATTGTGACCTCTGAGCTGATGGGAAGTCCATTATTCATGGACTTCCCATCAAATTTGGCAAATCTGATTGGGTGAGAATACAAAACAAATCAGGTCTCTTGGGATGAAAATGGGTCAATATCCAGCCATCTTGACTTCATGCTTGTTCAATGGCCTATACTTCTTTAATGAATTGAATGAAAAACCAATAAGACAATAACTGCCTCATCCACATTATCCTACATTGCCAAATCGGATGATAGTTATCACATCAATTATTATTTACTAATGTTCTTCAGGCTCTTTAAAAAAGTTGTTAAGCAGGGAGTGGAGTTCGGGAGGGGAAAGGCAAGCAGACTTTACTACTTTCCTTCCTTTTAATTTTAATTTTGTGGATGAAACAGCCATTGCTTAACAGTTAATATGCTTGACTCTAGATTGAGTTGAGTGTTTGCATAATTTAGATTTCTTGGTGTCTTCTACGAGATTGCCTCAGAATTTTTATAACCTGGTCTAAGAGTCTAGAAAACATCAGAGCATGCCCAAAATTAAGACTTGACCACTCCCAGAGATTAGTAATGATATGTGCAATATTGGATTTAACTTCAGCAGGTTGTGACAGAAGCCAGTGCTATGGAGAAATATGCAGTTGATAACAGTCTTATTGACCTGGAACACATCATCAAGGAGGAAAAAGCAAGCAGCACTGCAGAAAATGCCTATTACAGTCGCATCATCATAGATGAATTTGAGGCCAGTAATGTCCATGTAGTTACAACACAGCTACACATGGAGAGGTCTAAAGTATTTTTTGAGAAGGTGTGATATAAGGCTGTTCTGAAATTTACCTTCAGCTTGATAGAGGTCTACAAGTTCTAGCCTTAAATAACTTACGGCTCGCAGAGATGAGGAAACTGTTTTGCTTAATATTTTTCCATTACAACACACACAACATTAATTTTGTCACAGAAATATTTTTTGAACACAAACATAATTTCAAAAGTTTTTTTTTTAGAAATCTTTTGCCTCTAAGGAAATATTTTTCTATTTTAGTACCAAGGTGGGAAAGTGACAATTCTGCAACAATGTTTCCCTTTTTGTAGGTGCCTAAAACTCAGCAGAGCACTGAAAGGCAGCTGAAGTATCTTCAAATTGAGATCAATTGAGTAGATTGCACAATTATTTCAGAGCAAACTTAAGAGATGGTATAGTGGGACTTTCTTAACAATTTCCTGGTGGAGAGGTCGCTCATATCATCCAAAAGATTTTACGAGATGTCTTGGCGAACACTTTTGTGCTGACAATGTGATTTTATTAAGCTCAACTCAGAATTCTGCCACCATTTCCATCAGCAGAAGATATGCTTCATTGGTACATCAGGCACAAGTAAAATGCTTGTTACTAAAAAGTGGCCACATGAATAATGTAAGGTTTCCCAAAATCCTGATAAAATTTTGTTGTAACCTCTTTCGACTTTCAGCTCTACTCGCCCGATGTTTACAATGTGAAATTTTACGAATGCACCCACAACATGGATGATGACGAAAAGAAGTATAGAGAAGACAGAGAAGAAAAGTACTTTCCACTCATAGACGAGCACATCAAAATAATCATGCCAAAAATCATATTACCTGATGGCAAAATGGTGGAAATTCTGCAGTCAGCGCTGCTTCCAACAAACCTTTTTAATCATGGTTTCTCAACACGGCATGGTGGAGTCTCAACATACAGAACATTGTCATCACTTAACTTGCAATACAGTGACAAGCGACGAGATCCAGAGATAAATGTGCAGGAAAATCGCCGCAGATTAGCACTCACTGCCCGATTTGAGGTAGAAAAATTCCAAATGGCCAGGTGTGTCCACGGGGCTGATGTCTGGGTGGTGGGTGATCCTCAACCAGACAGCTATGATGCCTTAGTTACTGATAAACGACAGGTGACTGTAGCAGCACCAGGTGCAGACTGTGCAACAGTCTTGTTCTGTGATCCAGTGAAAAAGGTAAAAAGAAGCTCAACCATGTCACAGACATTTTCAAGTCGCACACATTAAGTTGAATGTTTTCTTCTTTGGTGCATATACATGAATTATACGAGTATCCATTTCTCCCAGTGCTTTTAATGAGAGCTGTCCATATGATTGGCAGGTGAGGAGGTGCACCAAAAAATAACTTCCACTCCAGTTGTCTGCGATGGTTCAAAAACATCTCATACCTAATTTAGTAAAGACTTGAAGTTCTAACTTGTAAACCTAGGTGAACAAAAGAACACATGGCATTTTCTCGAAATGAGGTAAAGATCATCCTAGTTTCATCATGTCAGTATAATGGCGAAGTAGCACAGTCAAGGTAGATGTGTTAGAACCCTGACCAGCTACTGTATCGTGTTCTTGGGTAAGACACTTAATATCACATTATCAGCTCACTCCAACCAGCAGTAAATGACAGACAAGCATTCCTTCCATTCAGTGATTGGGTGGGGCAGTAGGCCTGGTCTTCATGCCACAGAAACCGGGATAAGATCCTAGAGCATGGGCTCAGACTGGTGTGGGACTATTATTTCCCTGGATGTAGACTTGCCTATAATTATATTACTTGCTTGCCTACCACACGAAGCTTTCGCACACTAAATAGCCACCCAAAGAGTCTGTCAACTAAGAACTTCCAGTTCCTCTGGCTGCTATTCCCACCTATTCATCAATGTTTCCTTGGGAGTTTTCTGTTTAAAAGCATGGTATCTATCCTTCACAAATTGACTGGTAATGGGTCCTTTGCAGCTGCGGTCTCGTGACCAAATGTTTCCTGAAAAAAATTTATATTATGGGCCATAACTTGAAGAATGCCAGAAATGGAAAGAAAGCATTAGAAAATACCAAGATGGCCAAGGTTGCGGCCCCTGGAATTTAAGACTAAGTTTATGTGCAGTTTGAATTTTCTGAAAATTTAGAGGATTTGTATAGAAAATGTTGCTGGAGAGCAAGGTCTTGCTCTCCAACAACTTTTTTCATACAAATCTTATTCTTTTAAAAAATTCAGACTGTCATAAAATCTCATTCTTAATGATGGGAGCTTCAAATTTGGCCATTTTGATATTTTCGACATGCTTTTTCCGTTTCTGGCATTCGTTATGGCTTAGCATTTGGCATCCAATTGGCCATCAAGATGACATCCGGGTTAACATTTTAGTGGTTCTTTACTCCTAGGAAACAGATCATTGCAGCTGTTTTGTTGCTGTTTTCAGGTTTGTGGTGCTGCTCATTCAGGGTGGCGTGGGACATTGGACATGATCGATGCTGCTGTCATTGATGTGATGCTAACAAGATTTGAGTGTAAAATAAAAAATATTGTAGTTGCCATCGGACCATCAATTGGCCCATGCTGTTTTGAGGTTGGTGATGATGTGGCTGAAAAGTTTACCACAGCTTTTGGTGACAGTGTTGTGGTGCGGAAAGAAGGGAAGCCCCGCCCATTTATTGATCTACGCCTTTCAATCAGGCTGCAACTTGAGAAGAAAGGGATGCTTACTAAGAACATAGATGATGGAACAAGGTAATGGGGGTTGGGGGTGTTCTTTAATCTTTAAGAAGCAATGCAAAGGAAATGTGTAAAAATCAGACCACAGGTAACTTAATCCTTGTCAAAACATTATCCTAAGAATGAGACTGGGTTAACAGCATATTAAGTCATTCCACATATTTTATTAATCATTTTGTTATCCCTTCCAGTGAGATGGATGAAACATCAAAATCTCGACACCCAACCCAGTGTACCAAGTGTGACCCAGAGCAAAGGTTCTTCTCATATCGACGAGATGGAGAACAGTATGGGACACAAGTGGGGTTCATCAGTGTCAAGGAAATAGATGATTCTAACTGTCACATACTTTAATCTAGCTCAGTTTGTAGCAACAGTGGGAGTGCTCCCAGCTCCCAATTATACAGATTAGACATTGCACATTGGCTGAATCAAGTAAAACATGGAAAACCATGTTTCATATATTTGTGAGCAGAAATGTTTTAAACTTCGCAAGTTTAAAGATACAAATGGCTGGTGTAAAACACTTTGCCTTCTTCCAAGACACCTCGGAAATGCAAATGCTAGCCCATTGGTCACATTTGCAGATTTTCTCTGCTGTTGTCAATGTGCTAATCACGTCAACAGCTATGCAGTTCACAATACAAAATTCCTTGCGTATCAGAAGGTAAACCTTCAAAGACCAATATTTGAAGTGCTGACAATTCAGTGTCCGCAAGTTACTGTAGTTTTATTCTACCTTTCACTCCAGTGGGGAAAACCACATATTTTGTAAAACTGTAACCGTTGACCCCAAAATTAATAGTATACAATTTGAAAGATATTTGAGGGATACCATAAATCATACTTACAGTAACAGGAGACTGCAGTTTGAAAAGCATTCAAAACAAAAAACGTTAAAAATTATTTCACTCCTTGTGAAATATAGTATACCCCTAAACTCTAGTGTAATATGCAGCTCTTAATGTGTGGGTTATTGACGGATATAACCTTGATGTTAAACGTCTAAGGGATAAAATTGCACATTCTGTAGGGATGCTTCATCAAGTCTCATTTAGGAGGGGTATGATTTTGTGCTTTCAAATGACAGATCTGTCCAAGACCTTTTTGCTGTCCAAATTTGACAACAATTGACCAGGTATTGAGCATGACTGTAATAGTATGTTGTGCCTTAGGAGTGAGAGGGTTAACTACTCTTCAGTTTATATTTTGTTTGCAATTGTGGTATAAATTATCATTGACTTGAAATACAAAACATGTCATCACAACCTTTGAGACAATTTTTTTTTTAATAGAGGCCAAAGCCGCCTTGTGTGTGAGAGAGCGAACAGATTGCTAATGTTAACAACCAGACTGAAATTTGCTCCTCAAAAAGCATCAGCCCAAGAAAACAAGAGTGAGCAAGAATGAGTGACACATTAATCAGATAGCTCAACTGACAAAAGTGTCTCGATAAAAGAACTATCTTATTCATTTTATGTAATGCTCTAATGCACAGATGCATGAAATATGGAAGCTGGCTGTCCAACTGTAGACAGCACAGCACCTGCATACTCAATAATTCCCTGTTAATGACTGTAAGTAATGGTGTAATAATCAATATTAAGAGTTTTGTTGGAATTACTTGATTACACATACCTAGAGTTGACAGAAATTCATGTAACTGGGAACATAACATACAAAGGTCTTGCTTTTGAGGTCTGGAACGTTAAGCTTTTGTTACTATTGTTTTGCAAAGTGCAAGTTAAGGGTAACGTACTGCAATAAAGTCTGGAATTGGAAAGAGTCAATTTGTTGTGTTTGTGACTGCAAAATCTCGGGAAATTACCACCGTTTTCGTTGATACGCGACTTTGAAAAACAAAACACCTTCCTGAAACGTTTCCAAAATTTCCGTCAGTCTTACATGTTATTGACATTTCGGATCAAAATCCACCAATCACAGCCCGCTAGCATGACGTAGAGAAGGTCAGAAGGTCACACTAGTGGCTGTGATTGGTGGATTTCGATCCGATCTGTCGATAACAAGTAAAACTGACAGAAATTTTGGAAACATTTCCACGGGTGTTTTGTTTTCCAAAGTCATGTATCAACGAAAACGGTGGTAAAGCTAATTAAAGTGAAGGCATAGTGACCTCACAGTTATTGCCCTTAACCCCAGATCAAGCAGTCCTGGTTTGAACCCTGGCAAGAAATATCGTTTTTTTTTTCCTTAGGCAAGACACTTTGCTCTCACAGTACCTCTCCACCCAAGGTGTACAAATGTGAACCAGCTAATTTATGCTGGGGGTAGCCCTGGAATGGACTATCCCTTTCAGGGGGGAGTAAAAATATTCTTAGTCACTTCATGCTACAGTAACCAGCCAATAAACTCCTTCCTGATCGGTCATTTGCTTGAATGCAGAGCTAACGTTCTTAAGATACTGTTAATTAAATTAGGCACTGTTTTCATAACTAACCTCACAATTTAATTGCACACAAGTTACGCAAAAAAAATGCTAAGAAGACCCCCTGAAATGAGTATGTCTTTTGACATTTTGTTGCTTTGAGTGCTGTCACCAGGAATCAAGATCTACCGGTACTTTTTTGCATTTCAGGGGTGCTACTCTTTTACCAACTCTTATGCAACTTGTGCTGTTCAAAATAGTGTGACTTGCTGAGAGAAAATAAAATATCTAGTATAACAGCCTTTACATCTAGATATCTCAGATATGAAGAGAGAGATAAAGTGCAAAATGAATAATAGGAGAACACACTATGACTATTGGCCAGTTTCAATGCATGTATCATCTTGGTTATAAAAGGCAATGAAAACAACTGAAGACAAACAAGAATTGCAACAACATTTTCTCTTTAATCAAAGTTTTGGAATCAAAGTGATGTTTTAGAAGACTGATAATCATTTTCTACAATTTCAAAATATATTTCTCTCTTTAACAGTAACAAATGGTAATTTGAGTACAAAACTAACATCTACTTTTGATAGACAGTGCTACCAGTTTCGTGATTACTAATGCATGTCTAACTACAAAACACTCTTAACTCTAAAAAATGCCACTTATAATCAGCGCAAATTGAATTCTAGAAAGGTTCAGTCAGTTAACAAAGGAGAAAAACATTTTCTCAATTGCAGAACCTTCTACTTTGTTTCTTTTGAGGACACAACTTTTGTATCACCAACAGACAAGAAAAGAACAGTCGTAAACAAATTACTGGAAACATCTACCTTATTACAGGAAGTTTTTGTGAGGTTTAGTTTTTATTTTGGGATTTTTCAAGGGAGATGGTTTCTGACAGTAAATCTTTGTAATTTTGCTACATGCTTTGAAACCAAATAATTTCCAGACATGAATAAAGAGATGTTTAATCCTAAAGATTCTAAAATGGGAGAAACCAAGTTAAACAAAAAGAAAAGAATTGGTAGGGTTCTGCTTTAATTGAATTTGTAAGCAGTGATGGCACAATAGCCTACATCAGCTGGAAATAACAAATTGACTATCTGTTGGCAGTCTCTCAGAGTTTGAAAACAATGAAGTATGAGAGCTGCTTGTCACTTCTATAGCTTTCAGGATTCCACTAAAAGCAATGAAAAGAAGGTTAGTTTCATGCAAATTTACTAGACCCACATGGGCATTTAATTTTCACAAATAACTTCATTATTTTGCAGTTTTGACAAAATTGACTATCTTGCATTGCAAAACACTTCCTGTGACAAGGTAGTTCAAAAAAACAAAACTAATTACATATCCATTTTAAACTTGTCTAATATTGTACCAATATTCTCCCTGTTCATGACAACATTTGTAGAGACTTCAATATTAAATGATGATTCCAGTGCCATTACAACAGTCAGTAGATTCTCACAGCCTGGTGGCCAATGTTGTCACAAACAGTGCACAAAATCAGGAAACCCTGGGATAATATGTTGTCAAAAAGCTCTCATATTTTGCAAGTTGTAAAGTGGAGGAGGCTGGTCTTCTCCTGATGTTTAGCACATTTGTGAGTTAAACCTGAAGCAACACTTCTGTGTGGATAAAAGCTTGGCTAAGGCCAACAATTGTCAAAGGGTAGTCCAAAATACATGAGACTAGACACTACAAATGGTTACCTTATAGTCATAAGGAACTAAGATAAGAGCTTTCAAAGACCAATCTACTGGTCTTAATCCGCTTACATGGTTTCAGTCCTAGTTAACTGATGTCTAATTGGGGGTCATCTTTCACTTGGAGATAACTACATGTAAGAGTACGCAAAAAAGTGAAGTTCCACAAATTATCCATATACACCACCTTTGTCGTAATTATTATTATTTTAGCTGCATCTTAGTTCTGTCTAGCATGCTAGCACCTATGCTTGTCTATGCGGTAAACTATTTTGGCATAAGTCTTTTATGTCCTTTCCCTTTTCTGTTCAAGGTAGCTTCAGACACTGTTGTTACTGCTACTGTTGGTTGAGCCAATTTTAGTTCAGTCTTCTCATGCCTCTAACTTATTAGTGGATGATAAACTGGCTTAAAAATATTTGGAAATAACAGTAATCCACAAAATATGCTGTGAAACTTCTTGTTATTACGATAATGTAGTGTTGTGACCCAAAAATTACATTCTCTGCCATGAAATCAATGAGTTACAGCCAAAATCGTATCAAACCAATAAAATGTGGCATTTCAATAGCTAACTTGCAAAACACTTCCTCTCATATAGGAGACAGAAAACTCCTTATGTGTACTAATCAACATTTACCACATCCTTTATATTCTCAAACAAGGATTCCAACACGCATAACCCACTATGTTGGCATGGGTTAAAACTTTTTCAAACTGGTGCATCTGAGAGGCTCTATTCAACAGCTAAGTCATTTCCTACTTCATTGTTGTCATTCGTCACTGGTAACTTGCTGTCTAAGCAGTCACTGATACCAGTTTGATCCTCCGCATCTTGCTCAGTTTCACCCTGTTGAAAGAGTATGGTTTATGCTATTATTTATCTTTACTTTAATGTCCAAAACATTGTGTGCATTATGATTGGTCAGTTCTAGTTCACTGACTGTATCTAAATAAAGCACATGACCTATATCACATGTCTGCTGTATCAAATTACAAAGAATACACCTGTATAACTTCAAAGAATGCCACAAATGGAAAGGCATGTCAAAATATCAAAATATCCAAGTTTAAGGCCTCTGGTATTAAAGAATGAGATCTTATACTGGTTTGACTTGATCAAAAAATTGTAAGAGCTGTATGGAAAACACTTTTGAACAACAAGACCTTGCTTTCCAGCAACATTTTCCATAGATATCCTCTAAATATTCCGAAATTTCAAACTTTTGAATAAACTTACTCTTTAATGCCTGGGGCCTTAAACTTAGCTATTTTGCTATTTTTAATATGTTTTTCCATTTCTGGCATAATAAACACACATTTAACTAAAAAGTTTTGCCCTACGACCCTAGTTGTAAAGGGCCTCCAAGACAAACTAACCACTTCATGTATTTCCTCTCCATCAGTTCCATTCAGCACAGCACCAGTTCTGTTGACACCCAGTTCCTTTTCATCTGAACTTTCTGCTTTGAGCTCTTTATCAAGCTTATCCAATGCCTCGTCAGACAACACGTTGTCGTCAACATCATCAGAGCAAGCTGTATCAGAATTTGCAATCTCCTCGTGTTGTTCTGCAGCAATAGGACTTTTTGATGTGTCTTGAGTTATGATGAACAAAAATATGCAATTCAGGTATGCTGATTTGACCGACAGTGAACAAGACTAGTATTTTAACAAGATAGTTTGATGTGGAATATATGGTTGCAATCCAAAAGGAACAGGTGCTGCGTGGCGCAGGTAACAGTCAAAAAGTTGTAAGTATTAATAACGTAGTGCCAAATTAAACACGATGTCTATAGCAGACATTTCGGGCCTAGTCCTTCTTCAGTGCTACGTTGAGTTTTGAATGGATATTGATAGTTTGATGTGGTACTGGTAAGCTATAGCCTGAGCATAAATTACATTTTGTCTTTTATATTAAATTAATAACATGGATAGATTGTAATTCAGTAAACACACTATAATATTTATGGCGGAAAGAATGACGTATGCATTCATAAGATATCAATAAATTTGCACACACCCATGAACAAAAATTGAAATTAAGCATCACTGGCCCTAAAACATTTCAAGAGATTGAAAGAGATTGATAATAATATTATTCCCTAACTGTCACACTTCTCTTTGATTGAGAGTTGGGAAAATTTTGTTGCACAGTACAGCTTCTGCGAAATAACCACCAGGCACACAATCTACAGGCCGACACATAGTTGTGGTGCCTTCCAGATACATTTGTTACATTTTATCACCTCTCATATGCAAACACCTCTCCTAAATCTGTTTTCAAGTATCCTGGACTTAGAGCAGTCTCTATTTTGCTCTAACATCCCCGAAGGATGCAAAACAATGTGTTACATTCTTCTTTGCATTCTTCCTTGCAGATTTTCGGGCAAAAGCAAGACTGCTTGAAGTCTTTAAGTGTCCACATGCACAGTGTAACATGTCTGTACAAGATTCTATGGCATTGCTACATTTCCCTCTAATATAATGCACATTCAAATTTTAGACTTTTACCTTCAGTATCATATTCTTTTGCATGCTTCATGTCTACTGATGTGTGCTTATCTATAGATCCACAAACATCAATAAGAAGTTCTTCTAAGAACACTTTAGCAGATTCTTCTACATCAGATGTTTGATGCACAGCCTCCTCAATACTGGACTCTTTTATCTACAAGAAAAACAATGGTAACTAGACTGAATAAAAATAATGCACAGATTTTTTCTGGCGAGAATGTCATCAATAATTATATTGAATCAATAAATTGATTTATTAGACAGGATGCCCAAATCACAATTTGGTGAGCTGTAAGACATTTCTGGATAACTGTACAACTGTCAAATGAAGAGCATGGTCCCATAGTTAACAAATGGTTTTTCTGTAAAGCGACTTTTCAACTACAAAACTGACAATTTTATCTAACTACAGTAGAACCTAGATTATCCGAACTTTTTCTCTGGTCCCACTTTTGTCATGAACATTTATTAGTCATGATCAAGATCTGTAGCAATATTCATTGTTAAACTATAGTATTGAAAAGTGCAGTCAAACGTGAGATTGCTTCGCTTTTAACGAGAAAAGGCGTCATTCAAAGGTGCCGTAACTAATTAAGAGCACTTGAATAAGCTCTGATTGACTCAGAGTTGAGTGCTTTAAGATTTTCAGTAGACCATATTGTTTTCCAAACGATTTGTAAATTGTTGTCTCATAATTAAATTTTGCTTTATTTAAAGAGTTTTGTTCTTCACTAATGTTTATATTTTTGATTATCTGGACCCTAAATATCTGGTCTCCTTGATCTAAACTGGATGATAGAGGTTGGACTGTATCATTGTTATCTGTCCCCTACTTCAGCTTTGGCTGATGTCAGTTACTTTCCTCGTGATTATTCCTATATTATCAAAGCCCTAACCCAATATTGTATTGCAATAACTTATATTGGTGTTATCAACTTAAAGGAGGCTGTGGTTGACAGAGAAGAGGCTGTGTGTTGAAACCATTCCCTCAATATGCATTATCCTGTATTCATACTACACACTCAACACAGGATATAAATCAAAGCCACAGAAACACTTGGTAAACTCAACGCAGAAAACTGAGAATTAGACATGTGATCAGCTAATTAGCATAGTGTACAAAGTATAATATCAACCACCATATATAAAATTATGTGCAGGAAATTTAAAGCTGAAATCAATGAATCCAGATAATAGGACAACTTCAATTTTCAGAATCACAAAGTTGTCAACCCTTTCCTTTGCTTCCAATTTAACTGACAGTTACACTGCTTTTCAGCAAGAAACATAAATAACTGGGTTCTACAAGCCTATTTCAAGAGCTTTAAAACAATCAGAGAAACATCATTTTAAAAGGGACCTGTAATTTTTGCCTAGATTCACAGGCTATACGATGAAATTTATAAAATTACCCAGGGCTAAAATAAAATATTGGCATTCTTAGCTGTGTAGCCATGCATTACACTGCTAGGAGTGCAGCAGATATCGGATAAGCTTCTAAGATCTCAATTGCTGCATCTTATCTCTTTCAATGAAAATTATCCTTTTGATTGTTTGTTGTAGTGTATCAAAAATTCAACTAGATTTGCAAGGGAAATTAGAGTGTGTACAGGCCCCATTAAGATGTAACAACACAACTTTTCTCCAACAAAACATTATCTTCCAAGTTGAGCTAGGTCTGATTTTTTTTTTGTTGATTTTTTTTTCAGCGAGACAATTTCACATCAACGGTTTGTTGTTGTTCTATTACTTTATGGGACATAGTGAGGACACATGCCCCTAAGTTGAACATTGGAAAATAATTAATATTATGTGAACCACAATACTTTTCTTCAACAAAATGTCTTCCCTCTTCCTTTACACCTCATCAACTGTATTATTTCTTGTACGGGTTTTTGCCAGCTGTTACAAAAATAAATGCAAAACTCAGACATGCAATTGCACACGCTGCATTACCAGGCTGTGTTTAAATGTTCAAGTCTTTAAATTTTGCTACAGGCTGATCTCAATTCTCAGAGAGTTTAAGAACGTTGACTGACATTATTTTATCTTCTTCCCCAAAGCAGTTCATTTCGAAGCATCTTTTGAGCCCTCTGAATAAGAAAAATCACAACTTTTCACAGCATGAAGTGTACTACATGTTCAGAGACCATGTTCACAGAGCAGATGCAGAAATTTTTCCAACAACAGGAATACTTGCTTCAAACCATTGTTACTCAAGATTCAAGAGTAAGGTTTTCCTTTTAGAAATAGTAGAGTTGGGATAGTAAAGCAACTCATTCAAAGCCATCCTGTCATTTTGGCAAAAGAGAAAAAAAGGACATGCTATTTGTTTGAATGACCCCTTCAAAATTATCAGCACACCAAAGGTTTGCGTGGGTTTTTCAGGAAACCTAAATATTAAGTGCAAAAAACAACAAGTTTCCTTTCAAACCAAGAACTAAAACAAATACAATCTAAATCAAGTTTTAGACTTGTTCCCAAAGCAATTACAGAATGCAGGGCCACTTCAACACAATAGGCACTTTAGTGATTCAATGTAAATAAGTGGCCCTGTATTCTGTAGTTTAGCCCTGTTCCCATTTATTAACAAGGGACTTGAAGTTTAAGAAGAGGTGTTACTTTCACAGGAAAACAAGCCATTAGAAAAACAAATAACAAAATTTAGTTGAGCATTAATAATCAATGTTTTATTTAACACATTACCGCTGTTACGCACATTTATGGACAAAACAATCACTACATATTCTCATGTTACTAATCAGAAGTTACTAAAAAAGTAAACAATTTCTATTCTTGAAATTAATGTTATTTCTGTTTTCTTTCTATCAAGACTCTATGTTGCCCGATACACCGAGCTGCTTAATCTAGTTCAAGTATCAGCAAAAAATGATTAAATACTAAACAACACGAACAGTTAGTTTTCAGTTACATACAAGTTAACTGATTAATTCTGTGAGAATGGCAACACTGACTTGTACATGTTGATTGACAATTTACACCCATAGTATGATAACAGTTAACTACAAAACTACATACACTAGGCTGATGGCAGACTGAGGAAATGAGAGAGTGAAAAACGAATGAGAGTTTGAAAAACTTCATAACCTTCACTCTCAATACTTTTATTCAATCTAGTACAATGAAAGTCTGCAGTGACTGGCACTAAGAATTTGGGTTACACGCATCCTCTAAAAATCACAATCTTTTCGTAGCTGCCGGAAATAGTTTTGCAGTTTAGTGCCACAGAAAACCTTAACAAAACAAGGAAAACTATTTTACACTGGGACCTCTAGATTTGTAAGCTTCTACTCTCTGCATGCTGTAGCATGATGCAACAGCCACAGAAATTCAGACACATAGCTTTAAGATATTAATCAATCATTCTAAAACTAAACAACATATAATGGAGCAAAATGGCATTTACTATATGTATTTAAATAGTCATGCAAAAAGCCTGCATTACAACCCTGTTTGCTGTGTAATGACGTTTTTTTCAACTACTTTGAAATTTTCTTCAAATTGCAATCCAAAACAAAGCTGATCTAGAATCTGTTCACTGTCTCCCTATCTTGCTAGGTTTAGGCAATACAGGACTTTAAGGGGACTGAACTCAAATGAAAGCAACCATCCTAGATGGATTTTACTGCGTCTCCTTGCCAGGTGACTGATCTTTTGTAAAGTGGACGTCTCCCCCTGGTTGTATGAACACAGCAGGGCTGGAAGGTGGACTGTATGGTGGACTTGCAGAACTTACCCGTTCTTCCTCGCTCTTTTCAACATCTAATGTTGCTGTAACAGTTTCACCAGCACTGCCTGTGATTGCTGTTTGGGTAAAAGCACAAAAATAATTACATTGTTACACTGTTACACAATTCTTGAAGTCAACAAGCTTTAAATACAACTTCATTTCACTTTGTCTGGTTGACAAAAGGTCAGGGCTAAAAAAAAAACAAAAAAAAAAAAACTTGAAATCCAGCTTTCCCTATCGACAAGTACAGTAGCTCTCAAATTTTGCTTGGCCTGGGCAAGCCTTAGTTTATTTTTTTTTACTTAGTTGGCAGATGACCTGCTAAGGCCCTCGCCCACTGGGCAAATGAGAATGTCAAGGACAACCAAATGGCACTTTTTTCAAGACCTAAAAAAGAGCACCTTTACATTGTCGCATAAATAAAAGGAAATGAAATCGTATCGCACCCAACTAAAATAATTTCACATTAAAACAGTCTTGCATACCATGAAAGCTCTGTTAAACCAAAGAAGGGAATCATTTGTTTTTAACTTGCAAAGGTAACAAATAATAAAAATAACTCTTAAGAGACATCTGGTGAGCTAACTGCAATCAGAACATCAGCCAAACCATAATTATGGCAACTGCACAGGGTGCTGTATAATGTTTTTCGTCAGTGGTTCATTTACACATAATATTCACTAAAAAGGAACAATGACAAAGATATGTGGTTAACAGTTAACTAAAAACATAGAGTTACCCAAACACAACGACAATCATTGATCTCCTGATTATAAATTAACGTGCATTGCCATCTTAGGAAGGGAGCCAAAACAGCAGAGAGAAAGCCAGGGTGGGTCCTGCTCTGGAGAGGGGAGGCCAAGGGGAGGGGGGG
>Ga0126343_10000452_pt1 | contig 15664 bp, 4 predicted proteins | sample Cyp2metagenome_FD_92531 | JGI IMG/M metagenome (GOLD analysis project Ga0126343, IMG submission 92531) | Coral microbial communities from Lord Howe Island, Old Settlement Bay, Australia - Cyphastrea 2 metagenome | ecosystem: Host-associated > Invertebrates > Cnidaria > Coral ... | reverse complement strand
TAAAATGGAACTCCTTACCATTCATACCATGTTGACGGGCAGCTTTTTTTATTCGCCTGTCTCCAAAGAAGCTCCTCAGAGAAGCATCTACCTTTTCTGTTGAATACAAAAATTAGAGATTTCTTTGACTTAGTCGACTGAATCACTTGACGTACATGTAACGAAAACATAAGAAACTAGCTCTCCAAAATCTGTCCATTATCCTTGGATAAGGGCTTTAGATAGTAGACATACCTAACTAACAGCTGACCAGTACAATCCTTTAGAAAATGGCCCAGTGAACTGGTGTATATGAATAGCACAAAAAAATGCTTGTTTACTAAGATTGTAATGCACCCGTCAACTACTTGGTCAGAGAAGACATTTTAACATAGATTGACTGCAAGTAAGCGATGAAAACTTTCCAAAGAGATACTTAAAGATCATTGATGACCTGTTTTGGAATCTTTGTAAATCTTCATTATAGTCTTACAGACTCTGAGAGATCTTGCAGGATCTCAAATCCTGGCAAAGATCCAGCAAAGACCTTTGAAGATCTTACAGGATCCTTCAGATGAAATATTCTTTTTCAGGACCTTTGCAGGGATCAGATCAAATTACATCTATTCTCATCACAGACTACTATGCCACACCTGTATCAATTAAATTCATCAAGCAAGTGATTTCTCTGGAACCCTATATGCAAAGCAGTTAACAGTCAAACCCAAAGAGTGAAAATGTCCCCTTTAACAGATTTATGAAACACCTAAAGTGTAAATGATCAAGACGAATTGAAGGAGAAAGCATCCACCAGGATCTCTATCTCTCTAGCTGAGACCTCTTCTGAGAGGCCACATCCTCAGATTTATTGCCAAAGTGTTTTTTACTCAAAGTCGTCCAGCTAGGCAAGTATGCCAGATGACATCCTTCAAAATTTTTCTTGCCCATAGGGAGTATCGCAACTGAACAACATATAAAAAGAAAGGTTGCTTCTTTTAAATCAATATTACATGACCAGTATCCCAGAATGTCATGTCCATAGGTGTGGCAGTCAGTCAGTGAAAATCGCAAAATACATGTAAAAGGCGCAAAATACAACCATGTGCCATAAAGCAGATAGGAACCCTGATCATATAAGGACAAATCCCTATTAAATAGGCCCCAACCTTTATTTGGCGGCCAGCGACCAGAGCCCCAAAAACGTTTTCAGTTCTGCGTTGTACTAAAAACCTCAATCTAGCAGCCACCTCTTTTAAGCAGCTGCAGCCAGCTTCTTGCCAGTCCAAGGGTGATTTTGTTTTGTTTTGTGCCTCTTTAAACAGCCAGAAAAATTTGAAGTTGGCTATTTTAAGTCAAGTGAGGGTAAAAGAATGACAAGGTGGAATACTGTAAAAACACACTTTCAGCAGTTTATGATTAAAACAATCTCAAAACACAAGCCAGTGTTGGGTTGACTGACATGTTGAATCTACACGTAATTGTTTCTCTGGCTATTGTTGACGTTATGGACCCTAATACAACCATGACAATATTGTTCTACGTTTTCTCCACTTGCATTTCTTCCACGCCTCCACTTGCACTTTTTGCACTGAAAACTGGACCAAGTCCAACCTTGTTTTCGGGTGAGCTTCTATTAAACAGGCACCTCTATTAAAACTTGTCTCATCCCCGAGAGTGGTCATGTAATAAAGGTTTGACTGTATTTGGCTTGCTTTTCTGAAGTGTTAACATTACTAAACTTCATATACCCTGATCAAAAAAGGTGATGCAATCGTGCAACGTTTTCTCAAATGCAGATGCAGTACGGAGCATCATCGCAACCCATCAGTGGCTGACAAAATGAAAATTGAGCCTGCGACGATTTTGATAATGAGTAAAGATGGTGAATTTTTAATGATGATTGTATCGTAACCAAAAGCTGCAACTCTTTCTCTGTTTTCTAAAAGTTCCAAATGGATGGGAAGTGATCATAATGTTCCTTTTTCTTTCTGGTCAAGTCCAACTAAGCTTGTTAAGTGAAGAGTTTTTCCTATTGTTTTGGTCACGATCTTACAATTTTTTAGATGTCTCGGATGACTACATGACTGTGGATTCCTTCCATAGAAACTTGTTACCTTCAACTCTTTACAAAGTTAATGTGTGAAGCTGGCTATTCACCTGAAAACACTTTTGGGTACAGTCCAGTGGCATGAAATGCAAGGGAGTCATTTCTTTTCTTGGAGTATAAGAGGCATGTGAAACCTTGGATGATGAAGCACAAAAGGTACCTTAGTTTAGCTCCTTGTTGTATGAGGGCCAATCCAGGATTTTTCTTAGGATGGGATACACCATAACAATTGAAAATGATAGTTACTAGATAAAGAATTTCGGCCAGCACATTGGTAGAGTGTCGACTGATGCACCGGTAGTGGGTGGGTCGGTGGGATCAGATTCTTTATCTTTACCCACTAAAGAATGGAGTAACTGACTGGTGAGGTTCACAAATTTTAAAAGTGAATACTAACAAGAATGCATTATCTCAGAGGGGGGAGGGGGTACACCTCCTACACCCTCCCCCTAGATCCACCTGTGTTATGCCCCAAGTCTTGGACTTGTGGAAACAAAATGACTGCTATGCAGAGTACATTTAGCTCTTGTCTTACCTTCATATATGTACATATTTTTTTGATATAGGTTGTTCATATGATTAAACTTCAACCTTCACGTTCCTCCCTACTTTGTGAAATTTGAAGGATGAAGGATTTCAGGGTTTTGAAATATGCCAACAAACCTGCTGTGAGAGTAACTGGTGCCTGGGAAGATCTTTCTTTCTTTGACGTAGTCTTTGTAGATGAAGTCTGCGTATCGCTCAAAGTAGACCGTTCCACTGTACAAGTTCTTGACGATTCAGTAATTATGGTATTTTCAGTGGCCGTATCCACTGTAACTTCGGAAGTTTGACAGTATTGATTAGTTACATCTTCGCTGACTGACGATTCATTTATTAAAGTCATATTTCCTTCAAGCATCTCACTTTCAAATAGTTTCTCGCCATTTATATTGCGTTGTGCAACGACTTCTTCTTGTAACAAACTCCTCGAGCAATGTACACCGGATTTATGTAACCTCACATTAGAGCGTCTTTCGCGACACTTTTGACATGGACAAAGCAAAGAGTACTTGCTCCATATAGAGAAATGTTTGGCAATACCGGCGCAACTTGCTGTGAGCAAAGGAATCCGAGCTGAATTGAAGAGCGGTGTAACCTCGCGGACACGAAACGGTGGACGAATAAAGGTTTTCCAAATTGCAATATTTCGCCGACCAAAACGATGACAGAATCCGGGATGCAAGTGATTCCTGGAGTAAGTATTAATTAAACTGTAGAGTGCCATCTCTTTCTTGATTTACTGAAAGCGATGAACCTTTCATTATCTACGTCTTTCCTTCTGTACAACAAATCCGGAGGCCGCCATGTTGACAGAGACCGTGAGGGACTAGGCCATAATCCCAGTGCTCAGACCACCCGCGCGTCTACCAAGAACAAGTCTTCCAAGATTAGAAAAAGTATTGCTCGGCATAGCTGCCATGATGGTTTTTCATATTAAAGTGCAAAAGTAGCTGTGTGGTCTGAAAAGGGGCAAAATATCGGAAAGACGGCACAGTTTCATCTTAATAATTGTTGAAAAATAGACTAACATTATAGAGTGTGTACACGTGACGTCATCAAACTCTCAAATCCAAAACTACAGGGCCATTAAAGGTTTTATCCTCATCAGGCATAAGAGTTACCAAATTTACACCTGTCTACATTTTTTTTAGCATCCTTCGTTTGGAAAGTATCGCATTTTAAATTTTGAAGTTATGACGGTGACATAACGTGAAGATCGCGTTTGTCGAGAAATATGCACTCGTGATTTTTAGCCATTTCAAGAGTTTAAGTACCAGGAAAAGTGCTTTTGTAAATATTTTTTGGTTCGGTTCAGATCATCAGTCGACTAGATAGATAGATGTTTACACTATTTACTGGCCGCCATGTTGGAGGAGTAAAGAGTCTAAAGAGGTCCTCCAACATGGCGGCTCCATACTAGGCTCTGTAATTTTTGTGCGGAACATTTCGACGAATAGCACACACCTTAAACTTGGAGAAATGTCATATTTATTTATCGTCTACAATATCACAATTTTTTGACTTTATCCGATGCATGTTTTTTTTTTTTATTTTCTATTGCGTGACAATTCACACACTCTCTATATAATTTATTTTGTTGTAGGCCCACCATACCTGTAAAATGATTATCAGTAACAGGGTCTAACAGGCGCGGATCTAGAATAATTGATCCGAAACATTGAGGGACCCATGCTCCTCAGGAAATGTTTAACATTTTTTAACTCCTTAAAGTGCCCTTTCCTGGGTTTCTGAGTCATTCTGGAAAATCTGGCCAATTCAGTAAAACAGTGAAAATACAACTGGTATGGAACCGTCGGTGGGCGAAAAAAAAAGTTGATAAAATTCCACAATCTAAACTTGTTTACTGCAATATAAATCTAGACTTGCATTCAACCAATACCTGTAGCATCTGAATTAACCAATCAGTATTCAGCTGGCGGTAAAACACTTGCACTGTCCCGACACCACCATACTCGGAGACCCAGGGCAGTTAGGCCTGTTCCAAACGTCGTGCTACTACCGCGCCGAACTCAAATGAGATTGTCATTTCTATTTAAGCACGACAGTAGCAAGCCGTTTGAAACTATTAAGCGCGGCACGGTTGAACTAGGTTCGGCACGACTACTTAGCACGGCAAGCCTTGCCGTGCCGCACGGCAGTAGCACGACTTGCTTTCAAACGGCGTGCTGTCGACGCGCCGAACGCAATTCATAAATTAATTTAATGTACTTTGCATTATTTGTATATATTATCGCTGGATAGACGGTTTGTTTTGTCTTTTGAATTTGGTCCGACTGTATTAGGTTCGACGTTTGAAACCGCTACCGCGCTATCGTCGTGCCACTGCCAGGCCAAATTCATTTGAATTCGACACGGCAGTAGCACGACGTTTGGAACAGGCCTAAGTAACGTATTCAGCAGCTAGAAATACGAAGAAAGAAATACAGTGGGGCTTCCGTTGCTTGAATGCTCTTGAATGCCAGGGGCCTCAAACTTGGCCACTTTGCTTTTTTCGATGCGCTCTTTCCATTTCTGGCAATCTTCAAATCATAGCCCATAATAAAAGAAAATTCTAGGAAAAATTTGGTTACGTGACCCCAGCTGCAAAGGGCCTATTGAGCCTTGGCCGTAGTATCATGATCGTGTTTTTCGATAGTTAGGGGAGATGGGGAGAAGCTGATGCCCAGGCAGTTGGGTTGTGAACCTTCATAGTACTGAACATATCAAATACACAAAGATACGTTCGTTACATTCCGACACGACCCGATACAAACACTTATATTTACGTCACTTCGCAATACCACATGAAAAGGCGCTTGCAATGAAGTTGGTAAGCCCTTGGCTTAAGAGTGTTAGAAAATCATAAATTATAACGCTTTTAAGATTGAGAAAAACTAATTTGAAGGAACAATAGGAAAACGTTTCTCCGCTGCTTTGTAGAAATGAACACAAGCCTTGCAGACGTTTTTTAGTTCATTTGCTTGATGTTTGTCTGCATAGAGTCCTCCATTGATGGCACCGTCTTATTCCTGCGCACCAAGAAGACAAGAGAAGAAAGTGGATATAAACTGACCTATAGACATGTACAGTATGTACTGAACAGGTTTCTCGTAAGTGTATTTCTGTTGTTAATTAATAAAGCACTGAAACTGAATTTCAAGTTTATCTAATTCGTTATCTCAACCAGCTTGTAGTGTAGTCGGCTCACTTTCTTGTTCATATTTCGCTAGCCTGTTCAGGCTGGCTCTCGGTCACTCAGTGAGGACGATTAAAAAAGCGGCCAGGGGCGAGCCGAAAGCCCAGAAAGAGCTAAAATTTCGCCTAGATTCATCAAAACAAAATAATGTTACCAAATAAAATGGCAAAGGTCAAAAACACAACCGGAAAAACCTGCCTGCTGCTTGACTGGAAGCATAGTTTTCTTTGTTAACTGTGCTTTTGAATTGAAAAAAGCTTTAAATGACTTTAATATCTAGTAGACACAACTTACAAAATGTGAAGAATGTAGGTATAGATGCAAATTAAGTGTTAAGTGTTAAGGTCTCTGATGAGTCTCTTGGCAAAGACGGAATATGCGTGTCAGGCCAGCCATGTAATTAATCATAATTGATCCAAAAAACAATTGTCCAAACAGCAGAAATTCAAAATATCATAGCTGACATATAGCTTTTGTTTCTATAATGTAACGGCACAGTAAACTTTGCTGTTTGCAGTGAAATGCAAGATCGTATTAAGGTTAATTTAACTCGCACTGTTAACCCACCTAGCTAGAAGCGTGAATTAATTACTTTTACTTTGCGATTTACTTACTTTTTTCCAAAAGCAAATGACACGTTATCCCCAATCAGCATAAACGGTGCCCACTCGTGAACCTTGGTAAAGGAGTTCTCTCGCATCCACTTCATGGCCTCATGAAGACACTCACTGACACTTACTCCGCGAGCTAGGTGCTCGTAGAAGCGACTCATCAACTGCTTTGTTGCCTTGTCTTCCAGAGCCCACAGTGCCACCAGCACGGAGCGCGCTCCAGATCCTAAGAACGCGCGAGCGATTCCAACAACTCCCTCGGCTCTGATTTGTCCACGGCCACTGTGACAACAGCTTAGTACCACCAGCTTAGCTCGTACTTGCACTTGTAAAATGTCAGACATTTTCAAAAGGTAGTCGTCTTCATGTGGAGTTTGAGTAGTTAAGACAGCAGGAGCAAGAGCAATTTCTCCTCTTTCAGCATTACCGTGTGCGGCAATATGTATCAGACTCACTGAATTTATCCTTTCAAGTACTGCTTGCTTGGTTGCGTGCTGTCCTAACAAAGGCTTAACGCCTAGCAGTTGTCCAATCATCTCTGCTTCCTTTCTTGCACCAGGCAGTGGTACGAATTTCTTATTGGCATTTCCCCTGTAAATCACCTCACCGACATCAGGATCACCCACTATCAGAGCACCAGTCTGACTATGATAGTCTGCAGGACTTTCTTGAATTAGCTTCAGAGTCGTCAAAGAAGGAAGCACGCGAATTCTGAACGTCTCGCTTAAGTACTCACCGCTTTCATTGAGTAAAGCTGGAAATGGAACACGGTACAAGTCACGATCAGGAACAATGATGATTTCAGGCTCGTCAAGTAAGTCGATCACAGGACTGATGAGCAATTGGTAGAACAAAGTTAGACTAGGCTTGGGACCATCCTTATCCTTTCCTCTTCGAAAAGTTTCAGGGTTCTCTTCTTGACACGATTTGAGTTTATGCCCAGTGTCATTTAAAGACCGATCTTCGCAAATCTCTTCCGGTAAAATTCCAAAGCTGCGGAAGCTTTCAGCCATGATAATAAAAAATTCATTCAGATTTCTAGCAACCTTGGCTAATCTGGTGTGAAGGATCTTCTCCTCCACTGTAATTTTTCGGAAATGAATGGCTCCGCTTTTCTCGAGAAGCCACAAAAACACTTCTTGAGAATCATAAGAAATGTATAGACAGGTGCAGTCACCTTTGATCTTCACGAAATTTTCAATGCCAGTCCATGATTGCGGGTCAGCTGATATGTGTTTTTCAGCAGAGTACTGAGTTGCCATGAGGTCTGCTAGGGCTCTAGCCCGTCCCAGCTCCACGACATTGAGGGCAGTCTTAGAATTTCCAACGGCACAAAACAATCTACCAAGCAGCTGGTAGGGAAAACTGTGCTTGTCTGCCAATGATATCTTAATGTGATCACTTTCTCCATTAACACCTCGCAAATCTTCGCATTTCTTGATACTTTGGCACAGATAGGAAAAGGCTTCCTGGACCTTTCCTTGTGAAAGCTTTGTGAATGTCAGACACAAAGAGCACCGAAGCTCAATTTCAGAGCATCTGACATTTTTAACTATTAAAAGTGCCTTTTCAAAATATTCTTCAGCCATGGCATATTCATGAAGTGTTTGGAACACAGATCCTAAGTGACAGTAATTTATTGCCTCTTGTTTTCTGTTACCAATTTGAAGTGTGATCGCAAGAGATTTCTCGTAATATTCTTTAGCCTTGATATTATCGCCAAGTGATTGAAGCAAAATGCCTAGATTTCCATAAACCATTGCTTCTTGTGCAATGCTTCCAATCTCAATAAAGATTGCGAGTGCTTTATCATAATACTCTTTACTGTTTCTGTATTTTCTAAGGGATAGAGACAATGCCCCTAGGTTTGTGTAAATATATGCTTCTCCTTGCCTGTCGCCGATTTCAATTTTGATCTTCAGGGCTTTTTCAAAATACTCTTTAGCTTGCACACACTCGCCCAGAGCTTGAAACAGACCCCCTATGTTCCCGTAATTTCTGGCTTGTCCCTCTTCGTTACCAACATTCTTTTCGATTGCAAGAGCTTTCTCGTAATATTCTTTAGCTTTGACATATTGACCAAGATATTGCAACACAGTTCCAAGGTTTCCATACCATGAAGCTTCTCTTGCTTTATCACCAATTTCCGTGGTGATCGCAAGTGCTTTCTCGTAGAATTCCTTTGCTTTAACATAATGACCAAGGGATTGAAAGACAGTTCCTAAGTTTCCGTAACAGGACGCTTCTCCTGCTCTATCACCAATTTCCATTTTGTTCGCAAGTGCTTTCTGGAGATAGTCTTTAGCTTTGACATATTCTCCCAGAGCGACAAGCACAGGGCCTAGGTTTCCGTAATCTGTCGCTTCTCCCTCCTTGTCACCAATTTTCATTCTGATTGCTAGAGATTTCTCATAATATTCTTTAGCTTTCACATATTGACCAAGGGATTGAAACACATTTCCAAGGTTTCCATAACATCTTGCTTCTCCTTGTCTGTCACTGATTTCCATGGAGATCGCAAGTGCTTTCTCGTGATACTCTTTAGCTTTGACAAATTCACCGACAGATCTAAACACAGTTCCTAGGTTTCCGTAACATATTGCTTCTCCTGTTCTGTTACCAATTTCCCTTTGGATCTTAAGTGCTTTCTCATATTGTTCTTTTGCCTTGACATGTTCACCGACAGATTGCAACACAACTCCTAGGTTTCCGTGACATCTTGCTTCTCCTTCTCTGTCACTCATTTCCAAACTGATAGCAAGTGCGTTCTCCTGAAATTCTTTAGCTTTAACATATTGACCTAGAGATTTAAAAACACATCCTAAATTTCTATAACATTCTGCTTCTCCTAATTTGTCATCAGTTTCTTTGTTGATAATGACTACTCTCTCCCAAATTTCTTTGGCTTCAACATACTTGCTTTGACTCCAATATATCATCTTTGCCAGTATCACACCGAGCTTTTTTTCGTGGACTCTATCACCACACTCACGATAAGCGGTGAGAAGTTTTCTGCCGCATGTTATTGCATTTGTGTTGTCATTGATCAGACAGTATCCTATAAACATTGTTCCATAGATTCTTTCGTAAATTATTTTGCCAATTTTCTTTTCTACACTCGGTACTTTATTACTTTGCAAAACCAAGCTCTCTTTGCATAACTCTATGGCTTTTAAAGCACGACCGGTATTTAAGAGGAACGTGGCAACAGCTAAACTAATGAAGATGGCTTGCATAATTTCTTCTATCTTGTTCATGACGGTCTTCTTTTTTGGAGATCTTGGAAAAAAAAACAACAAACGTTAACCTACTTACTTACTTAGTCACGAGAAACGAGGATGGAAAATGTTACATTTTCAAAATCGTATCTATGACAAAAGTTTCGATCGTGATTGGTTCTCCGCGAGCCTACCTGTCAGTTTTCAAAATTTAAAGAAAGAACTATTAAATTTGTCATTGAAGCGATGAATTAGTAGCTGGAGCTCGTGTACGACAATTCAGAGAGAAAATGTCGTATCTCCAAAAAAAATTTCGATGGTGATCGGTTTTCTGCCTACCTACAATAGCTAGCTATATTAAGCTATATTTGGAACGGAATCGGCGCAATATATTAATTTACTTACTGCTCACTAAAGAAGGTACAGTTTATTTGCTTTTTTCCATACCCGCTTAATTGAGAAAGCATGCCTGATACAGTTCCCTTGCATAATGTTGGAAGACGTTTTGACCCGGTTGGGATACTCCCATATATGGGCTATATAGGTATGTGTTGCGGGATAGGGTATGGCGTTTGAGTTCTCGATCCTTAAATAGGGTGTCATTTTGCCCCTATTGGCATTGTGGTCATGATGTGATCCTTAGATAGGGTACGTTTATTACATCAGATAAAATGTAGTGAGCAAATGCCGAGCTAAACGAAAAAAAAATGATCTGTTAGATGAAACTATTTTTATCCTTCTAATGTTACAAAAACGAGATGTGGTTGAACCGTCTACGCTATTCTTAAATTTTGTTTTTCCCTTCAATCTGGTGTTATTAATCTCCTGTTTTTAGGCTTTGGACCTCAAATAGGGTGTCATTTTTCATGTTATTCATTATTACATAGGGTCAAGTTTTAAGACCCTTCGCGAAGCACACCTATCCTAAACTTACAGAAGTATCCCCTCGTCCGGCGTTTTTAACGAAAATCAAAGGGATAGCTTGGCGTTAATTATATAACAAAGAAACAGCGGAAAATTATAATTCCGTAGAGCACCGTATTTCATTATGCATTGTTCAATGTTGTTCCAACGCAGCAGACCCATTCTGTAAAGGAAAACACAGAAGTAAACCGGCTTCCTCAGCGAAACTGCCCTATTTTAATGTTAATATTATTTGGTGACACTCTCAAAGACATAACAGTAAAAGCCAAGTTGTACTCACCACGCCAATGTTGAAAGTGAAGACCAGCTCGTAGTTCTTAAATCAGAGCGAACCTTACTGTGCAATTTATTTTATGCTGTTTGCTCTCGAAAGTAAAACATCGGGACGCTGTCATTCTTATGGTCATCGGTTCCTTCGGGAGTTTAAAAAATGAAGTTTGCTGGTAAGATCATAGGCCATCTAAGCAATATTTGCACATTGACGACATTTGGAAAATGAAAGAGTTCGTTGGGAATTTCAGGGGACTGAGACGTTCTGCCGGTGGGGTAAATAACGTTGAAGTCACGAAATAAATTTTAGGCCCATTTACACAGCAGAAGATTTTTGATACGGCTCGGATAAAAAAAGGTTCGGGTACCAAAAAATTAGCTCTGCAACCCTGTTTACACGTTCTATTTTCTACCGTGCCAAGCGGCTCGAATTAAAGTTTTGCTGCGGGTAAAAGGCTCAACACCTTGGCCAGCGTACACAATTCTTTCATTGTACGCATGCACCGTCCTAAGAAAAAACATGGCGGACGAGAATTATCTCGAGTTCTTCCTTCTAAAAAGACCTTGCGTCTTTTCGCCAGAAATTAGGAAATTGTAATTCGCTCATTTACCTTTTCAGAAGAACATAAGGGGAAGGAGATACAAACTGTTTATTATTGCGTCCATGCTAGCTTGCAATTCTGTAAAGGCTCACGACAAATCGTTTACATACAGCATTTTACCGGACCTGGCCCCAGTTGTTCGAAAGGTGGATAACGCTATCCACTGGATACATCACTATCTAGTGGATGGCGTGGTTTGTTTTGTCAACATTTATCCACTGGATAGCTATTTATCCGGTGGATAGCGTTATCCGGCCTTCACACGATTGGGACCTGGGCTAGATTTTCGGGAACGGGTACCAATTTTATCTGTGCTCGGACTACCTCACGAGTAGGTCCGAACACGGGTAAAATTTTGGCTCGGTACGGATAAGGCAAAATCGTTTGCACGACAAAATTTACCCGTGCCGAGATATCTTCTTTTGTACGCGAACCAGTTCTATCCGAGCCGTAACAAAACTTTTCTGCCGTGTAAATGGGCCTTAAGTTGCCAACTACTGGATACAACGGCAACCTGGTTGTCACGCCGCTAAACAACGATGGTGTTAATAGAAACTCTACGCACTGTCTTGCCAAAAGTGTGATTAAATAGACTGCCTGCGAATCATGGAAACTGAAACAAAATTTCCCTGAAACTTGAAAATGACCAAAAGGAACTGAATTTTTGCGGCGAATCCTGGACTTAGCCTGCTCTTCTTGATCTTAATAAATGTTTGACGAAAGAGCGTGATAACGGAGTCTATCAAGCCAAGGATTTAAACTAGTAGTAATCGTAGATCAAAGATTGCGTTCGAGTTTTGGTAGGCTTGGTATTAAAAGAAAACTTCTAGGGACAACATTTTGTGCGTGAGCTGTTTGGTTGGCGTGAAATTGGTCTCCCTTCAGCAGGGGCAAAAATGAATTGATCGCAAAGCACGTGCATACGAAACGGTTTGTTCTCGGAAAGGGTTCTACGCTCTCGGAAAACTGTTCGCTACTCAGAACAAATAATGTCCAAGAATTTTATTCTCGGATATTCGCCAGTTTTAGCTGAGGAATATTCGCCCACTTGACGCGTTTAGACCATTTGCGCGCGAGCGAAAATATTTGATGTATTATAATGGGTAATATTAGTTACGCCCGGTCAGTAATCAAAGGGCCCTGAGAGCCAGCTTACTCTTGTAATGGACAATTTTCATTGCGCCTGTTATTGCTGTTGATCAGAACCAAAGGGAAAAGGAAAGAACGATTTTGATAACATAATTTGTAATGGGGTACTGGTACTTTTTTATGAATTAGTGAGGATTTTGATAGTGTGAGTTAACTGTATTCAAGTAACAAGCTACGAGGGCAGCGGGAGGGAGGTTAATGGGTATGCTCTGCTGGAAAAAGTCGTAATTTTCAGAAAGTCAGAAATGGTATTTTGGGGGTAATGGAATCATTGCATCATTATTCATGCCATTATAGTACACTTAATAGTAATTATCTGGGGGTAACTGGCCATTCAGAACCCTTTTTTTGGTCCATTTCCCCTGCTTTGAAGGAGCATCCCTATGCTTCATAAAAACCTGAACAGTGAGTTAGAATTAGAATGGTGGGGTGGAATGTTGTGTGGTTATTTTGGTATAGCCATATCCATACTGACATTAATAATTGAAGTTAACACAGGATCACTTTATTCCAAAATAAGGAAAAAACATGAACAGCAAAATGAGAACTGCCTTTGTTTACATTGTTCTAATTTGCTTTTATTTGAATTGCTGATTTTTGAATTGGCTCATTCCCACATGTCATTTCAAAAGTGTTCGAATTTAGCACCATAATGCCATAATATTTATGTAGTTCTGCCAAGAGTATTCATAGTTTCTTTCTATATACAACTCAAGGTGATGCAGAAGATGTTGAACTCCAAGAGAGTGTATATACAAATGATATTCAAGAGTGTTACATAGCTGGCGTGATACCGCACGGAAATATACAGTTTCCATCTCCCAGTACATTGACTGGAATTCTACTGAATTGACTTGTTTGGCACATGGAGCATTCTTGTCATTACCATTTGAGTGAAAGGCCCAGGATTCTCCCCCACATCACCACTTATAAGATGAGCAACCCATAGTATTTGTACCGTGACACAAGAGCGCTTTAATTTCTTCAAACCATGTCCATCAGTATAAACACAGGCAACTGACTTTTTGTTTTCGGGTTCTTGTTTATACAAAAAGCAACCACAGCCTTTGCTGTATTGGGCAGCAATCTTTCTTACTGAGGTTAGATCTCTGCTTTCTAGCTAATCTATGTTGATGATCACATGTTCCACAAAATTCATAATTTAACTTATGATAAGCACTGTTTTTTGCATAAGTATAAACATGAAGCTTTCATGACTGTGGAACAACTTTTCGGACATGTTTTTGCACTTTAATTACAACTTTTCTACTCTTTTGCAGAAGACGCTTTATTTGAATTGTGGGAATTCTTGACACTGCTCCTTCTTCGTCTTAAGTTCTGTTGACACAAATTAACACGAATATCGTAGCGAGATCTGTTCCGTTTGTTTTTATAATTTACTTGTACTGAAACTTCATTCATGCTCGGTGAAGTTCTCATTCCCTCGATACTCTTGTGTTCACTGTGTGATTCACTAAACTCATTCACGTGTGTCGTTGCTGCCTGTGGGTTGGAGAAGAGCAAGCGAAACTTACTAACCAAGAAGCACAGCTTCGTCTTGACAAACTTGATAACACTGCTTGTGAATCGGATCTCATGTCACTAGTAGCCATCTCAAGCAACTGTTAACGAGAGATTGATTAGTGGTTTGTATTGCAAATATTTTCAAGCAGATTCATCGGTAAAGTAATTTGAGCAGATTGCAAAGCAGTTGATATGAGCGAGCCTCAAGTCTGGGGAATATTCGCCCACTTGACGCGCTTAGACCAATCGCGCGCGAGCGAAAATATTTGATGGATTATAATGGGTAATATTAGTTACGACCAGTCAGTAAAAACCATGGACTGCAGTTGGAAGGGCGCATTTAGTCCGCATTCCCCATTATTTGCCCATCAGTGTTCGCGCGCGTTTTATGCCCAGTCCGTACTGCTTAGTTCGCCTTTTATTCAAAAGACTGTGTTTTAATCCCAGTCCGTAGTCCGTAGTCTGTAGTCCGCAGTCCCCAGTGCTAATTTTATACATTTATACAGACCTGTAAATCGCAATCAGCCATGCTTGTTCCGCCGGTACGCGAGACGACGTGCTTTTAGCCGGTGCCAAAACAAGGAAGACTATTTTGTTTACGAACACTGACGACTTTGAGTCGCTTTAGTTTTAGGGTAACAGCTACAAGGCATTTTCCCTTCCGAAACAATGAAACAGAGGACATGTTTGTGTACCAAAATAACCCTGTGGGAGTTGAACTATTTCCTATGTAAGTGTCTACATCGCTGGGTTTATGTGACCTAGTCTGTGCCAGCGAAGTGAAACTCATTTCCTCCTTTGATTTATTCAGCAGAAAGCAACATTGGTTTCAGGCGAAGTACTACTGTGTGTACCTAACACGCAGCCAAACTACAGCTTTCTGTTCGTACGAAAAGTCGTACACATTTCGTGTAGATATGTGCGTATAAGGCTTTTAAAGTATTACTAAACACTGATTTCAAACTTTAAATAACATATCCGCTAGAGTCTTCAATAAGTTGCCTCAAAAAGTGGTACATGTACAAGGTTTTCAAATGCAACTTCAGTATCCGCTACAGTCTACGATAAGCTTCGTAACACTCGAAAATCTGCTATATATAAACAATAGCCTCCAATATGCTAGGATATTTGTCCGCGGACATTATCTGTTCCGAGCAGCGAACAGTTTTCTGTGAGCTACGAGGAACAGATAATGTCCAAGGACAAATATCCGAGCATATTTTCGCCCCAAATGGAGGCTATTGTGTTTGTTATCCTTCAAATCTTTTTCGCAACGCGCGCAGTTTTGAAAATTGGGGAATATCCTCGGATATTCCCCAGTTTTAGCTGGGGGATATTCGCCCACGTGACGCGTCTAGACCAATCGCGCCCGAGCGAAAATATTTGATGGATTATAATGCGCAACACTCAAACGAAAACAAATGAACTAGCATGGACATGACGTCACGCGCCCCTGAAGAATTTTTTTTTTTTGGGGGGGGGGGCGAAATTGGTGTTATTTTATTTATTCACAGATTTTGAATTTTCATCCATTATAGGAT
>Ga0126343_10000451_pt1 | contig 15665 bp, 12 predicted proteins | sample Cyp2metagenome_FD_92531 | JGI IMG/M metagenome (GOLD analysis project Ga0126343, IMG submission 92531) | Coral microbial communities from Lord Howe Island, Old Settlement Bay, Australia - Cyphastrea 2 metagenome | ecosystem: Host-associated > Invertebrates > Cnidaria > Coral ... | reverse complement strand
CGACAAGCTGACCGATGAAAGTCTGTATGAGTTCGAGCTCCATGGCACGTTTCATGACGTGGGAGGCCTGGATTTCAACGTGAAGTGGGATGATAAACCAGTTGCAAATGTTGGAAGTGCTAACGCAACACTCACTGCCAACAAGAAACTGTTGTGAGATAACCTTGACTGTTTTCTGTATGATGTTTCACCTGATCAGTGAAATTAAAACAGCGAATCGAAACTTGTTGTGTTTAGATTTGATTTACAATGTTGATAGTCTGTACTCTTGTAAAATTGCTTGTTGGAATTCAGGCCCGGCAACGTTATAGTAATAACTTAACTTCGATCAGTCACTGCCCCGCTTTGATAGCTGTTATGTTTCTTTAGTTCTGATCGCGTTATTTTGCCGAGTCTCATTCTAGAAACAAAAACTCACGCAGTTTTAAATAAACGAATTGCAAAAGCAAAAATAATAGATCGCGAGGCCCATTCTCCTGTGCGAATTTGCAGGTATACTTTAATAAATGTCCTATAAATGAAGAGACTATCCTAGTATTAAATAAAAAAGTTCCCGTCCACAATAAACCGGAATAATTTGAAGACGCAGTTTATTAGTACGGTTACCGCATACATTCCATAAGTATTGGTCACGAAACGGAACTTTTCGAAAACGCCCTTCAACCCGGAAAAATTTGAAAAGGCCAGCAATGCGTTTTTGTGTGGACGGAAAACATTGGAAAACAAAGCTTTTCCATAACGGTGAGCCCCCGATAATCATGTGAATTCCCTGTACAAGTTTTCGGCAAATAAAAATTCAAATCCGTTTTCAAATTTCTTCGAGGTAGCAAGGAAGCCGGTGGAAAACACCTGATGCATTTTCACTGGGAGAACCGCTTTCTAAAATGTTTCTGGCGTGGTCAAAGAAGCTTAAGTTGAACCTAAGTAACCGGAGAGAGCACTTTCTCGTACAACCATCTTTTATTGCAGAGGGCATTGACAACACCGAAATCTAACAAGTTTATTTGAGAGGGGCCTTTTAATTTTAGTTTACAGCAGCTCATATGCCTGTGTTATGTTATGAAATTTAAAAGAATGCAGTGCTATAGCAAGAAATAAGTGGCTACTTAGAGGTAGAGATCGAAATGCGTAACTCCTTGTTTTTAGACGTAATGTATTTCTTGTGTGGCTCTTAATTAGCATACAAGAATCACTGGGTAGAAAGTTTTATAGGCACAGACTTCAAGACACAATGGCTCTTATTCCTCGTTAACGTCACTGAGGAAAGCAAAACAAAAAAAAACATGCAAAGAAGAAAAAAGGAAAAAAAAGAAAAAAACTCGGAAAAATGATTCTCAGTGTGCTGTGTAAAAATATTACGGATTTTTATTTTCCTCCTCGTTGTGTCAATGAAAAGATCAAAACGTCACGAGAAGCCAACAATGCGAAATAATGGAAAGCAGGAAGAGCTTGAAGTCAACCGTCTCAGTCTGATACTCATTTTCCAGGGAGGCAATATAACGTTATAGAACGATATTGCCATATAAGTGCTACTGGGACGACCTTAGTCATCTCTGAAACCAATATGAAATGCAAATCTCTATAAAAAATGGACTGCTTTAAGACTATTTCAAGGAATTGAGGCATTCGCGACATATGACCACATCCCGTGTAGGATATTTTTAGTACACGAAGATCCACACGGAACGATTACATGGGTCCGAACCAATTCAATTCACCAGACATTCGCGCAAGGGCATCTGCAATGGAACAATTACTTAGAGCCCCGGTCAAACGATCGCAACATGCCAACACAACATATCGCAACATTGTGTGGCCCAACTTGTTGCGTGCGTTAGGCCACCGCGTTGCGACGCGTTGCGACATGTTGGGTGTAGTTGGCTCAATTTTGAAAATGGTCAAATTTGGGCCAACAACACCCAACACGTCGCAACATGTCGCACAGGGTGGTCAAACGCACGCAGCATGTTGCGTCCAACGATGTTGCGATATGTTGCGGTATCATGTTGCGATCGTTCGGCTGGGGCTTAACAAATAACGGAACGTACATTCACGATGCAGATTTTCATAATCTAAGAAATGCTGGTTTCCCTGCGCAATAATTCATTGTTTCTTCACACATCTTGCCTTATTCCATGCTCATCTGCTGGAAGTGACTTAGACAAAACGTAAATTGGAGCCGAATGTTTGCTTTTGGGCACAAGCGCTGAAAGTGGTATTATTTCAAAAAACGAAACATTTAGTAAGAAGCAGGGGGATTTTTTCACCACGACCGAATCTAATGATCATAGCGATCGAGAGCTTCCCTTTCCTACCTATACATTACTATAAAAATATAGGTAAACATAGCTTTTTTATTCCCATTAATGACAGTCGCTAGAAAATCTATCTTGCGGATTAACGCTAAAAAAGGGCACAATTTGAATATGTTAGTATTAAAAAACAAACTTTCTTGATGACATGTCCATAACTATTTTGATGGTAAGAACTGTTATTATCTAGCTAATCATCTGATGCACAATTAGTGCTGAACGAAAACGTTGCTTGCTGTTAGCATGAAACTCATGACAAAAATTAGCCAGACTTTACGTTCTTGAAATCCATCTTGACGACATCATTTACGTCAAAAATACTAAGTTTTGCGAAATATACGATGTTCATAAGCCAAGTTACATTTTAAAGACTGATAGACCTAGATGTGTACCGTCATTAAATATTTAGAGTTTCTTTGTGATTAGGCTAAATTGCATAACACATTTTAACCATTTTATTGTTTTGTGATCGCTTAAACTATAATATCAACGACTAAAAGATATTTTAAATGACAAAAAGATAAATTTAAGGAAAAAAGCTTCCTAGAAGGTTCCTAGAGGGCTCTATATTGATATGTTTTCTTTATGAAGCCAAGGGCCATTTTGGAACAAAAGCAGACGTCAATACTTGGCTAATATTTCTAAAGCTCGCCAACACTTATTTTCTCTTTAGAATTTTTTTTTCGTTGAAGACAAAAAAAATCATTGACAATGGGATATTGTACTAGTGCAAAAGCAACGTTTTAGAGTTGACATTAATGAGTTGATACTTAACCTAACGGCCGTAAAAAGTCAATTCATTTAATAATCCAATGAAACACTGCTTTTAACTGAACATTTAGATTATTTCAATACTTAGTCGTCCCTGGTGGTGATCAAGACACGAACTCAGGTAAGATTACTAATCCACTATTCTATTATAACATTTTTTTTTAATCGTTTCTAATTAAAAAATGTAACGAGCGAACTAACGAAAGTAATCTCTTTCACATTAATCACATTTAGAGTTCGAAAAATCGCATATTATATCGACTCCAAGTAACATTTTTCCACTTCGTGTTCGTGTTGATAAGTATGATCTGCATGTACTAAGAAAAAAAAAAGTTGCTTTCAAAATCAACACGTATTTTCGAGTTAATCGTTTTATTTGGGTGGCAAGATACCGTTCCTTTTTTCAATTTATTTTCGAGTAGAAAATCAAGTTCCTGTAAAACGGGGTGCAAGTGTTCTTTCTTTAACCGATTGGATATTTTTTTGCCATTATCAAAATAATAAGATTTTAACGTAAATTGGATGCATTGAAATTCCTTTCATGACTCACTTGGCACTTCGTTTAAACATTTTTCCCCTCGTTCCTTCTTCTTTATTGCCTCATTTAACATGGTGGAAAGTCGCTGAAACACAATATCAAATCAAGCCACTTGTACAAAATCTTTTAAACAGTTGGCTTAAGTTAAACTTTTAAACAGTTGGTTTAAGTTAACTGTTATATATTATTGCTGTCTCTTTCAGACTTTTTACAAAATTTAAAATGCCTAGTAGCATGTTCATTGTGTTACTGGCTGGAATTATTCTCAAGTTATGCTTGACAAGCCTGGTGCAAGGTAGGTATTGAGTTATTTAATTTTTCCCCTTTTTCTCTGCAATACAGATGAAATTGGGGCAGTCGTGTAAAGCAGCTATATAGGCCTCATCAAGGGAAACATAAAATTCCGTTTTAGTCCCCTTCCACATTAAGTCAGAGGAATCTAAAACGCAGCCTTATTTCTAGAGTTAGGCCTTCTGTCCAGACTAATCCTTCTCGTAAACGGAGGTGTTCGGAAAAGCTCATCCAACCGGAGAAATTTGGAAACACCGGCTTAACCTTTTAGCGTGGACAAAAAAAAAACGTTTTGAAAAAGAAGTACGATAATTATGATGTATTTCCCTACTCGAGTTTTATTCAAAAGCAAACGTAAAATGACTGACCTTTTTCATAGTGAGACTTTCGTTTTTAAATGCTACCAGCGAATGGGCCACGTTCGACATATCAATATTCTAACATGGAAATTTAAAGACAAAAGAAACTTTAAAAATTTCCAAATTTGACCCGAAAGCCTCGGAGTCGTGCTAGAATATTGATATATCGAACGTGGCCTATTGAGGACTTATTTGAAGTCATGTTGTTAATAACAAATTGAAGAATCCACGCTCGTCAAATAACAGGACGGTCTAGAGGTTCTCCCGCATATTACTCATTGCATAGCTGTCGCTGTTTGTAAATGTTTTATGTGGAAAAGGAGATCACACCAAGCACTACTTCTTCTCAATGACTAACGCTCTTTGCTTTTAATCGTCATTTAAATCAATAATTCTAATTACACTGTACATTTAAAATTAATATCTAATAAATTGAGAAGCACTGGACAGCTCAATGAAACCCATTTGACTATTTCTGAGTAATTATGTAACAACAACTCAAAAAAAGAATTAATCTTCAAGGTGGATAATTAATGCGAAATTGTCAAATGGTGTTTTATTGCGGCTGTATGATGGGTAAAAAGGATTATTAATCTACTATGACTAACTTAAGGTGAGCTTATGCAAGTGAAGCCTTGGACCGCTGCCGGAGCTTATCCCGGTTGTTGTAGCATGAAGCGGCTAGGAGTATTTCTACTCCCCCTGGACGAGATGCTAGTCCGTCACAGGTCACTTCCCCGCTATTTGTTAGGTTTCCCCAACAATTCGCCGGTACCCATTTATACTCCTGGGCGGAGAGAGGCGCTGTGAGAGTTGAGTGTCTAGCCCAAGAACACAGTGCAATGTCCCCGGCCAGGGCTCGAACCCAGACCGCTCGCTCCGGGAACGAGAGCACGGACCATTAGGCCTCTGCGCCTTCCAGCTTACGTGCCACTGCGCCTTCCAGCTTATGTGCACAATGTATAAATAAGCATCACTGGAGTGGAATCATATTAATGTAAGGTCAACGACACGTGCGCCCAAAATATTCCTGCATACAAATCAGTTTTTCAAATTTGCCATGCAGTATTGGGTAAAGATCAACTTCAACGAAAGAAGCGAACAAAAATTTATATAAGTCCTGCTCGTTCACACTTGAGGAAACCTGTGGTCGCACAGGGCAACTTCTCAAGCATAGATTTTGTTCCTTTTAATTTTTCTTTCTAATTATTAAAATGGGGAAAATTAGTCAAGGCAAAGCAGTGATCTATGAAAAAGGAACGAAGGGAGGTTGAGGGGTTGAGGGAAGCTACAGGCCATTTTAAGGAGTAAACTGCAGGAGAGGTTAACGCAGCCAGTATTAAGCCCGTCTTATATTTGCGTACTTTCTTCCTTAAACATGTTAAAGCGTACGCGGTTAATGAATAACGTGACGTGACGTTGCGGCATGAATTTCTTGCCTACAGTGTAGCGCTGATGCAGAGGGCGAGAATGTCGTTACATTAATTGTATGGAGTGAAAATGCTACTAACATTTTCGAAGGTGCCTTGATTATCAATCTTGAACCATACACAAAGTTTAATCTGTTGGAATGGTTCTTTCCGAAAAGAATTTTAATTACCTTGCTCAAATTCTTTATTTTCCAACAAGGAACAGAACGTGTTGAAAAATAGTAAAGCGTGCAACTGTATTTGGTGTCACAAAGAACAGGTAATTGTCTATTCAAAGACACCAAAGTCATTAGGCCAGAATTGAAAAAAAAACTCTTATTACACAGCCAATATCACAGCAAGCCCTCTTTCATTGTCTCAAACACACTCGATATACAGTAGTCACGTTAAAAAAAAAAAAAAAAACTGCCAATATATTAAAATAAAAGAATGATATTTTGGTAAGATATTCTTTTACTGATGTAGATGCAAATTCAATTTGCTATATCGTTCAAGATTGGAGGTGAACCAATTTTTACATTATAGACAAAGCCCATACACATGTACTCTAAAGATGCTACAAATATTACTCTGACACCCAGAGTGCAATATCGCTTCGCTTTCATCGGCTTTGTCTTCATCCATTTTCAAAATACACGCGTGATATTGCTGGTCTTTCCTTTTGGGGGCTCTTGTCGCGTTAGGCGTTTTTGTCTGTTCGAGAGGTAAGAACAAATACAAATATAAATTACGTCTTGTTGTTATATTGTCACTACGATCGTCGCAAGGGGGTTGAGCGTAAAAGGGAAACAGACGAATAAGATAAAATAAAATTTCTTGCGGTTAATTTCAAGCCAAGTAGTAAATTGATTGTGTTGAGAAGAAATCCACAACTAGTTTGAGTACAAGAGAGGACAAAATCTTTGTCGAAGTTTTTTACATCGTATTGCAAACATCTGTGCGACTATTTTAAATATCTTCCCTAAAGACATCCTTTCCATCAACCCCGAATGTCGAAAACAAATTTTATGGTTGTTGTTATAGTAGCCAAATTGTACCTGGGGTTGCTCAGTTTCTCCGAAATTTTATTTTCTCGACTTTGCAAGTTTGTGACATTTCAGGCAACTATTCAGAATGATAGTTAGGCTATAGAAGATGCAAGAATGATTGTGATACAGTTGAACTGCCCGTAAGCGACCACCCAAAATGTCGAGTTCAGGTGGTCGCGTACGCGAGCTTAGACAATCATTTGTCAAAATTTCACTCCCACTATAATATGGTAAATGCCGAGACCTATGCGCCGATGCCGACGCAGTGTTAAGTAAAAGTCAATTAAAAGTCAATTTGGAGAAAAAAATCCGGTTCTTCCAATTGAGAAATTAATTTCCGTTTCGGTTTCGTGTGGAAGCAAAGTATACGATTATGTTATAACACCTTTATTAACAATTTTTCGTTCCATTATCTGTCAAGTGGTCGCTTACGAGAGGTTAAAAACAAAGGAAAATTTCAAACTTTTTGCTCTAAAAGTGGTCGCGGCTACTTACGGGGGGTTTTCGCTTGCAAGAGGCTGCAAATATAATGATTTGACTTGGGAACTTCTGGTATATTGAAAGACTGGCCGCTGAGGAGATCGACGTGGTCGCGTACGAGAGGTGGTCTCAACCCGAGGTTTGATTGTATACCTGACGTTATTCTGGTACTAGGTTGTTTTTTCATTTAAAACCGAAATTGATCAGATCTCGTCTTAAGTTGTAGAATAGTTATCAAAAATGGAAATAATAGCTAATACACAAGATGATTGCATTGCCTTTGAATATTAATCAAATATGCATGTTAAATGCATTTAGGCCAAGTTCCTGTTTCGTACTTGGGATGTTACCGAGAACCATATTACAGCCCAGTGTTCTACCAAGTGTACCTTGATTACAGGTACAACATTAATTGGGGGAAACTGCCTGATATGAGTCACGTGATCCAAGCATGTGCCCAGGAAGCCGTTAAAAGGAAGTACTTGTACTTTGCTATCAAAAACTATGGTCAATGTTCCTGGGGACCTCACGGACTTTCAATATCAAGTAGAAGAGTACAAGTGTCATGGTGTTACTATGGACTTGGTGGTCCATGGGTCGTTTCTGTTTACAAGATTGAAAAACCAACGGGTAAGTTAGCCTTAAGTAAGTTTCCAAGCACTATATTTGCTATAGATGATGAGCGAAAATAACTGCATAATTAATCATGCAGCTTAGCAGTCGATTTGGAGCAATATCATACCGAACTCAAGATACTTGACTGATCACATTTGAGCTGTGGAGTTTCCTTTCATTTATAATAAGTCGCAAGATGAGTTATTCAATGAGTAATTCAAGCGTTTTTATCCATTTTAATTACTCAGTAGATATCAGTAGTTTTCAAGTTTCTTTACTTTATTGCCATTGATTTTCCCGCGTTTCTGCACCATCTCGTTTCATTTTTCAATTCCAACATCAGGCGGTGGAGCCTGGTCACAATGGGGAGCCTGGAGCTCGTGCAGCCATACTTGTGGAGCAGGATCACAGACTCGCACTCGCTCCTGTAGTTCAGCATCAAAGAGTTGCCAGGGAAAGAGCTCCCAGTCACAGCTTTGTGGGACCACTGGCTGTCCAGGTACTTGCTCTTGGCATTCACGGTGGTTACGAGACTCAAATCCCATCTTCCACTAGTTATGTTGGTATTCGCATTTGCCACCTGTTAAAAGCGTGCAACAGAGACGAGTACATTCGAAGTGTAAGGCCCTCACTAGAGACCTAAACTTGTTTCCCTTGCCTTCCATAGTAAATGGCGGTTGGTCAAACTGGGGACCCTGGGGCGGCTGTAGCCTGAGTTGCGGAAATGGAGTACAAACACGTACGCGTAGCTGCACCAATCCTCCGCTGGACAATGCTGGCGTCCATTGCCAAGGGGACAGTTCCCTGACCCGAGCTTGTAACAGCAATGAATGTCCAGGTACAATTTGACCAAAACAGTAAACAAACAAGCAAATACAAGGATTATGACTCGCCTCTGGAAAGTTATAGCTTGTGCATTTCAAATGGCATATATATAAAACACCCTGTTACAATTGTTTTTAGTTAGTGGTGGTTGGTCAAATTGGGGCGTTTGGAGTGGTTGCAATGTCACATGTGGCGGTGGCGTGCAAAGACGCTCACGAGCTTGTACAAACCCTTCCCGAGATATGATGGTCTTGATTGGCAGGGGAATTATTAATTTTACAGTTGCAAGCTTGCAGCATCAATGGATGCCCAAGTGGGATTCGTTTGAAACGTTAACCAAACGCTATAAACAAACAAATAAACATAATCAACGCAAAATGTTCCTGTAATTTGAAATGTGTATTTAAACTCATTATGTGAGACGTTTATTTTATTTCTCAGTCAATGGCAGCTGGTCAAATTGGGGAGTCTGGAATAGTTGCAGTGTCACCTGTGGCGGGGGTGTTCAAATACGCTTGCGAACTTGCACGAGACCTCCTCCGAGTAGTGGTGGTCTTGATTGTCAGGGGAATAACTTACAATCTCAAGTTTGCAATACTAATGGATGCCCAGGTAAGGGTCAGTTGACAAATGAATGAAAGTGATGGATGAAGTGTGAATGCACGAGAAATTCTGAGGAATTACCTGGAATAAATTTGATAACTCAAAGGTTTCCGATTTTTTTTATTGTTATAGTCATTAACTGAGCTGTTTTCCATTCTATTTTTCATATCAACTCAACATACGCGTATTTTTAATATCCAACATCAGGCAGTGGAACGTGGTCACAATGGGGAGTTTGGAGTCCGTGCAGCCAGACTTGTGGAGGAGGATCACAAACGCGAACACGTTCTTGCAGCTCGGCTTCACAGAGCTGCTCGGGCACCAGCTCCCAGTCACGGCTTTGTGGGACCATAGGGTGTCCAGGTAAACGTTACCGCTATTCTCAGTAGTTACTAGACTGTTGAATTGCCATTTTTCACTGTCTTAATCTACGCTAAAATCGTATTAAAACTTGGCACATTTTACATGTATGCCAATGTTCTATTATATGAACTAAAGACGAGTGCATTTTAAGTCCAAAGCCCTCACACCTCATTGTGGGTTAAGCTTGATTTGTAACTCTCAAGTTCATTTCTTCCATAGTTAATGGGGAATGGTCCAGCTGGAACCCCTGGGGCGGCTGTAGCTTGACCTGTGGTAGTGGAGTACAAACTCGCGCGCGTTCTTGCACCAATCCTCCCCCTGCAATGGGTGGAGTGGATTGCCAAGGACATAGTTCTCAGTCCCAACTTTGCAGCACCAATGGATGTCCAGGTACTTTGTGTTTGAATGACATATCTGAATCAAAGCAGTAAACAAACAAGTAAATGACAAGATCGTAGTGTGACCCGTTTCTTGTTTAACTCCTTTTTTTACATTTATGTCAGTCAATGGTGGTTGGTCGAATTGGGAATTCTGGGGTAGTTGCAGTGTCACATGTGGCGGTGGATTTCAAAGACGCCCACGAGCTTGTACCAGCCCTCCTCCGAAAAATGGAGGTGTTGGTTGTCAGGGGAATAATTAAAAATCCCAAGCTTGCAATATCAATGGATGCCCAGCTAAGGGTAGGCTGAAAAGTGAACCAAAGGCTATAAAAAAACAAGTAAACAAAAGAACTGAAAAATGCGACTGTAAATTCAAGTGTGTATTTAAAATCATCACGGAAGGCCTTTTTTATTTCTTAGTCAAGGGCGGCTGGTCAAATTGGGGAGTCTGGAGCAGCTGTAGTGTCACCTGTGGCAGTGGAACTAAAAAACGCTTGCGATCTTGCACTAACCCTCCCCCAAGAAAAGGTGGTGTTAATTGTCAGGGGAGTAACTCACAATCCCAAGCTTGCAATACCAATGCATGCCCAGGTATGAGACCAAATACATAAGTTTATCAGAGAAACAAATAAGCAAATAAACGAGCAAATAAACAGGCAAAAGCAAAAATGAAAGCTGTTGTGCATAGCTTGAAATGCGTATTCAAAGCGGAAACTTTGCGTTTTTCTTTCTGCCCTTTCAGATAGCCAAGGGGGGCGGGGAGTATGGGACGTCTGCAGTGTTGCATGGGGCGGTGAAGCCCAAACGCGACGCGCATTTAAAGTAATAAGGATCAAAGAATTATCAATACTATAATACAAAAGCAGCGTTGATAAACATCTTACCAACAAATTGCACACGGCAATTGTCTGCATTATATTGACGTCAGTATGTTATTCGATAAGAAGGAATTGCAGTATTCCAATGTCATTTTTCAGTAAGGATCGATTCATTTATCATTACTACATCTATGCTATTTTGTTTTTTGTTATATCATGGTTGCTGAGACGTTAAAAAACAAATAACTATTTCCATTTTTGCTTCATAGTTGGTAGTTAGTCAAAAAAGCAAGTTTGCAAATCTAATAATAGAATACAATAGAGCAACAAAATCAGCATCAACACAAGCAAACAGGCAACAAAAAACAGACAAGACAAACCTAAAGGAGGGTGGCAAAGTTTCGAATTCCATCACTTTTCTAACAGCTACGTTTTGGGGAATGGATATAGTACTTTCACTGTTTAAAAATTGATGCTACAATAACGGTATCATAAAAATTAACAATCGTCAGTAAACAGGTTGCGTTCATCCATTTTATATAACAGATTACCACAGCAACAATATGGCCTGCTAGAAACCCCCTAAATTTTAGCTTCAAAGATTTCAGGTGGCTCTGAAACCACTCCATATAATTTTTTCAATCTTGCAAATAGTCACAACTTATCATACTTATCACCATTTGATAATAACAAAATGGGGATCACCGAACTCGTTTTTGAATTATAAGAGCTTAAAGCTAAAATTAAGGATGGTTTAGAAGGTAATAATGTTGCGATTATAACCTTTTGTGACATACAAGTGACAGTCACGTGTTCACCAGTGATTGACCAGTTTTCTGATACCACGAATTTGGCATCAAGCGATAAGGAGTGGTTACAATGACTTATCAAAGTCTATGTAATTGAAAGTGCTGGAAACTGTTTGAAGGCACTTTCACTCTGAGTTCGTTAGACAGAATAAGTAGGTAAGGACAGCGGCTAAGTGAACGATGGATAGCGTAACTGAATTATTATACAGACTTAGCAAATTTTTTTCTTCAATTTAGGTTGTCAAGAGGGAAGACATACATTTGATAGCTGCGGTCAGAGATGTAGCTGTGTGGGCGGGCGATTGGTGGACTGCGTCCGGATAAGGAAAGAATTTACATCCATGAAATTTCCTGAGCGAAAACGTTATATCAATGTCATAAGAACAGCTTCCACTGATCTGAGATTCAAGGCAGATTATGACAAACTAATTAATGATCACAGGATACTGTTCGTATCTGGAATTCACGAGTCAACTCACTTCCTCACATGGCATCGATATTTTATGTTGCTCTACGAAAACCTCCTTCGCCGGGTCGACTGCAACTTTACCATAGCATACTGGGATTGGAGTCTAGTTTCCAGTAACCCATTCAGCCAAATAAATCGCACAGATCTTTGGCACAGTGCAAACACTGGCTTTGGCGGAGATGGTGTTGAACCCACTGGCTGTGTCCAGACTGGTCCTTTCAGAGAGAGCGAGTGGAGCCTCGTGCCACCTCCGGCAGGATCTCCACCAGGTCCAAGACGACGCTGTTTGTCACGGATGTTCAATGGAAACCCTCCTGATTCGGTCGCAGTGGAAGAAGTCTTGCGAAAATCGGCAGGTGACTTTTCCGATTTTGAGCTCATGCTTAGGATCAATCTCCACGATGTAGTCCATTGCCTAATTGATGGCACTATGTGTTCGATAGATTCCGCGTCCGCTCCAGAATTTTTTCTTCATCATGGCTTCATCGATAAAATATGGGACGACTGGCAGAAGAAAAGCGACGCTCATAAATATGCATTCTTTCCTTCTGTTGATGGGTTTATGCCGGGTACCCAGGTTCGCCCTGTAGATGTGATCGACCTATCTTCGCAGCCAGGAGGAGTTCGAGTTGAGTATCGGCCACCTAAGGGAGCTGCCAGTGTGGTGCCGCTTCTAAGAGGTAGGTGCAATTAAAGCATACCTTTAGTATATGGGAATAGATAAAATGAAATTTAAATATGGAGACGGATAAAAAGCCATAACCTACCTCAGTGATATCAGGCGCGAAGTGATTTGTGACGTGCACTTTATTTTCAGGACTGAGTTTGACCAGACTGCAGCATATCCGACGTAGGCGGTTCTCTGGCTTAAGAGATAAAGCGATCAGACTTTTCCGACTGAAGCCATCGGAAGTGAGAAGAGCCAAGCAGTTGGAAAAGTTGCTCCAGCCATTGAGTTCTTAAAACAAGCAAGTGGAGACAGAAATTTGACGCAATTATGTTGTAGAAACTTCGATTTATTAATACATAAAACCATCAATCATGATGATTTCGTGAATTAAGATGCAATCATAATCCATGTATGTTACACATATAGAAGAGAAACATTACAAAATTCTAGGTCGACATGACTTTCGCGTGGCTTATTGCAAGTTATAATCTAACTGAATTCGGATCTTAGGCCTTCATATTTCAATTCTGTTTACTTCCCTAGCTGCTATATGAGCGTCAATTTAACCAAAACCTTCATAATTTCGTCAATCTACCTCAAGTAACTTACAACAGATTACCCTTTATCTTTACGAGTAAAGATAAAGGGTAAGAAAAATCATTCATGTAGGCCTTATTCTTAAGATAAAGTGCTGAAGCTATTTAACGTTTAGACATGGCAACCAGTACTTCGGCACAAAATGGTACTCACGCGTGCTAAGTTGAAGTTTCCGTGGATCCCAAAAACCGATGAGGCTTTGAATGCGAAGAAAGACCACGTCAGACACTTAGCTCTTACTGCAGGGGATGTCCCAGACAGGAATTTATCTTATAACCTCAGAGAGATTTTCATAAGGGAAGAGGCCTATATGGGGGCGTAACTATCTTATTCTGCTTCTACCTCTCTGGTTTCATTTCAAGTTGGTATGAACGACACAGCGGTTTAGGGAAGATTAGGATGATTTTATCAACCAGAGTAGAGAACTTGAGATCATAAAGATCGTTTCAAGCTAGAAGGCTGCGATGTCAAAGAAGTGTTAGAGTTTATTGGAATTCTTTTTTCTGTAAAAAAATATTCCGCTATAACAAATGCTCTTGATGTGGTGTATCCGTGCTGTCCGGCCAATGCGATCACCACACTGACCAAACGGCTACAAAAATGAGAACTTTATTTCTGCCAAACACTTTTACATCAACATGGCGATTAAAACCAAACACACACAAAACAATTCCACATACGTAAAGCGTAAACTGAGCTTAATGTTATTGAACTAAATCAATGCATTTACAGTCGCGACGCGTGCAACACAGTATTTTAGAGAAACATGCAGAAGAAGTAAACGAGACCAAAATTGGAAATCCCTGCAGAACCAATCTTTGGCTGATAAAATACCAAACATGGGAATTTCAACTCTTTTTCAAAATATTTTACTTACTATTGCCCTTATGATACATCATTACATGTAATGCGCTAAAGATAAATCTTTATTGTCAGTACTAGTAATATTGCTTAACTTTATTAAGGAAATAGACCATCGGCTTTTTCTATGGGTTTACAGGTGCAATAAAAAAATATGGGCTGTTGGGAGAACACGAGCCGTTAGACGAGTGATTTACAAGCTTTCCGAGTGTTTTGACTTTGTTTGTCGAATACTTTTGACTTTGTCTGCTTACATTTTCATTTTAATCAATTCATAGGAGCGAATTTTTCATTGACAATTTTAACATTTTCGCTCATCCGCTGCTCAAATGATTGTGGCGTGTTAGGATCCTAATGGCCTTTGTTTTCCTTCACCGTGCATTGTGGGAACTAAAGAATTGATTCATGTCTTTAGCTGCGCGTATATCGAGTTATGGGTTCACTTGGGACGCTTGGAGAGCACTCAAGAAGCTAGACTTGCTCTCTACTCTCGCCTGGAGCATTTCTTACCCTTGTTTCGTGCTCTCAAGTCTTTATCCTTAACTGGGGTTCATCCTTAACTCGATATACGCACGCTCAACATGAACTAATAGTCCTTTTTCGTTCGGGCGGTTTGTTGTCCCAGAATAGACCACGTGACATTCTCTAGAGAACTGTTCTTTCATCCATCTAAAAATTATCTATCCATATGCACGCAACTATTTCAAAATTGGAGAGTGAGAATTCTCAAGAATATCATCACATAGTCTGGAATGGGGCAACAGACAGCCCAGTCATAGAAAAGGTCTATTCTTAGACATTCTTCACACGAACAAGGCAAGAATGATGTCACCTACACATTGAGTAAAATTAAATCCAAATAAGAAAATAAACTAAGAGGACTGCTCAACATACTGGCTGTTGTTTCGTAGAGTGAGCTTGCATGTGCATGTTTACAGAACTGTGTTTACATGATTCAGCTATGAATCAAAACAAAAGTGAAGGAGAAGAAAAGAAAATAATACACTAAGGATGAGAAAAAGGAGAAAACGGAAGCAAAAGCTTCAATTTCGCCCCTCTCCATTTCCGTCAATTGCCAGCTTCTTGGATTTCTCATTCTAATCTTAACTACCGCCCTCTCTCCTCCTCTCCACCGCCAATAGCTGTGCTTTTCAGTACGCGCAAATTACTTTTGGCGTACTGTACACATTACACACGCCCTTTGTATTCACGGATTTTCTAATGACAGCACAAGTTTTGGCGTTCATTGCGGATATCGTAATGTTCAGTATGTATAGGTTATTGACCAAGTGTGAGGTCAAGATGGCTGGATATTGGCCAAGATCTTTTTTTGCGTGTTTATGGACCGAGACGAAGTCGAGGTCCATAAACTCGCAAAAAAAGAACGAGGCCAATATCCAACCATCTTGACCGAACAAACTTGGTCAATAAAGGATTTATTATATG
>Ga0126343_10000450_pt1 | contig 15667 bp, 14 predicted proteins | sample Cyp2metagenome_FD_92531 | JGI IMG/M metagenome (GOLD analysis project Ga0126343, IMG submission 92531) | Coral microbial communities from Lord Howe Island, Old Settlement Bay, Australia - Cyphastrea 2 metagenome | ecosystem: Host-associated > Invertebrates > Cnidaria > Coral ... | reverse complement strand
TGGTGTTTATTGATCACGGCCAGCTAAAGACCAACTCGGTGGTGCTGGCTGAAAAGTTCCAAAGGCCGCACAGAAATGTCATGCAAAGCCTGAAAGCCCTGCGGGATGAGGGGTATATAAATGAGCAAGAAATCTTGCCCATCTCTTACGTTGACGTTCGGAACAGAAAAAAGCCAATGTTCGAGCTAACCGAACGGGCTTTTCTTATAGCAATGCCATTCATTGGCGGCACTAATGCCAAGAAAGGACAGATCGCATTGGTGGACGCCTTTCTGAGCCAGCGAGCATTACTTAACAGCCAGCACAACCAACTTCAAAAAGAACTTCAGGAATTTACCTTGGCGTGTCGCTACAGCGAGGAACGGGGATCGGTGGCGGGAAAGGCACTGAGAAAGCGCCGGGATGAAATAGTCAAACTGAGCGCACGGAAAGTTGAACTGGAAAACAAGTACCAATTACAACTTGGATTCAAAGGTTGAGATATGAGCAAGAGCAAATACATCACCAAACAAGAAATTGCTCCAATGGCATTGAGCAGCACAGAAGCTGCCATTTTGATTGGCGTCAGCCAGCATAAACTGGAATTGTCTCGAATCACTGGCGAATTGTGCGGCGCACCACCACCTAAATTTTTTCGCATTGGCCGCAAACTGATCCGCTACAAAAGAGCAGACCTTGAGCAGTGGGTGAACGAACGTCCCTGTTACGACACTCTGGCCGAAGAATACGTCACCGAAGAAAAGGCAGCTGATTAAGCTTGTTTCAAGGGTCGCCAAACGCGGCCCATTTTATTTCTAACCGCCCGGACATGTAACGTATATGTAACCACTACCCTTATGCCTGTCGTGTATACTCCCATGTAACGAGCCATGTAATTTCTGCTTCTGCCTATCCCTGAAATGAGTCAAAACCTTCCTCAAGAATGCCTCCCTGTCAGGCACGGCATCCCGATAACACGCCCTTAAAAACAATAAGTTACAACAAGACACTATTTTTTGGGCTGCGCTCTGGAATTACATATGGGTTACACGATAGCCAGTTAAAAGACAAAAAAAGGGTTTACATTGCTGTAAACCCTTGATTTTTAATGGAGCTCTTAACCGGAATTGAACCGGTGACCTCATCCTTACCAAGGATGCGCTCTACCGACTGAGCTATAAGAGCATAATCTTTCTGAAAAGCATGAATGGAGCGGGTAGCGGGAATCGAACCCGCATCATCAGCTTGGAAGGCTGAGGTTCTACCATTGAACTATACCCGCACAAACAAGAGACCATTTATGCAGAAACTTCTGAACATGCAAAAGGCAATGATCAGAAACCAGCAGCCAAGCATTAAACCAGCTCTCAGCTTGCTTAACACAATGATACAAATCTGGTGGTGGGGGCTGGATTCGAACCAGCGAAGCTTGCGCGTCAGATTTACAGTCTGATCCCTTTGGCCACTCGGGAACCCCACCCGATGCTGCGCCATTCTATTCACGGGGCATCTGTTGTCAAGCGATCATTGCAGCCACCGTCTTTGGTGACCAACTCAACCCGCTTGACTGCGCCCCTCGGCAGCGATGCGTATACTAGAGAAACTCACCGACCGTTGCAATGCCTTTGCCGCACTTTTTTCCCAAGCGCTTTTCTCAGGAACAGACGACACTTTCGAGCTTACTGGTCACCGGCCTGCCCTGGTGCAGACAACAACTCAGGTTGTTGATGCCCACTCCCGGCACCACTCACCAGCGCTATCGCCCCGGGCTCACAGCCGGTATTCAGCTTTTGCAACTGAGGAAAGGTTTGCGCCACCTGACCCCAGAACGACGCATCAAGCCCGGCCTCCGCAGCGGCATCCATCTCCAGCCACCACTGCTCAGGCAGTCTTGGCATGGGTCTTACGACCACGTTGTAACCGGCACTTTTTAAACGACGGCTGACAGATGTGGCCGTCTCCAGGTGAGGATATAGCCCCAACGATATACCGTTGGCCAGATCGCCCTGGGTGATGACAAAGCTATCAATGCGCTGCACCTGAAGCTCCCTGAGCAGGCGTATAGCACTGTCGGCACTGGGCAGTGGTGGTATATGCACCCAGTAATCCTCGTATTCGTCGTTTTGCCCGGCGCGCCGCTCACTGTCAACGCCGAGCGCCAGCAACCGTTGCTGCAACTCACCGACGGCAAGCTCATTAAACGGCCCTACCGCAAGGCACTGGCGACTATCGGTAACAGCATCCTGCGACACAGGCAGATCACCGGAAGGCATCGGAGAAGGCATCGGGACAGCCTCCTTGCGCTCAAGCTCTGCAAGCAACACCAGTCGTTCACTGCGGGTCTGCTGATGGGCGATACCTTCTTGCGGCAACCAATAGCCAACCCGGGACGCCTGCCAGGAGCCCCAGGCAAAATAGACAATATTGATCAGAACAAGAAAGATAACCGTTAAACGCATCGGTGTTTAATCCAAGGTGAACAACGCATCGTCAAAGGCCAGTGCCAGACCATCCATCACCAGCTCAGGATACTCCAGACACACCCCCTGAATAAACGGTTTAACCACGGCAGCATCGCCACCGGTCACATAAACGACACTATTTATATTTTCCTCAGCAGCAAAAGCGTCAGCCTGCTGAGTATTAATCATGGCCACCGCCATAGCCAACGCACCATTGTTGATGCACTCCATCGTGTTATTACCCGGCGACACAGCCATTGCGGCGTCGGCCACCAAGGGGAGCCGGGCAGTGTTGGCGTGTAGCGACTGCTTCATCAAACCAACTCCCGGAACAATAAACCCCCCCAAATGCCGGCCAGTGCCACTTAACACATCAACAGTCATGGCCGTGCCGCAGCTCACCACCAACTTATTGCCAGTCCCGCCCCTGTGGTGGGCAGCTAACATAGCCAACCAACGATCAACACCAATCTCAGGGTAAGCCACCTGCACACCCCGCCACACAGGCTTCACTTGCGCCTGCAACACAGGAATATGCAGATGATCATCCACCGCAGCACAGAGCCACTGAAAACGTGCATCGCCAGAGACAACCGCCGCCCTGGCGCAATCCACCGGCCCTGACTGGGTGAGCAGCTCCGCCAGCGCCTGCTGCCAACACTGATCATTGGCCAGATAACCGTGGGCAATCCGTTTACGACCATTGTCGTTTACCTGCAAAAGACGCCATTTCAGCCGTGTATTGCCGGCGTCAAACTCCAAAACCTTCATGACTCCATCTTCACGTTGTGCGTGGTCTTCAGGGATACTCCATCGCTATTGAGTACCATTATTTCCCCGCGGGTTTTCAATAAAAAATTATTGTCGTTTATTTCTGCTGCCTCCCAACCACCCCGGATTTGTCCTGAAATAACTTCCCGGTTTCCGTTCGCCCTGAACAAAGTCGAAGAGTGCTGTCACCGGACTTCAACAGGCTCAGCCCGAACGGGGTTTTGATCCATAAACACGGAGATTATTTCGGGACTATTCCCTTGCGCCCTGACACATCAGCTACAATTCTTGGCTTGTAGCTTTCAGCTCACTTCTGCTCAAGCTTGTAAAATTGATGATTTTTATCCAGGAAAACGACATAAAACGTCTCTGCATCCAGAATATATTTTTTCCCCTCTACCTCCTGTTCTTTTCCTGCCATTGAACCGGGTATGACGAAACCGACAAGCCTCACCTTCTGGGCCAACCGAAACCGGGCCCAGACAACATCATGGGGAACATGAGCGGGATGGGTGAAATCCGATTTATTTGGGAAGCTGGAATACTGTTCAAGAACACGGAGCCCACCACCCCCAACCCTCTGGCCACGCCAGTAATTCAAGGGGTGCTTTGTGTACTCTTTGATCTTTTCCAGCAAAGTAACCAGCGATGCACTCCCGTCAGCCTGCCCCCAGTCACTAAAATTCTGACCGGGCTCCTGACTGGCATCAAAGAATGAAAAATTAAACTTACATCGTTGTGCAATACCTGAGCCTTCAATATCCGACTGAGGGCGACTGGCCAAAAAACCCTTTTTCTTACTGTTTGTAAAAGCCATATGGGTACTACGCTCGCCCTTCTCTTACCAGCTCAACAGGAACCCCCCCTATTTTCCCATCCAGGTAAAGCGGAGAAATAGGGCGATCATTACGAATCATACTTCCTGAAATCTCATCCAGCCTATAGCAATAGCTTTCGCCATCTTCTTTATTAACGAGAATGGTTCTATATTTTCCGAGCTTATCGATAACTTCTGTATTATGGGCAGTAAACAGGAGCTGTGCACCATGGGGGTTAGTTTCCGGATTTTGAAACAAATCAATCAACACCGGAAGAACCATGGCATGAAGATGAGTATCAAACTCATCCATCGCCAGAAATCCACCAGAATTGAGCACTAACGAATAAATATTTAATTTTTTAAACAGTGCTTTAGTTCCGCTAGACTCATCAGAGAATCTTAGTGAATATCGCACACCCTGATTGCTGTGGATAAAAACCGGGTAGTAAACGACATTGTCGTTTTCATCAATCCTGTCTTTTATCTCTATATCAACAAGGCTATTATCTGCCTCCGCTATGATTTTTTTCGCAAAATCCAGTCTGCCACGCCCGACCAGATACTGCCTACATGTTTCATTAAGATCTAACTGAAGATCGACATAACCAAATTTGTTGACATTAGTGATTATTTTTATAAAAAAAGCGTATATCGCCTCTAAATCGTCCATCTCTGATTTAAATTTGTATTTTTTCATTGAGCTGATCACGGAGGCATCACTGCGCAGCTCAATTGATTTTATTTCTGCAAGCTCACTATTCACCTGCTGGATGGTATTTTTTTCACGCAACAACAACTGCGTCTTTCTTCCACCCTCTCTTTTTCTTTGAATTCTTTCCGACAAAATTTGTTTATTTGACAGGGTGAGCTGATAAACATAAGCAGTGCCTTGGGTCTCAAACTCCAGATAAAAGTCAGTGTTATCTTTGTTATCGAAAAAAGTATCAATATCAATGGTGTCAGAAACATCATGGTCTGCTGATTTTGTACAGAAAAACTTCAGCCATCCAAGCGCTTTGAGTATATTTGTTTTACCTGAGCCATTTGCCCCCTTTATACCCATGACTGTGGCGCAGGTCCGCCCCATTCGGACATCCTCAGGTACTCCATTACCCAAGGCAAAATCAATCTCAACCCCTTCCTTAAAGCAACAAAAGTTGCGGAAGCAGAACCGTCTAATCATGTCCCTTACAACCTGTTCTCGCATACTCTGGCTCCACAGCTAACAACACAACGTTAACCCAGACCATTATTTCGACAATTTTGTCAGATACACTACACCAAAATTAGAAAATACGCACAATAAATCAAGAAAATTGACAAAAATGACAATATTTTCCCACAAAACCATTGCGTCAACCCTATATTGCCGGCGTCAAACTCCAAAACCCTCATGACTCCATCTTCTTGTGTGCGGCCTTCAGCGATACTTCACCGCCGTTGAATACCGTCACCCCATCACGGGTATTGAGCAATAACCCACCGCCATCATTAACGCCGGCTGCCATCCCGACAATCTTGCGGCCCGAGGCATCGACCACAATTTCCTGACCGGCAAACGCATCACAACCCTGCCACTGGGCTTTAAAGCCGGCAAAGCCGTGTTCGCTGAATCCATCAAGGGTCTGGCACAACTGGTTAATCAAGGCACTGGCCACCTGGTTACGACTGACCGTCTTACCGCAAACCCGCTGCATATCCACCGCCGGCTGGTCGATGGCGTCCAACTGCGCCTGGCTCAGCGCAATATTAATGCCAATACCAATAATTACCTCACAGTCGCCCGTAGGGTCGCCGTGCACCTCCAGCAAAATACCACTGAGTTTTTGCAATCCTGCCGCGCTCTGCCAGAGCACATCGTTGGGCCACTTCAGTTTCAGGTTGTGGCCACCACACGCCTCAAGCGCCCTGAGCACCGCCAGCCCAACGGCCAGGCTCAACCCTTCAAGCGAAGCCATACCGGCGCGATAAAACCAGCGCAAAGAGAGACTGATGGTAGAACCAAAAGGGTTTTGCCATGCCCGCCCCCGACGCCCCCGACCACTACTCTGGTACTCGGCAAGGCATACGACTTTGGTCATATTCTGTCGCACGGGAAAACTCCTGACCCAATCATTGGTGGAGGTGGTTTGCCAACAGGTGTGCACAGCAACGTTAGCGCCAGGCTCAAGAGCAGCAACAATACGGGCCTGATCGAGCAATTCCACACCACAATGCAGGCGATACCCCTTCCCTTTTACCGAATCGATTTGCAAACCGAGGGTCATCAATGCCTGTAGCTGCTTCCAGATCGCCGCTCGGCTGATACCCAGAGCACCGCCCAGCGCCTCACCAGAATGAAAACGCCCATCGCTCAGCAGTTTTAACAGCTTTTCTGTGTTTTCCATCAACAACTCATAATCACAACAACATTGAACAAACCGGATTCTGTTCAGGAGTAATCCCCATCCAACTCCCGCAACAGCTTGGTGATGTAGGCCTGCAGATAGTCACTATTTCTCTGCGCCATCGCCCGCCCGGTAACGGTCTGCATGGTGTCGGCCAGCTTCAGCAGCTTGAGCTGAAAGTGATCCAGCGCGTAGCGGCGGTCATCGGGCTCACGGTGCAATGCCTGCGGGTCTTGCGGATCAAACATTTTTTGTCGTAAGACACCAGCCGTATAAAATACTCTGGCCAAGCCGATTGCGCCCAACGCTTCCATTCGGTCTGCATCCTGGACCACTTTTGCCTCAATGGTCTGCGGGGCAATCCCTGCCGAATAACTGTGACTGGCCACACAGTGACAAACGTTATCGATCAACTCAGCAGGAAATGCCATCTCCACCAGCACGATTCGGGCCTCGGCAGCAGCCAGAGAGGAGGCTTGCGCCCGCTGCGGATGATCTTTGGGCAGCACAACAATATCGTGCAAATAGCAGGCCGCCAGCACCACCAGCGGATTTACAGGCGTCAGCTCCTGAGCCATGATTTGCCGGGCCGTTTTCCAGACGCGCTGAAAGTGGGAGATATCGTGGGAAGCATCGTCACACGCCATAGATCGCAGACGGGCAACGATTTTCTCTTCCCAGCTATTGAGGTCACTACTCACAAGGTACGATTCTCCGGAGCGCAAACGCGCTCAAAGCCACATAAATAGTGTGCGAAAGTATTAATTTGCCCACATGGAGTCAACAGTATGCCGGAACTACCTGAAGTTGAAACCACCCGGCGCGGCATCGAGCCCCACATTCAGGGTTGCACCGTAGCACAGGTTATTGTTCGCGAACCGAGGCTGCGCTGGCCGGTGCCGGACAACATCGACCAGGTGCTCAGGGGCAAAACCATCCGGACAATCACCAGGCGGGCAAAATACCTGTTACTGGACACCGGCAGCGGCCATCTTATCGTACACCTCGGGATGTCGGGCAGCCTGCGGGTACTGAAATCACCCACCCCCGCCGGAAAACACGACCATATTGATATTGTGATGACCGATGGCCAGCGCCTGCGCTACACCGACCCCCGTCGTTTTGGTGCGCTGTTATGGTCTGAAGATGCACCTGATGACCACCCCCTGCTCAAACACCTGGGGCCAGAGCCACTGGCTACCCCCGATGCCCGGGATACGGCCACCTTCACTGCCGAACGACTCTACCAGATGTCCAGAGGGAAAAAGCAGGCAGTAAAAACCTTTATCATGAATAACAAAGTGGTGGTGGGCGTGGGCAACATCTACGCCAGCGAAGCGCTGTTTCATGCCGGCATCAGGCCCGACCGCGCCTGCGGAACCATCTCGCGCAGCCGGTATAAACGACTGGTCGATTGTATTCGCGAGACCCTGAGCAAAGCCATTGCTGACGGCGGCACCACACTGCGTGACTTTGTTGGCGGCGATGGTCGCCCCGGCTACTTTAAACAGTCACTTGCCGTCTATGGCCGTGAAGGAAAACCCTGCCTGCAATGCGGTGCAATCATCAGGGAGATAAAACTGGGCAACCGCAGCAGCTGTTATTGCAGCCGCTGCCAGCGGTGACAGAATAAAACCGGAACTTTTTTCTGTTCAGGCACTCTCAGCCGCATCACCCATGCCGTGGAAAATAACGACTACGTTCCTATACCCAAAGGATTTCAAATTGATTCGAGGCGGCAAATGAGCGAAGCCCCGGGAGCATAGAAATACTATGTGACCGGGGTGACGACTGCATGGATGCAGGAGGTAGAGCAACGCATGGAGCAGTTGCCGAGCGAATGCAGCCAACGAAGTAGCAGCTTGAAAGGCGACGGGTATATAGCCGGTGGTGCGAGATGCTTACTGACTCCAGACAAGGCGCGATGGCCTCACCCAATCAGCAGCAACCGGAGCTCAGGCCGGGCAGTTCTGGTATTGCCGGTAACAGACTCAGCCGGGAACAAGTACCGAAACAGCTGGGGCATTGGCTGCAGTACCAGATACAAAGAATCCCCGACAGGGCTGTCATGGCTCTGTTAAACCGCGTCTCCGCAAACACCATCAGCAGCTGCTTTGATTTACTGACGCTGCCCGTATGCCTGTTAATAAACCGGAAAGTATCGACAATATTCGAGAATCTGGATGCGACTAAAACCGGGGCCTACCCCCTTTATGTGGGCTACATTGGCGTATCTGCACTTTACCATTTGGGCATCTATCCATTACGGGGGAAATTTAATCAGTACCTGGAAAATGTCGCCATACGAGCACTGAATACTGACGATGGGCTAGCCCATCCATATCAACAGCTAATGTGGGTTAGCCAACAAGTAGAATGCAGAGACGAGATAACCGAAAGACTGTGCCGGGCAATGGCAGACGATCGTCTGCCGAGCGCTCACCTCAGAGTGATACTGGATGTGTTTACCGCAGCCCTGAATATCAACATGAGGCAACGATCGATTGAGCTGCTGAAAATGCGCAGCATACTAACGACGCTGTCTTTATACCCAAAATTGTCTGCCGCAGCGGCAACCCAAGCCATTGTGCAGATGGGGCAGTGTAGCGACACCACCCTGAAGATTCTTGACCAGATTCACATCTGGACAATGGCGGAAACGGTGTTCGAACCCCTTGAAAGCGGCTACGAAACCGGCTGGCGCGACCTGCTGCTCAGAATCCAGTTGGTTTACAACGAGTCGGCACTGATGGAAACCATGTACAGCATAAAGTACAGCAGCTGGCCCATAATGGCTGGCGACCAACGGCTGGCAGAACACTATCAATCGGCGTTGATTTGCACTGTTTACAAAAGAATTCTCTCTCAGGCCGGCGTGTGCACATTCCTGTCGTCACCGGCTCGTATCCTCCAACAGCCACTGATTTGCCGTTTTGCTGTGCCGGATGCCGACGTGTTTTATCAATTCCAGAAGGAATTCCGCCAAAGACTACACGACACCGACGCTTTTTTTCAGTTCACCAAAGACCTGATGGCTGAAAAAGAAGCTATCCTCCTGCAACGTCATCCGCGGCTGCGATTGCAAATTGACAAAAGAAGGAACCAGAGCTCATCAAGATTCAATCATTTGCTGCACCTGCAAGAGCAAGGCAGAATCAGTGAAAGCAAGTGCCTCGAGTACGGTCAGGATCTGATGAAAAGGCACAATCAGGAGATCGACAAAATATGGCTGTACCACATCGGCAGAGCGTTCTCCAGAATACCTGCGAGGCTGAAAAACGCCAATAACCATCGCGAAGTACCGCCCAATCTGTCCCTGACGCAACTTATCAACAGATACAAATGACAGTGCTACCGGACGGCAAAAGAAGCTAGTCGCGGCTTGACCCACAGCCATAAAGAAGCAGGCTTGCGCCTCAACTTCAATTAAATAACACCATCACCTTTGTTATAAAGAACAAACTCTAGCAATTTTGACCTCTGATCATCCGTTAAATCCTCCACATCTGAAACATTAGCCGTAGCCTGATCAAACCTTTGAAATTCTTTGAGACATTCTTTCCTGAGATTTCTGTCACACAGAAGGCTCCCCCCTGAATCTGTCAGTGGTTTTTGATCAGTTGCAAGTGCTCTCACCTTTTCAATTGCCCTTCTGGCGGAACCATCACCATTATGATAATCGTAGGATTCAGTATTTATATCGTTCCCACTGATATCTATTTTCATTGGTTTATAATCAAGATAATCAAAATCCAACGAAAGGCTTTCACGTTGAGCTTTTTGAATGTGCTGTTCAGCAACGTTGATATCCATCTCTCGCAATCTCAACCTCATTAACTTCGGCACTTCAGGCACGTTTGCAAACGCTTCTCCTTCTCCATGCGCGCCGTCCCATAAGCACTTTAGCACTAATGATTTGTCGAGCCCTGCAATACTAACTTGATGCCGGGAAAAAGAAGCAGAAGCTCCTTGAGAATCATTATTTGGCGTATTCCGGATGGTCAGTAATTGTTGCTGAGTACTGATTCCACTATGAAAATTTGAGGATGGGTTCATAAATACTCTCCATAAAAGCACGACCGATTGGACAAATTATTTCGTTATTTAGTTCACACTTCGTGGTAAATTATTTCGCTCTTTATTTCACACACAGCTAATCACGGCAAAAGACGGGTTCAGTGAAGCGTAATATGAAACCAGCAACAATCCAGAAATATGACTACATCGATGCTCTGAGGGGAATAGCCATCATTGCCGTCGTTTTAGCCCATTCATCTCAGTGGGTTGGCGCACAGTCAGATGTACTGGCCAGCATTGCCACGCAAGGCGCCAAGGGCGTTCAGCTGTTTTTTGTCGCTAGCGCGCTAACCATTTTTTTATCCATGCGCGTCAGGAGAGATACAGAAGCACATCCACTCTTGAATTTTTACCTGAGGCGTTTTTTTCGGATTGCCCCGGCATTTTATTTGGCCATTGTCTTTTACACGTTACTCAACGGCTTTGAAAGCAGATATTCAGCGCCAAACGGTATCGATTGGTGGTATTTCCCGGTAACGGCCGCCTTTTTGCATGGTCTTCACCCTGAAACCATTAATGCAATTGTACCAGGAGGATGGTCGATTGCCGTCGAGTTCACCTTTTATCTTATCGCCCCTTTGCTATTTACGAGACTACAGTCAGGCAAATCAATTGTGATTTTTCTGTTGATTTCGTACGCTGTCGCCCGATCATTACCTGACCATGTGGCCACATTGCTGGAACCGCTATACGAAGAACCACAGGTATATATTGTGCATAATTTTACTGATCTGTTTTTCTTCTCCCAACTACCCATCTTTGTGCTTGGAATTCTGGCGTTTCATATTATCACCAAGCATCCGGTAAAAACGAAAAAAACAAATATTTACCTGGCCATTGCATTCTTTTTTATTGTTGTAAAATTTATAGATTCAGGGATTTCGCAATCTCACTACAGCTACGGACTCTACTGCCTGTTCTTAACGGTAACGCTTTATTACTACCCGGTTAAAGCCCTGGTTAACCCTGTAACCGTTTTTATTGGCAGACTCAGCTTTAGCATTTACTTAATACACTTTGCTGTTATTACGCTTTTTAAATATTTTTTCTCAGAAGCGCTTCCGGGCAAAGATAATTTTTTATTTTTTGTGGTATTTGCAGTTATTTTAACCGCATCAACATTCCTTGCGTATTTTGCGCACAAGTTCATTGAAGAGCCTGGCATTAGATTGGGGAAAAATATTATTGCAAAAATTGGATGAGTGAAAATAAAAAGTGAATAACTAAAACTGTTCTTATACCTGCCATAGACTAGTCTACTCTTTTCCCCGTTTTGGGAGTAGACACTTTGATAACTCAATCCACCGTCTTGCCGACAGGCAATGCCGTTCGCCCTTGCCCCACTCCCCCTCAGCCAACTGTGGCTAACGGGTCATGGTCAGGGCTGGGCGTAGTCATCCAGTCCGGTGTGACCTCGTTCTTGCAGTCGTTGCATCCCGGTTTTTTACCGAGCCCTCTCCATCCCTGTGGGCAATGGGCAGAGGGGCCTGCTTTCACCATTGGCAGCGGGGGACAGGGCCATGGGTTTCTTTTGGGTACCGAGCTGGCAGCCCGTTTGGTGTCGGCCTACGCAGCCCTGCCTGCGGAGGTGGGCAGTTTGCTTGGTGGGTTTGCCAGCCTTTGTGCCGGGATCCGGTTGGCCAAAGACCAGTTGGGTGCCGGGGTAGCGATGACAGGTTCGCCAGCGGTGTCAGGCCGGATAGACAACAGGGTGAACAGCTCCCCAACAGACGACAAAGACAAGACAAACAAAACTCAGCGAAAAGGGCCAGAGCAAACCTGCCAACCGACCACCACTGCGGGTCGGTTCAGTCCGCTAACGAAAACCGCTGTGGCCCTGGGCGCTCTTTCTGGCCTGACCGCTACTGGTGCTGAATTGGCAACCGGCAAGAATGGCAAAACGTGGATTGCGGTGGCGGATGCTGAAGCCCTGGGCAAAATTGGCCATGATCCGGACTATCCGCTGAATGGCTCTTACCGGCAAACTGAGGATATTAATGGCAGCCAGGTGCTCTACTCCATCGGCAATACAACCCACCCGTTTACCGGCCAATACGATGGCCAGTGCCATGCCGTTGGGCATCTTCGGCACTGCCTGGTGCACAGCTTGCAGGGAGAGGGCCGTGTCGAAAACCTTCTTATTAGCGGGGCAAAGATACAATCCACAGGCAAGGCAGGGGGGGTTGCCTGTGAAATTTCAGCCGGGGCTGTGGTCAATAATATCTTGGCTGAACATGTTGACGTAGCCACTACGGGAAGAAGCGCTCACGCCGGAATCGGAGCGGGAATGGTTATTGATGGCATCGTTGATAACATAACGGCGGTCAATTGTGCAGTAAAAACCTCGGGTCAAGACGCTCACGCCGGAATCGTAGTAGGAGATGCAGTGCGTGGAACCGTTGGCAATACCACGGTGGTGAATTGCACGGTAAAAACCTCGGGTAAAGACGCCCACGCAGGAATCGTGGTAGGAGATGCAGTGCGTGGAACCATTGGCAATACCACGGTGGTAAATTGCACGGTAAAAACTTCGGGTAAAAACGCCCACGCCGGAATCGGAGTGGGGAAGATGCAATATGGTATGGTTGCCAACACCTTGGCAGTGAACTGCACGGCAACCACCTCGTATTATTTGCCGGATACTGCGTATGCCGGGATCGGAGCAGGGTATGTTCATGGTGGAACGGTTAGCAACACCGCAGTGGCAAACTGCACAGTAGCAACCATGGGGCATAACGCAAAAGCCGGAATCGGGGCCGGGTATGTTAATCGGGGAACGGTTAGCAATACGACGGCGGTAAACTGCACATTACAAACCCGGGGCTCTAACGCAAATGCCGGGATCGGAACGGGGCATCTTCTTTGGGGAACGGTTGACAACACAACGGCGGTAAACTGTAGGGTAAAAACCCGGGATGCAGGTTCAAACGCTGGCATCGGAACCGGGTTTGTGCTGGGGGATAAGGGGACTGTTGGCAATACCACGGCGGTGAACTGTACGGTAGAAACCTTAGGTGCTGGCGCATGCGCTGGAATAGGAACGGGGTATGTCGCCGGGGGTACCGTTGCCAACACCACAGGGGTAAACAGCCAGGTCAAAACCTCGGGTGATTATGCCAGTGCAGGACTCGGAGCAGGGGCTGATTTACATTGGGGAGCGGCTGTTGGCAATACGACAGCGATAGGCTGTACGGTAGAATCCTTCGGTAAAAAAGAAGCAAAAGCCGTCATTAATGGAGGGGAGAGTCCCGGGATTTGTAACACCTCTATCGATGGTACAAGACTGCCCAATAGCGGCAATGCCTGCACACAGTCGCTGGATCATTTGTGTGAACAGTCTGCTCAACAGCTGTTGACCCCCAATTGCCAGTCGGTCACTCAGTATCTCGCGAGTTTGGACTCTATTGATACGGCTGATCAATGTTCCATTAATATGACCTTCTCGGGGCTGCCTGCTACAACCATGGCTTTGCCCACCACGGCGGCACCGTTGGCGGCTACCCTGAGTACCGGTGCCATCACCGGTATTGCCCTGGGTGCTACGGCCTTTGTGCTGGCTGGCGTGGCTGGCGTGTGCATCTATCGCCATTACCACCGTGAACTGTCGACGGCTGTCACGGATGACCAATTTGAATTGCAGTTAATTGACGGCATATGAATTTCTTCCAGCACGAATGCCACCTGCATGCCCAAAGAAACAAAAAAAGGACTCTTATTTTTTGCAGTTAAGAAGTTTATGCGCCCTTTTTTTGCTCCCCAACGTGATGGGGATATTCATTCACCAAAAGGAAGTTAGTTTTTTGGTTTGTGTTATCCCTCGATGAAAATATTACTTATTTTTTCAGGAAGCCGCGTCTTGCTCCGAGAGGAGGTTTTCCACCTGTGGGTCCACTGCTTCCACTAGCCCCACCTCCCTCTGTAGCTCCTCCTTGCTGCTGTGTTCCCTCACCCTCAAAACGTAACCTAAGGCTTTTCACCATCCCCCCTTTGGCGCCATCCTCATCAAGCTGCCTGCCCGCATGTGACTCTGAATGTATGCCTGAAGTCACTGATCCTGCATGACCGCGAGATGATACACTCTGGTTAAGCCCAGGTATATTATGTCTACTCCCAGTTTGTATCTTTACGTATTCGACCTTTCCATCTCCCGCTTCCCTTAGGTAGACAACGTCAGTACTTTCTATCGTGGTCACAACCCCACTGCCGCTGGTAACCTCCATTCCACCTCTGCCCCCCGGTCCAGTAGAAGGCCGGAAGGTATGGGTCGAGTAGCCCGAGCTAGGTAATGTTTGGCGATGACCTGAGCTTGGTGGACTCTTGGGTGATGGGGACTGCCGAGACGATGTACTCGAACCACCAGTGTGTGAGGGTGCAGCCTGCATTTTGCCCCCAGTTAAGGGACATGGCTCAGGCAACCCTTGTGAGCTGCTGGCAGCGCGCTTTGATGGTTTGCCACCATCAATACCGCCTTTTTTGCTACCGCCATTGCTTGATGTGTCTTTTGGCCTGGCACCTTGTGTTGAGCTCGGTCCGCCTAATGGTTGCATTGCATTTGTCCTCAGAAATATTGACGTTCCATGCACGTATTAAAATTGATTTGCAAGCCGACAGTATCGTGGTTCCTCCCCCCTTCTGCGGACTTGCGATAACACAATTGATGCTCATTAATGAGTACTAATCGTAGTAGCTAGCTATTTTTGGCCAGATAACAACCCGCAACAAGACAGTAATTCCCGCTCTTTTTTAAGGGTAAAAGCCTCATATCAAGCAGCACTAAGGCGCTCTGGGCACAAAACTCACCCAACCGTAATAATTGATCACCCACAATTTTCAACAATTTGGTAACCATAATTTTTATTGGAATAAGACTATGGAAAACGAGAAGCTTACTGCCTCTAAGGAGAAAGGATTTTCATCACTGGCAACAGCTCCCTAGAATGCAACAAGAGCCTTCTTTATGAAACCTTACCCGAAATTGGTGCTTCTTTGAGCAGCAAGATTAACGACAAATTTCATATGTTAAAGCCTGCATCTTGATTTCACTTGGGTATATAGTGCCTGTCCGAAAACCCAAACCTCTTGAAAACGTTGGCTTGCAGCCCAATATAAGGCGTGAAGATTTCCAATTCAGGTTGTTTCTCTTATGCGCCAGTCCATCAATCCACAAATGC
>Ga0126343_10000449_pt1:12500-15670 | contig 15670 bp, 11 predicted proteins | sample Cyp2metagenome_FD_92531 | JGI IMG/M metagenome (GOLD analysis project Ga0126343, IMG submission 92531) | Coral microbial communities from Lord Howe Island, Old Settlement Bay, Australia - Cyphastrea 2 metagenome | ecosystem: Host-associated > Invertebrates > Cnidaria > Coral ... | reverse complement strand
CGAACTTGAAATAGGAATTTAAAGTGGGGGCAAAACAGGTATCATTCCGTTGACTACTTAAATTAAACAATCTTAAATTTACTACAACTCATTTAACTGACATTAATGAGGGGAAAATATCGCATTTTCTTCCAGACAGCAGGAGTTACGGTTGTTATACTTTTATAAACTTGAGGGGGAACGTGCTCTACTAGTTATCTTAGGGCCTGGACCATTAAACATTGTTTCATGACCAAACATTTTACCGTTTGGACACCTTGTCTGGTGCCGTTTGATCGTGTTTGGTCATGTTTAATAAAATTTGAAGGCCATCAAACATTCGATCAAAAACTTAAAACATTCCAGGTATCAAGCATATTTGAAGCGGGCATGCATACCACGCTTGCTCAGCAGCTTGTATCATCTGTGTTTGATCAAGCATGTTTTAATCGTTTGGCCACTCACTTCAGCATTAGCATGTTTGTTCACCGAACAATGTTTGATGGTTTTTGGTCGCCAAATATTTCTCTTTTGTCCGGGCCCTACACACACACAAAAAATGTCCATTTATGTAACAACTCTACGGATAATTCATAAGACGATTACTTCTTGTTTATAGTTTAACAGACCAGGAGCAAAGTATTTTTTTCGTTTAACTTTGGTCAATAACCAGCAGATTAACTTAACCTAACCTAAGTGCCAGAGGGTTTTTCTTCAACTGCAATAATGTCTAAGAGAAGCAAACCGTTTACTATTAATCTACTATTACTGACATTACTTTACGAAAGTGAGCATAGAATGACTATGTTGGCGAACTAAACGTTGGCGAAACTATCACAATTCCATTTATAACTGCCTAGATTGGTTCTACTGAAAATTACACAAGTACGCCTGTAGTGTAACAAGTCCCGCTCCCCGGCTGATATAACGAAAAGGGTAACGAGGGTCTATTATAGTCTGGCGGTTTGGCGGTTTAAGCCAATTTTGAGTGCCGGTTTGCGGTTTCATTTACATTTATGTGGCGGTTTACAGTTAAGAAATTATCGTGTGGCTGCGGGAAATCATAAATTTAGCTCGCGGTTTTTGGTTTTTGCGTGTTTCTATGGCGGTTTTTCAAACAGATTTAAGAGGCTCTGGAGACTGAGCGGTGACTTTATCTTGCTTAAAGCTTCTCTCTTTAACGAAGGCCTTAAAACTTGTACTTATACAACTCGTTATAAACATTTCGAGCAATCTTTGTGTTTGTGAACAGCCCATTAGACGTCAAAACCTTTTTGTTCGCTAGTTACTGAATGGAGTTATCACTATGAAACATGGACATGTGAAAATACCATGAAAATCACCTGGAAAGACCATGAAAATCTTCTCATGGCCCATGAATCTTGCAAAATGAAATTTCATGCCCTCATTTGAGGCCATGAAATTTCTGTGGAAAAAGTGGGTTTGTTTTCATGGCCCATGATTTTAATGTACCCTGACTTTCATGGGTCATGAATTTCCCATTAAAAACTTCACCGAGTGTGTCCATGCCATGAAAATTTAATAGTAAAGCTACGAATGAAGTTTTCATGGGTCAAGATATTTATTTGCATGTGATTCATGGGTCATGAAAATAAGAGCTGTTCAATATACCCATTTCATGGGTCATGAATTTCCCATGAAGTGATGGGGAGAGAAACCAGGCCACACAATACATTCATAAATGCCTTCAATAAAATATATTACCAACAACAGAAACTGCATTCTGCTGCAATACTTATGTAAGGAGAAAAAAAATGTTATGAGATGTAAGGACATACATGTATAGTGTGTCACCAGCAAGTAACACTATAGCTAGTTAACTCTAACTACATGTTGGATGTATGCTCTGGGACCAGCACTACATCTTTTTGTACTCGCCTAATATATTTGTCTATTCTAGGAGTGTGGGCATATATTTTTCTTGCTTTTTGGAATTTTTACAGCTAAGGAGATTAATTAAAGTTTGTTGCTAGAAAGGAAAAAACTTACCTTGTAGACTGAAACAATTCTCCCGAAACTCATAAATAGTACACAAAGGAAAAGAACCTGGAAATGCGCAATAACGGATTATCAACTTGAACCAGGCCCTCAAACCAGCCATGGTAAACTAGTAATCTTTTCATCTGCAGACTCTAAACTAGTGCCCAGTAATCTTACTGGTCAGAATTCCTTTCAATCATGCAATTGTTGCAAACAGACAAACTCTGGCTGCCAGCTTAGTGTGCGCTTACGATCAAACAATAATTCTAATTCTTGATATCTTGCTACTTTCCTCTAATAATCAAGACCTTTGTTAGGAACCACATCCAGGAACCAGATTGTAGAACCTTCAATAGCTATGGTTAGGGGATGAGACACGTGATGAAGGAGAACCAGAAGAGTTTGCCCCAAAGAATTCTCTGATGACCAAAGGCCACTCTGGGAATGAAACTGCTCACCATTGTACAAATTAACAGCTACCCATGTATATTCCTTTTGTGCATAGGAATGTTCATAGATTTTGTCAACTTCTCCAAACTTCAGCTCTCTAGTGGATGGGTGACGAAAGAACACAACACTTGGCCATTTTACTGAGTGCTGCCTGGATACATAAAAAGATTCACGAGAATGCCGCTTAGTCTCTGTCATGTATTGCGTAAATGTAATGGCTGTCGTTCGAGGGCCTGAACGGATGGAATCCAATAGTAGTTGCAAATGTGGATCCAATGGGCCCCCCTCTGGTTGCCACTGTGACAGACATTTGGGAAATGTTTTAAGCCTCCGTTGACGACGAGCTGTTTCTCTCTCCATATTATACAGCTGAGTGAGGGACTGAAATTCGGGAATCTCCATTTTGTAGATGATTTCCATTTGCTGAAGTTCCCCAGTGGAAAGATCAAGTGACCTTCCATCTGAATTTTCACTTGACTTGTTATCCTTACGATGTTCACCTTCAGATGGTAACGCAAATGGGAGCTTAATATTTTTCATCAAGCCAGTCATGCCCGCAAAGTGACAAAACTCGAAAATCTGAAATAAAAACACACTAATTTCACCTTTGAAAAAAAAAAATTAATGTTGAGATAACAGACTTAAAACTTCCATTTGAGCCTGCTGCTTGTAAACACAACTAAAGCTGGCAATGTGTTACTAACATCAAACTTTTAACTGGCTTCTCAGGCAAACACTTT
>Ga0126343_10000449_pt1:0-10000 | contig 15670 bp, 11 predicted proteins | sample Cyp2metagenome_FD_92531 | JGI IMG/M metagenome (GOLD analysis project Ga0126343, IMG submission 92531) | Coral microbial communities from Lord Howe Island, Old Settlement Bay, Australia - Cyphastrea 2 metagenome | ecosystem: Host-associated > Invertebrates > Cnidaria > Coral ... | reverse complement strand
ATTTTTCTGCTCTCCAATTTCCCCTCCATGACTTTGCAACATATATGAAATACCTTCAGTTCCATAACTCCTGACTAGCCTTGGGCCAAGTGGTAAGTAATGAAAAGTTCGCCTTGGAACGTTTTGCATTTTGAATCTTGCTTCACCGCATTTAGGACAGAAAGCGCTATCTTTATGTTCACCTCGGTAAAGTATGCAGTCATTAATGCAAACATGAAACACAACCTCAGGGACAACATATGGCTTGATAATTCTATAAGCTTGTTGGTATGAAGTCGGCAGGAGGTTGCCCTTAGGCAGAATTGAATGCCAGAGCTGTAAGTTTTTGGAAAATGCCTCTTTGCTCATTGATGGGTGAGACGAGAACCAGTCAAACAAGTAAATGATTGTTTCAAACAAGGTAGTTGTAAGGCTACTGTGAAGAGGAGGACTTTCTGCAATTGCCTCATCCACATTAAGTGACAGGTTTCCTGACAAAATGGCAGCAGTGATGTCTGTGGCATCAGCACTTGATTCACCTTTCACAGCATTCTTGTTAGTATCCTGCAATTAAATTAGTTTATAAGCTAACATCTATATCTGAATGGTCTCATTTTTGCTACTTTAAATTGTCTCTGTCATGGAGTACTATGCTTTTGCAAGAGAGAGTCCAGGGAAATTGTCTATATATGCTCACACTGAACCAAGCTTGTGCCCTGCAGAGCCCTCGTATATTATTACGGTACCATAAATGACAAGACAGTATATTGTTATTATATGTTATACTGTTTTGAATTGCAGCCCATCTCTGTAGCACAAGTGACTGTCACATTAACAACTTAACTTTAAGTTTTGTACAACAAAGAAATATACCTTATTGAAGTTTCCTGGCCTGGAATTGAAAAATGAAAGGGGTAACATACCTCACTTTCTGATTCAGAACTGCTTTCCTCTGAACTAAAATCTGATGAGTCGGTTTCGCTCTCAATTTCAGGAAAGGGAACCAAACTTTCTAGGTACTCTTCAATGTTTTGACCTCCATTGTTTTCCTCGTCGCTCTAATGTTAAGCAAAATCGCAGAAGGGGAAGTTCATTAAAAGAATATTTTGTTATATATATAATACATGTCTTCTTTTCTCTGCCCTTTTAAATTTGCCCAACGCCTGCAGTCCGATTTTAAACACCCTTATCTCTTTTGCACAGACTATTATATACGATCAGCTACAAATATATAAGCTTTTAAACAGCTACAAAAAATTTTGAAAGGATTATTTTAAGAACTCATAAAATATAAAATGACTGTTGTCCACTTTCAAAAAAAGTGTAAAATACTAGGCTGTGTCGAAAGCTAGCACCTTCGGTGGTGCAAGTAAAACAACAAAAAATATGCAAAAAGACGTATAATTTTAGCGGAAAATTGAGAAACTGCTGTCAACGATTGAAAGTAATGTGGGGAAAGCTAGCCAGGACATTCAACAAAGCCAGTTGTTACCTTCTTTGGACTAGAAAAGGTGTTTTTATAACAGCTTTTTACCTTAACGGGTACTGATTTGTTTTGATCGTAAACAACATCATCCTGGTCGTTCAAATCGTCCATGGAACAAATGGATGCGTCTTCTTCAACATATTCGTTCTTCTCGTCGTCACTAGCGCTTGTAGCACTGGAATCGCTCTCTTCGAATTCGAGTCTCGATTTCTTTGCCGTAGACAGTACTCCGTACAACTTAGCGTGTTTCTTAATCTTGTATCCCGATTGCAGCGTTTCGCCTTTGCATAAACTGCAGAAACAGAGATGCACAGATTTTGAAGACATCTTTTGCTACGCATCAAATCTGACGATCAGGCCCCAGTTGTTCGAAGGCTGCTATGCACCGGAAAAACAGCTATCCAGTGGATAAATGAATTATCCACCTCTCGAACCTTTCGAAACAAACGGCGGCAAGATTTGTTGCTGACCAAAATGATCGCAGCATGTTCGTTTTACTGCATCTTACTGCGCATGATTTCTTGGTGAACCGTGATGGCTGATGGGTGATATTTTCGGATCGTATGACACGTTGGAAAGAAAGTGGCGGGTTTTTCGGATAACGGGCGGACTTAGAACTCGATTTCTGTAAGGTCATTGTAAATTTCACTATGGAGGAGCTGAAAAGTTTCTTCTCAGGTGTTCAGTTTAAAGACAAAGATCAGGTGTTCAATATTCTTCAGGAGGAAGGGGTAAGTGGCAATGGTACAATCACATTCAAGAGATATTTCGCGATCGAGCTAACTCTAACAAGATTCGTAAATACTCGATCGCATGTAAGCTTAATCGCTTTTGGTTTTGGTTTGACAAGCTAACTTCGACCATCCTTGTTGAACACAGTAACAGTTACCTGACTTCAAAAACGTTTTAATCGCCATAGATTGATGATATGGAGACGCTTAAAGAATCGAGAGAGGAGGACCTTCGTTCCGCAGGCCTCAAAATGGGAGATGTTATAAAAATTCGACGTGTGCTAGGAAACAGTTCAGTGGCACTGGACAGCTCGCTATCAAGTACATCTGAGTCGGAGTTTGAGATTGGAAAGAATAAGGCAAAGTGTTCTACGCCGATACATCTAGAAGTAAAGGTAAGTTATTTTAACGAAGATATTTTCCCGCCGAAATTAAACATGTTCTAGTTTCCTGTGGTGATCTCATGTCTTTTGATTCAATACAGCTCGTAAAAAGGACAATTTTGCTTTGATTTCAAACCGATTTTGTTACTTACAGAATTTGCTACTTTCGAGTTTCTTTCATAGCTATTGCTATACTGTGGTTACTAGTTTGATATTGACTGGACAAGTCGTTAAACTGCACCTTAGGTGGGGCAAGCTTAGAACAACAAGATTGACTGTATGAATTTTTATAAAACATCTGGTTGAAGTAATACGAGGTGAATCGAACTAGTATGTTCAAATAACTGTATTCTAAAATATTGAGCTGTATTTCATGTCAGGAACAAGATGTAAATGCCCAGCCATCCATTACCAGTCTGGAAGTTACATGTGGCTACAGCCCACAAGATTTGCTTTCAAAGTGTGTCCCAGGAGCCAAGTGCACAAAAGAACAACTTTACTTCAGGGTGAATATAAGTTTGACTTTTGTAAAACTGTTTGTCAAAATTACATTTAAAATCTCATCAGGGACTTTTTTATTTTAACTCACTACCATTTACAGAAAAAAAGCTGTGGTCAATAGCATTATATTGGAGAGGCACAAGGAGACTCTAAAAAATATACTTTATTTTTTCTGTTTAGAATTTACTTAGAGACTGTGCAAAGCAGTCAAAGATATGGGATAAAGCCTATCCCCTTCCATCCATTCCAGATGGTAAAATTAACAAGTTTTTTGAACTGGTAAGTACGCTTGTCCACAATATAAGTAAAAAAGGGGAAATAAAATTCAGACTGGTTTGCAAAAATAATTAAAAAATTAAACCACAACAATAGTGCAAGTAACCCAAATAGGCAAAGAAGCTAAAAAGAAGATGACTTGTACATTTTGGGACCTGAAAAGAATAAAAAGGCGCTTGCTTCTAAACGACACTTAATACTAGACCATGTTAATAATTCATGTCTTTTTTTTCTTTTCGTTATTGGAAAACAGATTTACACAGCTGTCCCACAATTGAAGGGCCATAAAAATGATGTGAAGGCACGCCTTGGCCAAGCCCTCCAAAATAGGAGAAAATATCAAAACGATCTGAAAGTGGGAAAGAGAAAGACAAAAAATGGGTATATGGTGACTATTGATAGTATTTTAGTTTTTGGCTTTTTGTCTGTTTTCTTCAGACCTCCAGTATACAATGTAGGAAATTTACACTTGCTAATCTTTTGTTCTCTCCAGGTCTAAAGATACAAAAGTGGGTTGTGAAAAATCTGTTACTGCATTTTTCGAAAAAGAAGCCTCCTTGTCATCAGCATGTAGCCAAAGCAGGTAATAATAACTAAGAAACTCTACCTACCTTAATGATAAACATGACAGTGACCAAGTTTAAATATATGGCCACTGATATGAATTAAAGGACTTGGGCCATAGAATTATGTCAAATTCAGGAAGTAAACTGGGAAATAATTCAGCAATACATAACAGTAACCACTTAAAACACCAAAGGCATGGATGCATAAGATTGAAGAAGCTAAAAACAGGTTGATCTCAGGATAACCGATGGAAGAAAAATGTATCCGGTAAGGTTCTCCAGTCTCAACTCAAGGTATCATTGGTACATTTTACAGTTCGATCATCAAGTTCACTCTGGGTACTGATCCCATTTTAGTCAACACCCTTGCTAGTTGTTCACAAACTGTAACAAGACCAGAGTTTGGTGTGATTCTTATTGAGTTTCCTCTTTGTTTTGTTATGCAAACAGTGGTGACTGCAGTATCAGCGATGATGAACAAATTCTTCCAGATGCTCGTACGTCAGGATTTTCCCATGGGTAGGTTTGTAGGCACTTAACAAGACGTCAACAGGAAAATGAATTAACATTAGTGAATATCCCGTCAACCTGAAATATATTTTTTCCAAAATACTTACACATATGACATAGTGTTAATACTTTTCTTTTTCTTTTTCAGAGAAGAAGTTCTTGTATACAAGTCTGTTGACATAAAAGTGAAACTGGCCAAAGCAATTTACCTTGGCCCGCATAATAACAGTGATAAAGCTGGTAATGCAGTTGCTATCTATCTTTTAGTACTAGACAGATGCAATGATTAGTCATCACAGGAATGTAATTAACACTACATAATAGTAGATGTACTAGAAATTGTAAGACAAGTTGATAAATATTTCTCATTGAAACATCCTTTGAAAATGTTCATTTGTTTTAGACATGTATTCCTTGTTACAAATAAGGACAAAGTACATTCAAGAGGGAGAAGAAGAGATTCCATTGCCTGCTGCAACACCTGATGGAGACACAACTTTAAATGAACTTCAGGTAATATGCAGTGTATCTGCTAAAATAGTATCTTGAGAAGATGAAGACAGAACATTGACAAATTAACTAACTACAGCAACTACTACATAGAGTAATTTTACTGAGATGTAAAATGTTATAGTATTTTTTTATTATTTTCAGTTTAAAGCTGAAACTTGTCTCCAAACTTATTTGCAAAGAGCACCAACTCGTTTGCCTCTTACTGCCAACACATTTAAAATGTGATTGATGGTCCGTTTATCTCCAAGCAGTACAGTAGATAGGTTTACTGGTCACTAACATACACTGCCTCTACTGTTAAGTGAACTACCGGTAGCTTTGAATAGGATTTTAACGCTGTTACGCACCTGGAGCACACTCATTTTGGTGAACTCAAGACATACATGTACATACATTTGATATCACTATAATAAAGCTTCCTAAATCTTCAGATTTTGTCATCTGGGGCAAACCCCTGGAGGTGCAGTTCTAAATTGATTGCACAATTTCAACTTGCTTTCCTTCTGAACTCTTGCTGTAGGTTAATGCAGTTTTCTCATGGAAAACTCAAAAACTTACATCTTGCGTCCATGTAAGCACCACCAAACCACCAAAGAAGAAGTTTAAGGTGAGTAGTTATTATATAAGTTCTTAAAATACAGTGTTTTGAAGGAAGAATTAAAGTGACCCAGTAACAGTGCTTTCAATACCAGTGGCTAAAACAGCTGAGGAGAAGAATTGGAGAAAATAAAAATGGCTTTAATTTGCTGCCACAGTTGGATTCTTTCTTGAAATTAATTAGACCAGCTGCCTACTTCAAATTTAAACCACTGAATTTTTAATACGCTCCCATGCCAAAGGACTTATGTCACTGTTGCAGTTTTAACAACATGAAAAAAAAAAGAACTATGAACTTTTACGTTGACCTGTCAGAAAGAGCTGGTTTAATAAGTGACCCGTTTAAGTTAAATTAAGTGGCCATACAATGTATGTTTTCAGTGTTATTGATACCCTGTGTTACTTTATTGATTTCAGAAGCAAAAGGCTTTGGTCACCAAGTTAAAAGGTAACTACCAAATAATTAATCCAACATCTGTGTGTTTAGGATAGTCTTGCAATGAATTTTAATCTTAACTGCTACAAATTGACTTGATCTGTTTTATTTCTGTTAGTTTATTTCTGTTAGTTTTTGTTGGTTAGTTTGCATACATCTTCCTTGAGGAGGCCAAAAAGTACAGGCTACTGTATAATAACTTACAGAGATATGTAAATGATTGCAGATGGTGCAAATGAAGAGGAAACTGCAGGTGACCTTACCAAAAGTGACCCTGCCCCTGCGTCCTTTGTCAAGGTGATTACCCACCTAGATTGTTGAAATTTAAACATGAAGTATTGGAATTAACTTCTAGATCTAGAGTCTTATAGGTTAGCTGGTTAAAAAAAGATGATGACAAATTGCAAGAGAGAAACTAACACTGATTTCCACCTTTTGGTGATTTACAGGCCCATGATGGTGGGAGTGTAGGAGTGGGTCAGTGGGTGGCTGTGGCCTATGACAATAAGTATTACATTGGCAAGGTCACTGCCATTGAACAGCCTGTGCTTGACGATGAGGATGAAATCTCGATTAATTACCTTTCCAGAGGCCAAAATGGAAAATACAAATGGCCCAAAAAAAAAGATACTGATGTAGTAGGTGCAAAATATATCTTTTGCGCTAACCCGGATGTACATCCCAATGAAGCAGATCTAGAGTTTACCCTTGAGAATGCAGACATTGTTAAAAAGAAATATGAAAAATATAGAAAATCTTACATGCAGTAATTTTGGAAGTAGGTTTGAAGGGGCATTGTCACACCATTTAAGTAACACTTTAAAAAGCTAAAATTTGTCTTTGCTCCAAGGAAAACCAAAACTAATGGTTTATTTACTGCATTGAAACCATTAACTGGCTTCTTTTATAAGAGATGTAAAGGATGGAAGTACCCAATTCAAATTCTAAAGCCATCTCCAGAAAGGAAACCGACTGTTGTGGTTTGCTCTCACTGCTGTCTTTCCGTTTAGCATCTTCACAATTCTGAGGGAGTATCTTTCGTGCGTCTTAAGGTACCAGCAGACTTAACCTAAACACTCCAAAATCAATGTGACAGTGCCCCAAATACATTCTGTGACTTTGATAAATAATAAGTAACTGGTAATAGCTCTTTTCACGGTTAGTTTTTGACATTTGCATTACATTGTAATCCAATGTGGATGCAAACTACAAAATGGCCCGAAATTGCCTCACATACATGCTGATTTCATGGCAATGCAAAGGAGCAGATCGAGTTAACCATGACATGGGCTACATTGTATTGCAATAAAACTGATGTTAATTATATATGATCAGTTTTTTTCCTTCCAGATTGTTTTTTTTTTACAAATTTATCAGTGAAATAAGAAAAGCTATGTTTATATCAATGGAAATTGAAAAGTTTATTTGGGATTGATATAACAATAATTTACTTTTTAATATATTTGAGTTTACATTACAGCTAGAGAAATGAAAAATTAATTAATATATTTATACAAATAGTGCTAGACATGAAATTTGCATGAAAGAGTGGAGCAAGTAACACAAACTAAATGTAGTTTTGCGGAGATGAATTATTAATTTACTAATTTACTGTTGTGACTTTTATGCTTATCATGAGGCAGTCATTGACCAACTGCCAAAAAAAAGTAAACCAATCAATAGCCAAAGGTGACATGAGGAATTCACCTATTGGTTACATAAGACATAAAAGAACATGTGTTTTAATTTTTCCATTTAACCTTACTGTTGATTCTTTGTATTGTCAAATCGCAAGAGAGAAAATTAATGATAATGCCTTGTTCTACTAGACTTTGTTGACAATCTATATTTGCATAATTATTTGATTTGAAAATACGTAGAAAATGTTTAAAGAGTTCTCAGGTAAATTTATGTGTGCAGAAATATTGCATGCTGGAAGGCAAGGTCTGAAAAATGGAGTTGTGTAAATAAATCTACATTTACTTTTGATTCACTTTTGTAGGAGGTTATTATGTAATGCATGCATGCTTGGCATGAGTGGTTTGAATGTAATAGAAGTTGGAACAAATAGGGAAAATGTTGTATTAATCCACTGAATGGGAGCAAAAAGCTGGTTATGAACAGAAGACATGGCACACATTTATTCCTGTGTGCCTACATACAAATCAGCAAAATGTATGAACCAAGTTGGTAAGTTTTCAATACCTGGTGCTTGATATATAATTTTCTAATTATTTGTTTTAAGACCACTGGAAATTTGTGTTTCATTTACAGAACAATCATGATTTTCATGGTGTACATGTTTTTATTTCCCCATGAAAATAAATTGACTAAATTTCATGGGTTATGAAAACACCATCAAAAGGCATACTTATTTTTCATGGCCCATTAATATTCAACGGTTCACAGGAAAACCATTGGTTTTTCATGGGGCATCAATTCAGTGACACCATTAAAAATCCATAAACTAAGACACCATGAAAATTGTGCTTTTAAATTTATGGGTTTTTCAACACCATTAAAAAGCCATTAAAATTAATGGCTTCCTGCCTGTAAAATTTCATGACCTTTTCATGGGTATTATGTACACTTCAGCATTTTCATGGGCCATGAACGGTTGAATATTCAGGCGATTTTCATGGCTTTTTAACAGGAATTTCATATCTTATTCATGGTATTTATGTGTGAAAACCCCATTAACTTTGGCCATGAAAACTCTGTGAAAAACCCATGAAATACCTGTGAATTTACCATGAAAAAATTCACTAAGTTTTCATGGGTTTTCCTTTCATAGTGTATGGAAACAATTTGTTCTGTTCTTAAGATCTTATGAAGAGAAATGCGATGATTGAGCTCACATATCGCAAAGAATTTGCTCCGTGCTGTTAAAAGGTCGCTTATGAGGATAATCGTCCCACCCGTAGGGCGGTATGGGTTTTAAGAAGAAAACGAAAGCGGTTTGCGGTTTTGAAGGAACAAAATATGACGGTTTACAAAATGTACGACCCCCTATAATAGACCCTCGGTAACTGGTTCTCTCGCCAATGAGCTGTTTTGGTCCAGGTGTTTCGCCAACGTGCCATTTTGATTTTACATATAGTCACTACTGTATTTTGTTCGATTATAGATACAGCAACACCAACCAGGGAACTAGAGCACATCTCTTCCTCAGACTCCTCGGACTCGGAGGAGGAAAGTTTACCACTAGCTTTGTTCCTTCGTCAAGAGGATAGCTTCATTACGCCTGGTAATTTCTCAGACCTCTCAGACGTAGAAGCAGAAGATCTGACAAATGTTGGAAGATTATTATCCAAAACAATCGACTCTGTTGATAACGTGACAACTGTAAGTCATTACAATTGTTTAAGCTGTATTTTGGGATTGTAAACAATAAGCAACATTCTTTATTTGCTGTTCGTCGTTCACACGCCCTAATTTGTATCTTTATATGTATATTTCATTCACTCATGATACAAATTGGAAAATAATCTCAGGGAGATCAAAATGTTGTTTTTTATCGCTAGTTTTTATTCTGAGGTAATGTGGGTGTTGAGTAAATAAAATGATTGCTCTATTGACGTTCGATGGCATCTTTGGTTGTTTTTTTCAATCAGAAAAAGCGCACGCGAAAACTGTATTAGGCGACCTTAACAGTCACACTGAGAACTTTATTTCTCATCTATGCCTCATGGATTATTCGCTCATTGTAAAAATTACACAGTTTAACAGTTTAATGTTCTGGATTTTTATACAGCACGTTGCAGCATTTTACTTCATTACAGGGGTTTTCGTTAAAGTACCATCTTATGTGCTTTCGCCAAGAATAATCTTGTGTTTCTTTGTTGGTGAACATCCCATTAACTCTGGCTTGTTTTGTGGATTTCCTACTTAGCCTTCTTTCGACCTCTTTTTTTTTTTTTTTTTTTTATTTTTTTTTTATAAAAAAAAAAAACTTATAAAAAAAATTTTATTTAAAAATTATTATTTTTATTATTTTATAAAAAAAAAAAAATTTTTTTTTT
>Ga0126343_10000448_pt1 | contig 15675 bp, 9 predicted proteins | sample Cyp2metagenome_FD_92531 | JGI IMG/M metagenome (GOLD analysis project Ga0126343, IMG submission 92531) | Coral microbial communities from Lord Howe Island, Old Settlement Bay, Australia - Cyphastrea 2 metagenome | ecosystem: Host-associated > Invertebrates > Cnidaria > Coral ... | reverse complement strand
ATTACGTCACGTCAGGTTCAACAGTGATGCGCGATGTGCACTGATGCGTAACTGTTTTCTATCGGCAGATAGAAAACGGTAAATTAGCCAATCAAATTTACGGATTCACAATAGACTACGGTTAATTTATACTAATGGCTGATAGTATATGAGTAGCTCAGCCAATCAGATTGCAGCATTTGCATTAGTATACTAGTGGATTTCTACTAACGCCTAATAGTTGACGAGTCAACTATCACGCGATAAAAATCTCGAGCTCATAAATCTAATTAATTATAGGGAAAAAGAGCACAGATAGTGCTCATGTTGAGTAAATAAAATGATCGCTCTATTGACGGCATGTTTGTTTTCTTGCAATCCTTGTGCACGTGCAGGATTGCATCAGCAAAAGCACGCGCAAAAACTGTGTTCCGGCCACCTTAAGAATGAATCAAACGAAAATTGATACTCTATTTATGGACCAAACCCGAAGAATGACACCCCATGCAAGGGAAAAACAAAAACTCAAAACAGCTTGGACGGGTCAACTTTATTTCGTTTCTCCAAGACAACTGGAAGTTAACATCAAGCATATTATAGTAGTGAGATGGGGGCATCTGTTGTTTTTCCCCGAATGACTATGATAGCGTAGCGTGCGCAGCTGACGAGATTTCGCGCGCGACTGCTTGTTTCGGCGGCGAAGTAATGAGGGAATTGTAAGATAACGTTTTTAGCATTAATCTATGTCGGTATTGTACACGGGCTATAACTACATGCATGACAAAACTTCGTAAACGCAAGATAAAGAACTATTAAGTAAATAAGTTCCTCTTATACTGTACTAAACTGATTTTGTCAGTAACTTACACTACTTTTCAGAGTTATTGGTAGAGATTTTGATTCCATTTTGATTGCTTATTGAGCTTTGCGGTTTATTTACAACTGATAACTCAATGATATGCAAGAAAACAGTAAGCACTGAAGGACAACACAAGCGCAATCCACTTACAAACTAAAGTTTCAACGCCACTGCATGAGCAGGGCATATCATATGTACATGTATTGTTACTGCCATTAAACGGCTTCCAACTTTCCCACATAAAGGAAAATACTTTTGAACAGTTTCCATATGATGCCAGGTACGTAGGACCTCTGACCGGTCTAGCATCCTCTGGAGAATACATGCTGCTGTCTGTGCGGCCGCCGTACGCACAGCGGTCGACGTTCAGAAAGTAGATCGGTAAATCTAAAATGCAAGAACATACATGAAGCCAAATTAGATTCACGGTAACAAGGCCCACTGTTTTCTGATAACGTTCACCCAACAACAGCCCAGAATATTCATATGTTAGAGCACAAATTGGCGGGAAGTCTCGCTAACATGCTAAAACTCACCAATTAATTTTGGGCCTCTCGCATTGGCACATAAGACTTTTTTAAATTCGACTTGCTGCAGGAAATTCATCGTCCCATTCAATTAATAATGCGTTTTTGTCTTGTGAAATAAATCTTGAAGAAGCTAAAATGTTCCCAAAAAACTCCTTATACAAGACTGGAAAGGAGTTTTTCCACATTAAGAGTTACATGTACCCATAATTATCAATAAACTCCCCGGTGAAACTGCAAATTCTCAAAATGAAACCCGCAAACATGTTTGCTCACGTTAAATCTTTTCCAAGCTTTAATATCAGCAATAAATAGCTGGCGAAAGTCTCGCGGAAGAGACAGTCTCACCTCTCCTACTACCCAGTTGAATTTGCTCTCGAAGAGAAAGGTTACTTATCTGTCATACCTGTCTTTTCAAATGTCGTTGGCTTTCTTTCTCCTGTTGGTATCTTATTCAAAAGATTGTTATAGTCGAAAGGTATGAAACGGACGTCTATGTCCTGTAAACATGATGAGAATAAACGGTTAACGTTCACTCGTTCAACGGGACACTTAAACGTATCACAGCAACACACATTACATTTCTAAATACACGCATCCATCTGTTAACAGGCAGTGAAATTGCCAATGGAAACAAAACCACTTCGATTATTAAGTAGGATCAAAAAGAAATATTCTTTAATCGGCCCTACTAGTCGCTTGTATTGTTTGTTTTCATTTAGAGAATCGAGCAGTTTTCAAATGAGTGTCAAAAGTAATTAGACAATTACTTTGGTTTTCAGGGTTTTGGTCCCAATTACTACGGTTTAAGATGGGCTGAGTAGTCTAATTGATAAGTAAAAAAATTTTGGTTTGGTTACGGTTTTACGACACTCAATTGAAAACCTCTCTAAACTGCATTATTATCGTTATATTGTTATAATTATTATTAATGTTTCGTTATCTCATAGTAAGCTATGTAGGGGGATAGAAGAGCCTGCCGGAAAATACGAGAGAGGAGTAACAAGATTTTGCTATCATGCTCCCACCGATTTTTTACTTTGGTTGGTCTATTATAAAACAGTCTAGGCCAAACTTGACCAAGCTAATTATTTTACATGTAAACTGTTAAATGAGTGGGCCTGTGGTTCGAATGGTTGATAACATGTGAATTGTCACCCAACAAAATGTTGTCTTCTGCACGGTCAACGTCAACTTGTTCCACCCTTATTAAAAGCTAACACAGTCGAACTTCGATCATGACATACGCAGTTCACTGAGTAGGTAATGTGAAACACAACAGACACACTCGCTGTGCAAAACAATTTAACGTGAAGTAGGCAACGCACCTCGTAGCTTGAAACGTAATTGCACGTCATTTGGGGCTGTTTACTGCTGGACCCAGTGCGGCACAAGAAGTATCGCCAGCGCGTCCCTGGGGTGAGCACTTCGTACAAAAGGAATCCCAAGAGTCCAAGAAAAATAATAAGTCCAGTTATGAGAAAAAACATTCCTGAAAAAGATTAAAAGAGACTTTTAGCAAAGCGCCTTGTCCCCCAGTAAATCCTCAGGAATAAATTCTCATTGTTTGAATTCGAAGGCTCGTCAGCTGTACCCCTAGCAGCCTCCTATACGCAGACGCTCTTAGGACCCGTCAAGCAATCTTAAACATCTGCACAGGAGGCTATGTCCCTAGCTAACTGACCCTGAATAGACTTTTTTACCGATACGGCGGCAAATTTGAATTCTATTGTTTCAAATAGTTAATATGGCATGCTCAGGGGGAGCATCCCATAATAGATACCTGAAACAATAGAATTCAAAGTGGCCGCCGTATTGGTAAAAAGGTCTATTAATTTTTTTTTCTGGCTACGAACAAAACAACTGGGTCAGGTGCCGTACGATTCATCAACCCGTAGTATGTGGCTAAGTGACCTCACTAGAGGCCGCAAGATAGAAATACAGTTTTGTTGCCCCGACTTAAAGCAGTTAAGAGTTGTATATCGCAAAATAAGATGAATAGCTATTGTCTCTGCTTTTGTATTTTTCTATTGTCAGAGTATGACTAATGCACTATTTCTGTTTTAAAATAGCATTCAGGATCTAAGATCAGGACTACGGAGGTGAGGGGTCGTTTCTCTAGGCTACGAAATTGGGTCTTGATAAAGTTTCGTTACTTCAGTATTTCATTACTATTTTTGCAAAATAAACACAAATAAGACTTACGCCGGCAGGTTCTCTTGTTAGACTTGCCTATGGCCACCTTGATGTCCATGTCAATGTTTTCCATGATGTTTTCCACTTCGTTGGATAGTTGACGACTGTTGATCCCCAACACGATGCACACGAAACTCTTCACCAAGTTGACCTCGTCATGGTAACGAGACTTGCATGTTTCCATAGCCATGCCAAGTAGCGTGTGGTTCCTAATGACGAACGCTCCAATGGGAAGATGGGATTCTGGGACACCGGTGCCTGGGTTGTCCGTAGAGGCATAGATGCGTTCACCAGTCTGAACTGATCCCACGATCTGTACTTTTACCATTCCAATCACACAAACGATGTCCGTTTGTCCTGTAAATAAACACATGTCCATTGAATCAACCGAGAACTTGGAAAAAGAGCCTGCTTGCAGGGAAACACCAACCTTTGTCACTCTCCGAGGGCGCATGCGCCTCCACATACGCAGATCTACTGATTACCCCAGCCATGACGGCCTGCGAGACATTTTCATTGCTCAGCGGTTCTATGGTGGCCACTCCTCCGTCGTCCGCAAAAAAACCCACCACCACTCCCTCGTCCAGGGTTTGGTACAGATCAGGGTTGGTGAGACGCAAGTGATAAGCGATGTCACCTCTTGGTGTCTGCATCATACAGCTGAATGTCAAAGAGTCGATGTTTGCTTGCTGAGCTGTCAAGTGTTTAACAACAAGCTCATCGAGGTGAGTTTCACCTTGTAAAGAAAAAACGAACAATTGGTTAAAAACGTTAGAGGGAAGACACATCTCAAACTCATTGATTATTCATCAAGGTTTACAAAAGATATCAACACCGTGACTGTGTTTTCTCATTGTAGTTTCGAGCGAGAAGAAATATCAAACAATCAAGACGGTGTTTGGCCACATTTCCAAACACCTCAAAGTTTATGAAAAATAATACGTATTTTGAACTGTCTTCTCGCTGTTTGGAATCGTGGTCAAACAAGGTCTTTCGTGTTTGATACTTGTATATTACTAGAATTCCAAATTCTAGAAGAGGAAGCGTCACAGAATATGCTAAACAACACCTTTGGGTGGAATAACGAAGAACATCTATTGTAACTGAACTAAGCGATTCAGGATGATAGTATATTCATGATTTCTGTTGTGGTTTGAGTTAGAGTGATTAACAAAAATGTTTAGAAAAGACATTCACTCAAAATTAAATATACCTCCTGAACTCAAGGGAGAGTTTCCGGAGCCCATGGAACCTGACGATAATGGAGACCTTACCTCTACAAAGAAAAAAAAAGATTTAAAACTTCACTCAATTAACGCTTTTGAAAAATTAGGCGATCAGAATGAACATGACACATCAAATATATCAAATAAGGATTTGTAGAGATTACCTGTAGAGTCTGCTTCGGACTGTAAAGGAACGTACTTTCCTGCTTGTTTGCCACGGTTCCACCTCCAAGAGCTGGTTGGCAACGTGTTAGGCCTCTTGCGTTTCTCTTTAAAATGATTGCCAGGTTCTGTGGAGTAATAAAGTTTTCTTGGTCGAGGCGCCCTTGAGATGGCTTCTTAACCCCTTAACCCTTTACTGCCCAGAGTGACTTATAGAGTTTACTCTGTCTAACGCCAGACGATTTTACTCGTCAAACTTGAAAGGGAGACCTCTTGGACATTAAAGGGATAAAAACTTATCTCCTTTAATAACCCTTTACTGTCCAAGAGTGACTTAAAGATTTTACTCTGTCTAACGCCAGACGATTTTACTCGTCAAAGGGAGACCTCTTGGGCACTACAGGGTTAAAAAACTATCTCCTTTAACCCTTCACTGCCCAAGAGTGATTTACTATACTGGCCCAACTTGTTCTCTATCCCGGCAATCGATAAGTGTTAACAAAACAAACCACGCTATCTGCTGCAAAGTAATTTATCTGGCGAATAGCGTTATCCATCTTTCGAACAACCCGGACCAGAATGGCAAAAAGGTCAGTAGGTTGTAAGTAGGTTATTGTAAGTAGTGTATCGCGTGTTTTTTTTTCTTTTTTAAGTAAGTCGTTCCGAGTAGTGTTTTGTAAGTATTGTTATTTCTTTTTGCTGTCAAATAATTAGGTCATTGTTTTGTCAAATAATTAAGTCATTGTTAATCAAGTATTTTAAGTATTGTAATGTGTTTGTAGCAAAATTTAAATAAAAATGAATAAATTACAAAAAAAAGGTCAAAGATGTTTTGCAATTTTAATCCTAAGCTAGAACAAATGTACAAAAATCTGACCCTGTTAAAACCTGTCCACAAACGACATGACCATGTGACAAACTAAGTTACCGCAGAAAGCTTACTCTGATAGGCCCTTTGCACGACCCGGTCACATGGTACAAAATCAGACACGCTGGGACGCATGTTGCACAATGGGAGATTTAAAACAAAGCAACTCTTGCCAGTTCACCTTGACCTGCCTTTGCTTTGGACGTTCCACTGTGCAAATTGCGTCCCAGCATGTCTGGTTTTGTACCATGTATCGTCATCATTATCATTATCATCACCAACACCATCATCATCACCATCATCATCATCACTATCGACGTCTTCATTACCATCGTCATCAGTGAACAATCTTTATTCATTCAAACACGGTAGATCTTAATTCAAAGTATGAACCACACTACGTGAGTTGTTTTAATCAGCGATCTCAAATATTGATTGTTCAAAATGACGTACCTATTTGTTCTTCACTCAATCTCTTTGTCTTTATCAAGAAAGGCTTTGACTTAAATTGATCACTAACATTGTTGTCAGTGAACACGATCTGAACCAGTAGTTCAAACAAGTTTCTCTCCTGGGTGTGAACTTTTGCAAGTTTATACACTGGTCTTTCTGATCCATCCATCTTGTAAACAGAGTCCAGATCCACTTGGTACTCTAACTATAGGGTTGAGATCAGAATTTGATATCATGATCAATATATTCCAACTCTCTCAAACAACGGCAAACGAGCATTAAATTCGTCTTGTACAAAACAATTGCCCTTTGTTTCTCAAAGAACGTTAATTTTTGTAAAGTAATTTCACTGACCAAGCCCTCGTTGTTGTAATGCGCAATTGATTATTCTTATAGAAAATGCGCAATATAGATATGAAATATTATCATTATTATTATTATTATTATTATTATTATTATCATTCACTTCAAAACCGCTCGTTTCAGTTCTTACATATTGCAGTGATTCATAACAAACTACCAAGTATAAAGTAAAGATGGCTCAAAAGAGTTTTCAACACTTGGATTTTGATGGGTCGTTTATAACCACTCTTTATCACTTGATGCTAAAATCATGGTTTAAAAAAATGCCTTATCATTGGTGAACGCGTTGTTATCATTTTCGTGACGCAAAAGGCTATCACCACATAGCAACAATATGACCTCCTAAAAACACCCTTAACTATAGCTTTAGGGGCTTATAATTCAAAAACGGCACGGTCAAATCTTTTTTATATTATCAACTTTTGATAATCATTGAATCATAAGCCCCTATAGCTGTAATAGGGGTGTTTTTAGGAGGCCATACTGTTGCTATGGTAACCTATAGCGTCACGAAAATGATTACAACGTGTTCACCAATGATTGTGCGGTTTTTTTTTTAAATGATGAAGGTAGCATCAAGTGATAAAGAATGGTTATAACGACCCATCAAAATCCAAGTGCTAGAAACCCGGCCGCGCTGGTTTGAGCCACCTTAAAGAGGGATGTAATACATGGAATAAGGTAAAGAAATAATGAAAGCTCTAATACATGTGATACATCTAATACAACATGGAATTAACTATAATCTTAACATCATGTAAGTTGCCAAGGGAACAAAGCCCAAAAAGTAGTAGGCTTTATGCATGACTGAACAACTAATTTGTGTTTCGATGAAGGTCAGATTGTACGGTTCATTTCTAGTTTGAGTTTGAGGGCCATAGATATCAAGGAAGGAACTACTTACACTTCCACTATCCTTTAGCTTCCTCAGGAAAACAACTTCAATCGACACCATACCATTTTCATCCTTTTCTAGCTTGGCTGCGTTCTCCTCTCTTTGAACCCAAGCTTTAACGCTTTTCACGTGGCGTTCAGATCGAACTAGGAACTTCACTTTTCCGTTAATGATTCGCTGCCGTGCCTGTTTGTCTTTCCGACTCTGCTGCTTCTCAAAGACGCGATTTTCCAGGTCACAAAACCTCACTTCCAGATCTGGGATATGATAGCGATCAATATCGATTTCCGTCCCAGCATCGAAGGGGTTGATCCCAGCCAGGTCACTGGACACACCCTGCTGAGGACAACCGTCAATGTCACCCATACTTTGCGTAACGCCATAAGAAGGGGCATAATCACTTCCCCCAGTGGCTAAGTTTGACGATGTTATGATGCCAGCGTCAGTGAGGATCGGGTGTTGGCTTTGACGAAACCGTCCGTTTATTGAGTGTGTCACCAAAAAGCTCGGATCATTCGAGGTTATGCCGACGGCCGCCGCGTTATCTCCGACAGGCACCGAAGATGCATGCCACGTACCCGAAGAGGAATTCTGGCTTGTTAAGGTCGAAATTGTCGGAAACTCTTGCCCCGTTGTGATCGCCTCGAGGATCCTGCCCATTGGATCTGGAGATATAAGTAACTGGCTGCTTTGCTCACGGCTCTCCACTTGGAAATTGCCGTCCGTCGCATTTTCGGTAAGACTATTGAGATATTCTGTTTGTTGCCGAAGAGAGGTTGGTTCACCAAGTAACGGAGTGGAAGAATGGACTGAGAAAGGATCACCCGAAAATGAGATAGGCTGACCTTGCCATCGGCTTGAGCGATGAACGTCTGTTGAATACAACCAAAACATAAGATCAACACAAACATGTAACCAACATATGCATGTAACAGTGTTCTTTTGAGATTCGGAATTCAGAAGTGAAAATAACACTTAGTAGGTATTGTTTCACCTCTATGAGAAAGGAAATATGGTCTAATATCTCAGTACCCTAGTGCGAAGCGGAAATGTTGGCTCAAAGTCAAAAGCAAACAATTTTGTACCAAAAAACAGTTCCAGTCTACTAAGATATTTTAGCGTTCAGTATGTTGTACCTTGTGAATCGCGAATCAAGATATAATTAAATACTTTGCTCAACAGTACGAGATTGATCGAAAGAGTTGAAGAATCCTGCCCCTTCGCACTGTACACCGGGTAGTTTGCGTTACTTAAGAAAGGTATTCCCCTGAAGGTTCCATGGGAACCTCGGTGAAAAATAATTAGCTCGCAAGGCTCTGTTAAAAGAACAGTTTTGTCGCGGGTCATGTATCGCTGAAAAGACATATATGGTTCGGATAAAAGGAAAACAGTTTGTTGCTCGCGGCGCTGTAACTGAAGCCAGAAATATGGAACATGAACAAGGAAGTTAATATAGTGAAACTCATGAGATGTTTATGCTTCTTCAGAGAAAAGGTTACTAAACTAATAATTTTCATCGTGGATTGAGGTTTCGAACCTCCCGCGACCACTCATAACATCATGGTCTGCTCTTTATACTTTCAAGGCGTTTAAACTCCCTAAAAACTGCAAACATTAGGGGAAAAGACAATCGATCTTTCTTTTAACCTATCTGTTGAGAACAAATATCTGACCACCCGCGTAGAAATGAGCAGTGTTACACTATGCATTTTGTGTCATAACTTAGAACAACGTCCGTCAAGATATATTCTTATCTTTTTACTAATTTTCTAAGAAGAACGGATGTAGTAAGATCAGTCAAGACGTGAAATTGAATGACATTTTCAAGCTTAACTAGTTAGTCCAAGATGGTTTGGTTTACATTGTTTAGTGGTTTAAGGCCTAAAGCAACATAACCTATCGGAATTATGTTAACTGTAAAACAATTTTTCGTCGACCTTAGAAGATTGACAAAATATGGTAAACACTGAAGAAAACAAAAATCCATCCCGGGCAGTCGGTTTCAGTGAACACTAAAAAAATTACGGGTCAATGTTAGCTAGAGAGATACAACTACCGACAAAAAGGAAGGAAGCTGAGGTATAAGGAGTTCAAGTTTAGCACAGTTTAGAATCCGCTTTCCTTACCGTCGTTTTGACATGAAGGAAGCAGTCTCTCTCGCAGATGACTCATCTAGCCTGTAACTGATATTCCGCTTTCAACTGAACTGATGTACTTTTTCGACAGCTGTTCAGTTCTCTTTGAGCCAATTCAAGTCACTTTCGTTTACCCACGCTCGCTTGTACAACGTATATATACTTACGCCTAGAATAAAGTATTCTTATATAACAGTGGGTTTTTCCCGCGATGCGAACCACTAGATTGACCGTAGTGACTGAGACGGAAATGCTGACGACCTGTGACGTCACGAAAAAGTAAGAGAACAACAGAAAAGGCAGATTCTGAGTGAGACTGTTGGCGAGAGTCCGATTTGCTCGCACAGCTTTCTCTCTTTAACTCAAAACTGAGGCATAACACGATCAAATGGTTCATCTTTGATAGAGTGAAAACATTTTTTCGACGACGATGTGGAAGTAAAACTTACCATATTTAGTATCTATTAATTAAAAAAATGGTTTGATGATGCCTCAACTTTCTTCCAGTTCCGTAATGAAATATCATCCGGCAAAGGATTTTAAGGATCCCCCTTCTTTTAAATTTCCCCATCATTTTCCACGCCCTAGACTGAAATTAAATTACGATACTTTGCTCAGTGATTCCTCCAAAAACCGAGTTCACTAACTAATGTTCTTTACATTCCCTTGCCTTAGCAAACTAGCGACATAAATGACATAACGAAATCACATCCTTCTTATATCGTTGTGTGTGAACGAGACTTTACTAAGGGACCGTTTATTTCCTAGATTCCCCTAGGTCATGGGACGAATGCACTGAAACTCACACCAGGTGTGAACGCGGAAGTAGAAGAGTTCAAATTGTAATTAAGCCTGGTTCTCAAACGCCGTCGACACACCTGGGGCGTCGCCGCTGGCACGGCCTGAGACAACGCTGCGGCATATCTGAACTTTTATCGCCGACACATGATCTGTCCCAGGCATCGACTGCCGGCTTGCCTCAGTGCGAAGTTGAGCTGAGTTCAACTTCGCAGGCAAGCCGGCGGTTGTCGGCGATAAAAATATTTTATGTCAACATCATCTGCGGTCGCAGCGTTCTTCATTAAGACGATTCGATCCACATTTAGAGGTAAAATGGCTGAAAATTGCGCGATCCGATTTGCATTTCTAGCAGATTTGAGTATGTCGGCGACCCATCGCAGATGCCCCGGGGACCCACTGGGACAGGTCGCCGAACGTTGTCAGTTGCAACCGGCGATTACGTCGCAGGTAGGTTGGCGGGATATGAGAACCAGGCTTCACAGTAGAACTAACAGGCGGAGTAGGATATTGAGCTACCTGTTTTGATTGTTTCGGAAAGTGCACGTCATTTCGGTGAGTTTCGGCAATTTTGTCCCATTTTATATCCCGATAGTCCAACTAAAGCAAGACTCGTAGGATCTGTTAGATGGTCAACTTTAACATTACTCGGGTCTTCGTCACGCATTACATTGTTCACTAAAATGCTGCGTGACTACCCACACATGAAATTTCAAGGAGGAGGGATAAGAACTGAAAGACTGAGACGAGGTGGCGGGGTGGATTTCCTTTATATGGTTGACTTAACCTATAATTTATTTAAATCGTCCTTACATTTTGTTTGTTACACCCTGAGAGCTCATGAAAGCTGTGTAAAACCTGTAAATTTCAACGTCAAGCAGCGTACGTCTTGATGCGTACGTGTAAGAAAAACAGGAAGTTAACGGCCTCGTTTCTGAGCAGGGTGAGGGAAAGTCCCTTCTAAGATTGGAATTGGATTACATTGGAGTGGAGGCACGAAGGTGAAGCCAATGTTCAATTTAAACTGAAAGTGTTGATCTGGCGACAAAGCTCTAAAAATCAGCCATATTGAATGTGGTATTGAAGGGTCGCTTTGTTCTTGCCGCTTGTTGACGCCGTGTAAAGCCCGGCGTTGCAGAAGACCCGAGTGGAAAATATATTGCTTGCGGAAACAGTCATGGCCGGACAAACAAGACCAGATCTAGAAGAGCTTAAACAGCCTCTTTTGGCAATGGACCCAGAGGATGATTACGGTAAAACGTTACTGTTCATGGTTTATAATCTGTACTATTGGGAATGTGCAGCATTTGGCTTGATCAATGCAACGTTTTTGACTGCGTCAATTAAATTTTCAGCGTCGATCATGAATATTCAACAACTGCTGAAGCACTACAAAGGCGTAATTATGCTAGTAGTTTAAGAGAGAATTAGAGCAGGAAGAAACACATGTAGAGAAATCGATCACGGTGTATTGTTTGACCTGTTTTAGTACTATCAGTCCGTTTATACTGACTGATTTAGGTCGGTATTGGTTGCAATGCAGTCCCGGAATGCAGCACTCTCGATCTCATGCAGCAAATCTTTGGCAATGTCGTAATTCAGTTATGTTCGAAGTGCTTCTTCGTCAACTGTTCATTGTTTGCAGCTTTGTGCTTCGTACTGTGCTTTGTAAACCGGAGAATCTTTCGATATCATTCTGCTTATGCTGTATATGTTTAATCGTCAGTTTCCGACCGGAAGTACAATTTGACAGGCATCACTGAAAAGACTCGGAACTATACAGCGCCGAACGTTGAAAATCTCGGGTCTCGGAAAATTTTTGAATCGAAGTTTCGTTTTCTCGGGTTTCTTCGTCTGGTTTGAAAGCTTGTGATGTCTCAACTTCGGATTTTCAACTCACGGCGAGTCTCAGAATTTAGTTGTTTATATTTCGAGCGATAGATTATTGAGTAATTATCATTAATGTGACTTCGAAAATTCAAAACCCAAGGACAAGTTTTCATCAATAGAAAGCTATGTAACTGCACTGAAGCTATAATCGTATAAAAGGGTTCTTATTAGGAGTTATGAACGTTAAAAGTTGAAAAGTCTGTCGTCATGTCTTAGTTTGCAAAGTGCGGGATTGCAGAAAACCACCTTGCATGTCATTTGCACCTCATTAAAAAACAAAAGAGCTCATTTGTTGTCTCATTCTTTTGAAAACTGAATTAATTTCCGCAATCTCGCACCTCACTCCAAAAACTGATCACAAGGTGCTTTCCCCTCAACATTTCCCTTAAATCACAGGTATATAGCATAAATCTAAAGTAAATTGCACTGTTGCAGGACCAACAATGCAAAATGCAATGACAAAATTGCCGTACTGCTGGCCCTCTAATAAGGTTAATAAGTCTCCCAGAACTCCATGAAAGTGAAAGAGTGTGTTCACTGTCCGGCAATAAAAAATAGAATCAGACCATTCAGTGGATAAAGTCGAGAAATTGTGATATTATAGAGAATGAATAAAGAACACAGTTTTCCAAGTTTAAGCTGTTTGCGTTGTCCCAAAGTTGAAGTATTCGTCGAAGTGTTTCGCGCAAAAATTATAGAGAATAGTATGGAACCGTCATGTTGGTTGACAGTCTTTTTTTATAGTCCTCCAATATGGTGGCCGGAAAATAGTGTAAACATCTAGAAGTTACTTTGGCTATCTAGTCGACAGATTATCTGAACCGAAACTTGACAAAAAACCTTTACACAAACACTTTTCCTACTACTTTAACTCCTAATGATAAATGTATATTTTTCGACCAACGCGATCTTAGCTTTATGTAACGGACCGCCATAACTCCGATGCGCTGGTTTCCAAACGAAGGACGCTACTGAGCTGGAAAGTTGTAAACAGAGATAAATTTAGTACCCCTTATGCATGATGACGATAAAACCTCTGGTGGCTCTTTAGGTTTGGATGTGAGAATTTGACGACGTCACGTGAGCGCACTCACGCAACATGACAGTCACAACAGTGCATGAAAACTGGGCCAGCGATTGAAGATCCGTGCCTTCGTGATCACCAAAATCCAAGCCAAGTGAGCCGAGATATGGTCACATATTTGTTTTGAGTGACGGCTGTCACTCAAACAGAGTTTTGATCTTTGATCTATTTCGCTTTCGAGTGGAATTTGTTTTATTCCAGAGATCTGTTTTGTTTATTTTCATAGTGTTATCCGATTTACTGAGATCGGATTAAAGTAAACTGCTGCAGTACTTATGGTGTTATATCTGACGGAGTTTAATTTTTCTTTCAATATAGTTTCATTTCCTGATGGCTTAGTTTGTTAACAAGTGCGCATTTTTCAGTTTCAGCCATACTTTCGAGTTACTGACGTCATTGACTTGTAAACATCTCACGCTTTCTTATTTTAGGAGAAGATGAACAGAATACGGAAGTTACACTTGCTGTAGAACCCTACCAAACTTGCAAATAACAACAAAAAAAACAAATAGCATTCCATGGAAACAAATTTCAGGGCAAGGATACGTGATTTAACTATAGTTTTGTATCGGTCTGTGTATACTAACCAAGTCAAGTGCGTCTATATTGTATTCGTCAGAAAGCAAAAGAAATGAGTTACGAATAATTTCATGCATCGTTGTCGATGAAGTAATGGTCCATAACTAAGTCGGCTGTCATCAGACAAGTACCTAGTGGAGCTGGCTCAGCTTTTAAGTTTTGATCCAAGTAATTATGGCGGCAAGGTTGGGTTACCACAGGCTTCCTTCTCTACCAGGTATACTGTTTCCTCTTTCATGGTGTTCGTCTTCAGTGTATGAAATATACATCTAGTTAGTTGAAAGAAAATTATGTCTTTTATCTTCATTACTATCATTATTATAAATACTAAATCTTATTTCATTATATTTGTTTCGGAAGGGTGGCCAACGCGATCGCTCGCGATGCACCGATTTCATGTTTGCCCGACAGAAAATTGGGTAGCATTTGTAATTTCACTCAAGGTGTTAGTACTAATGTTCAGTAAGATAGGAAAGCTTGCTTTCGTTATTTGTAATAAAGAGCTCTGAACAGAGTGAAAATTAGGACTAGATATATCGAAAAATCTCATCTGATGGTTAGACCGGAAGGTGACAAATCACTTGCTCATGAATCGCTCATTCACTTCAATTGATGATTTAATGGTGTTTGAATTTCTCGTGGAAACTTTACATTTCAAACTCTGCCTATCACCAACTGCACAAGACTTAGCTTTACGATGAGAAGTTCGAATTTCTGCCGAGATTCATTCCAAAGCAACTCACGATATTATTATAATGGCCTACATTATAATCAGCAAATATCATATCTGACACTGTAACACCCTTCGGGGTACTCCCTTTTTAAAAAGGTATGTGCAGCCCAAAAGGATACGTTTTTTAGCTGTTTTGGTAAGAAATAAGGTGTCGATTTTGGCCATTTTGGTCTTGTATGTTTTAACAGGAGGCTATCCTATCAACTAAACAGCATTTAGAGATGTAATACGCACACTGATTGGTTCAAAATCGTGTTTCTATTAAACAATTAGATTACGAGTTCGAACTTTCTTTCACGCATAGAAATCGATAGCGAATAATCTGATTGTTTTAATAGAATCTAGTAGTCGTTCAAAACCTTATCTAAATCCTCTTCAAAAACTTCGAAAAGGCCAAGTGGCCGTCATTTTGTTAACAAAGGCACGCTGCTCCCTACTCGCTATCTATCACATAATTAGTAAAAATCTACTATAGCGTTGTATCACGAATGTCGTTCTCTGATTGGCTACGCTACTCGCTATCTATTTGGTTATTGACAGAGAGTTAGCGTAGCAGTGAGTCCTTCAATTGTTAACAAAATGATGGCCTCGAAGTGTATGTGAAGAGGATTTTAAAAAAGCTTTGAACGACTGGTAGATATATACCAACACAATTAGATGCCTTAGATTATTCGCTCTCGTTTTCTATTTAAACAATAGAGTGTTTCTGTCGATGAACTATCGGCTGATAGTTGCCCCGCGGAAATGTGATGTTCTTAAAACAAATATTTGCCTGAGAAGCAAAGCTTCGAGGGCAAATATGCTAGTTTTAAGAACATCAAATTTCCAAGGGGAAACTATCAGACCGATAGTTCCGAGACATAAACACTCTATTGTCTTTATTGTTCACCGCTAAATTTTCTTCCGCGCGCCAGCTCAAGAATCACAT
>Ga0126343_10000447_pt1:5000-15677 | contig 15677 bp, 14 predicted proteins | sample Cyp2metagenome_FD_92531 | JGI IMG/M metagenome (GOLD analysis project Ga0126343, IMG submission 92531) | Coral microbial communities from Lord Howe Island, Old Settlement Bay, Australia - Cyphastrea 2 metagenome | ecosystem: Host-associated > Invertebrates > Cnidaria > Coral ... | reverse complement strand
TCTCCAGTTTTGTCCATCCACGTCCCTTCTTGCCTTTCCTGTGTTTTGTTCGAGTTCTTCTATAGTTTTGAGCCGTTATTTTGATGTTTAAGTTAATTCTATGACAATAATTATTTGATCAGTGCTGAAATTGCCTAAAATAGCGTGACCTAGCGCCTTTAAATTTTTGAATACTATTTGAAACTTCTCACTGTAGTTCATTTCTCCAGGTGACTCCGCGATGAAAATCCCAAGCATGCTCGAGACATTTAATGTCAAACCTTGGAAGAATGCTTCATGCCTGTGTTTTCAACTTACGTGAAACATTCGTTTTAAGTGAAATATGTGTCACTTCAAGTTCAATTTTCTCTCGCGGGGTCAGCTAGGAAGCTTAAATCTTGATAGGATCTTCTTACCTTCAGTCAAAATATTACCAGGCTATGAGGGTTTTTGAGTACCTTAATTTTTGCCATTATTGCTCGAATGTTGTGCGGAAATCATCTTAAAGTTATTTGTGAAGTTTGATGCGATTCTGTATTTTTTAGTGCTGGAGAGAGGAGGGCAAAAACATGGCCTCTTCCAGGCATGCAGTTACATATAGTTGGGGTACAGGGCCAAAACGTTGTGCAAAAAAGAATTAAAAAGCGGGGCAAGAGGAAGTGAAAGAACGCTGGTGGGCAAAAAAGAGTCTTCCCAATATACAAGGATCTGGTATACCCTCTTATTGGTCAATTTTGACAAGTTCTGTCAACACTCAAGTGTTACTGAACTGACATAGACAAGATTGCACTATGGCAACGGTCAGAGACCTTTCAACCAGTGAGGTAGCATTCAAATCTGCAATAAACATCACTCTAAAAAAGGTTTTCCCCAAGTGGAATGCCTGCACTAAAAACAGAAGGATTGCACAAAAATATGGTTTATAGAAGATATCTTTGAAATGCTTCTCATCACTGTTTTAAAGAGTTCAATCTCTTTCTACGGGTAATTTCTTCAGGGAATGTACAAGTTTCCACCAACTCCATGATTGAGTTTGAGTCTGCTGCATGTCCAACAAGCTAACATATGATATTACATTGTTAAACGTAAGAGGATTAAGGGATCAAAGTAAAAGGAGGAGCATTTTTTCATACCTCAAAGATCAAAATTCTAAACTCTATTTTCTACAAGAAACATATTCTGAAGTGAACGATGAAATTACTTGGAGAAATGAATGGGGAGGTAAAATATTTTTTCCTATGGCACCAAACACAGCAAAGGTGTTTGCATTCTAATCAACCCCTTGATGCAAGACAAAATTGACTATTGTTTTAGTGACAAGTCCGGAAGAATTGTCACAGTGTTAATCACTATAGTTATCAACTCTTTAATGTTATCACTTTGTAATATTTACGCTCCAAACAATCAAGCTGAACAGCTGGAATTCTTGCAAGAGCTAAACAATTGCCTCATAGACAAAGCATAATTGACTACACTGATTGTTGGTGGTGACTGGAATTGCACTTTATCAAAGAATGATAAAATTGGAGGCAAACCCTGGAAAGCAACTAATTATAGAAATTTAGTCCTGACTACTATGGATATACTTGATCTCGTGGACATTCAAAGAGAGCGACATCCAAAATTGCACAAGTATTCTTATGAATCAAAGGCTCTAAAAGTAAAATCCAGAATAGACTTTTTTTGGTCGCTTAAAACTTGACACAATTCGTCAAAAAGAGTGAAATCTATCCTTCTATAGTGCCTGACCACAAAGACATGTCATTGTCTTTGTCTAATGAAACACTTGAACTTGAAGGCCTTTTAACGTACGACGAATGTAAACAAATCTTAGAAACCTTTCCAAGTGATAAGTCTCCAGGTGAGGATGGCTTTACGGTAGGATTTTATGAATGTTTTTTCAAACTGCTAGGACATAACCTTGTCGAAAGCTTCAATGAAGCTTTTGAAGCAAATGAGCTTTCCATCTCCCAGAGAATAAGAGGCGTCGTTACTCTTACACCAAAGGAGGACAGCTCCTTGTTAGATTTATCGAATTGGCGACCAATAACTTTACTTAGCGTTGATTGCAAGATAGCAACTAAAGCCATAGCTACATGTAAAAGAATACAGGCTTCGCTGTCAAAGCTAATAAACTCGGACCAAACTGGTTTTATAAAAGAGCGCTATATTGGGGAAAATATCCGTCTCATAATCGACACCATGGAATATACTAAGAAGCATAACATTCAAGGCATTCTAGTGTCTCTAGACTTCAGAAAAGCTTTTGACTCCCTTGAATAGCCCTTTATAATGAGAACATTAGACGTCTTCAATTTTGGCAAGAGTATTCAAAAATGGGTTGGCACCTTTTACACCAACATAGAGAATGCAGCATTAAACAATGGTTTTCTGACAAATTGGTTTTGGCCGTCTAGAGGAGTTCGTCAGGGATGCCCCCTATCCCCGTATTTGTTTATTCTTTCAGCAGAAGTAATGGCCAATAAAATCAGGCAAGACCTACATATCAAAGGAATTGAAGTACTAGGAAACGAACTGAGATTAAGCCAATATGCAGATGACACGAATCTTTTTTGTGCTGACCTGGCTTCTGTAGAATAGGCCTTAGAAATAGTTGATAATTTTGGTTCGCTAGTGGGCCTAAAATTAACCGGAAAAAAAAAGGCGATCTGGTTGGGAAAATTATTATCGTTATTACACTCTTAATACATTGTCTCCTGCTGTCAATCAGTACTATAATGAGCAATAATGTTATACAACAAACTGTTAAGCTTAGAAACTCTTCCTCCTCCCACTTCAAAAAAAACTTGTTTCTTATGGGATGACAAAAAAGAATTTAAATAAAGTTTCTCTTCTGCCATTCACAGCCACAAAAGAAGTTAAATTGGCATTGTTCCAGTACAAAATTATACAAAACGTTTTGGCTGACAAACAGTATATTTTAGAAAACAGTTCTAAGAAAGCACATGCGCTGATTGGTTAAAAATTGTGAAAGTTTGGGAGAACTCGAAAAAGCTGTGCAAACACTCGCCTGTGGCTCGTGTTCCCACAGCATTTCTCGTTCTCGCAAACTTCCACTCATGTTTGTATAACTCGCCAGAAACAAGGTACATGTTTTCTACTTCTTAAATATAAAATGAAAAAAGTTGCCTCCCATTATGACCTTTCTGCACCTCTGATAGTCAAAACATACATCATTTGTTTGCCTCTGAGCCAGAGGTAATACTTGGAATTAATTGTCCCTGTACTCACCGTTTGACCTTCAAAAACCTCATAATGCTCGGTGTTGCTGAAACGCGGGTCACGGGTAGAGGGTAAGGGTTAAAGGTAAGGGTAAAGGGTAAGTGTAAAAGGTAAAGGGTCAAGGGTAAGGGTCCTGAGTAAAAAGGTTAGAGTAAAATCGAGGGAAAAACTATAAGGAATACCGGACGGGGATAGTCTGGGGCAAAAGAAATAAATTCCCCATGTCAAAATGAGCGCCCCTAACCCTCACCGCTCACCCCCTGGCAAAAGGGTAAGGGGGAGGGGTAGGCTCGCATATGCATATGGATGCATGTGCTTGCTCGATCTCCCTGCGAGTTTGGAAAGGAAACGACTGTCATGCAAGCCACGGCCTCCAGTTCACTAAGGTCTCCTTTGGTCTAAGAACCTATTTAAGGGTAAATTTTATGATGCACTAGAATAAATCTATGCAGACGTGACCAGTTTCCCACTGAGTCAAGGGGATTTGCAGGATTTCTCAGCTGGATACCTGTCCCATGTATTAAGCCCTAAGAAATGTTTTTCCGCAGGTATGGGTAAAAGTCAATCGCATCTGCAGTATCAAAGTTTGAAGAATAATTCTCCTAGAAGATTTCATCGAGGCTGGTGCCTTATGTAGAAGGAAAAAACTAACAAAAAAGTGACTAACAGTGAATCAATAAAACTTGATGCGCAGCTGGATCATGCTTCAATTACATGTAACACCGGTTTATGTACACGTGCATCTTAAATGACAAAGCGTCACAGTCTGGACTTTAACCGACCTTCGTCGTTGTGCAAACGCAAATGGAAGTGATCGCAAGATCGAACACCTACTTCTCCATAGAATCATCCATTTACGAGGTAGGTTCATCGGAGATGAATTTATTTTATGTCGTTTGCCCCAGACTTGGAAAATGAGTTTTATCAATCAATCTTTCACAATGGCATGAATGAGCTTGTATTGACTACTAGTAATGAAAGATTATGAGTCCAGTCGACGCCGTCAGTTAAACCTGCTTAAATATATATGCACCTTAAATGATTTCAATAAATGACTCACGACCTTTTTCTTTTGCTAAATCAACATATTTTCATCAGCAACCAAGGTTTTACAGACAGATATCGTCTAGTTCATGCCAATGAAGAGATCCTCCTTGTATAAACTACGATTTGTTGATATGTTAATGCGTGACTGCTGTGTGCTAGTTTCCGTAGATTTTTATAGCATTATTTTGTGCTAAATATTTTCGCACGTTTGGGCGCAAGAGGTAAGTTGTAAAAGTATGTGTACATGTCGTTTACGTGAATTATTCTATGCTGGAAGCATCAATATAAGCAAACAATTGCAATGGTGTGCGACTGATTGGAACATTTGCCGAGTTGTATAAAACTAGACGGGGGAGGGGGTAACTGCAATGAATTTCGGATAGGTGTGCGACCAAACACGAAACATTGCGTGACGCTCCAAATATATATGTATCATCAATTTGTATAGGCGGCCTCATGGAAGACTTCTTCACATAATCGTTTAAGAAATGACAATTAATTAGTTTAGTTATGAATTAGCTTGAAAAAGGTTCTACTTTCATTAAAGTTGGAAAAACAAAAAATCATCCTTTGACCCTTTATCCTTATCCTTTACCCTTACCCTTTACCCGTACCCTTTGCCCTTACCACTTACCCTTGACCCGTGACCCGCGTTTTAGCAACGCCGCATAACGCTAGGCAAATACTTTCTTTATATCAACACACTAAATAATAGTGTGTTTGTTTTCAACAACTTCACCTCATTAGTGCAGGATAAAATCGATAGAAAAATAATTATATTTCTGTCACAATGAATGGTGAAAGGGGATTTCAACAGATCAACGCAGTAAATTTTCCAATTATTTTAAGCAATTGGACAGAAGCCTGAAAAAAATCAGGGCTTCAACAGGATTTGAACCCATTGAAACCCTTCTTCTTTCCAATAATCATTGCTTAAATTGGAAAATTTAATGTGATGATCTTTCTTCACTTTCATCTACAACTGCAGTTCACATTATTATGAATTATTTCATGTACACTTCACATCAGAAGTGGAAATTCTTTGTCACCATTTAGGGCATTTGTTGCAAGAGGATTTTCTGTTTATTGCAATGCATTGTAAATTCTTTAAGTAACGCAACATGCAAGTCATAATAAGTAACTATTGCACCTTGTAAGTAAGGTAATGCAAAGTATTGTAAATAGGTCTTTTTTCATGCATTGCAAGTGAAGTTTGCAAGACAGTAAAAGCATTAAAAATTATTAGTAAAAGCAAAAAAAGTATTCACAGATTATCTCAATCTCAGAATGTTGCTTTGAAAGGGAAACAAAGACAAATTACAAACATGTGACCTTAAGTGAAAGAACTTACTCCCAATCATGTTATTTCTTTTATCTCCATTCTGATATTCATCTGGTGAAACTGACTGGTTATGGCTTTTTCCTTTACGTTTTCCAGATTTAGAGGTCTTCCCTTTTGCCTGCTTGTCTGAAAGAGTTAAAAAAGTTATGTGCTGCTCAAATATTGTATGCAAGTGTCCATAAGTGTGTGGGCAGAAGGGAGAGGGGAGGACATATTTGTTTTAATCCACAGGCACATAACGACATTCTCAATTTCTAACCTGATGATCAGAACACTGAATATCAGTTATCAAGCAGTCCATTCAACAGTTGAACCCCGCTATTTCGAACTCGCAGTGGAGACAAAGAATTGTTCAAAAAAAACAAAAGTAAATGACTTAAGGGAAAATCCAAGGGAAATGGTTTTGAGTTCCAAATAACGGGAATTCGAAACAACAAAGTTCGAATTATCGGGGTCCAACTTTACCTGGGTTATAGACATCAGTACGGCAAGTGATGCTTAGCCCAAATTTTTTTTGATGGGATGTGACAGTCTGTCAGAAAATTGGCTGAAAACAACAGATCTGGGGAGCTTTCAAATTATAGAAATAGTCAATAAATACTTGTTAAATTTCCCAAAACACCCATTGCAAAGGCTTGTTAACATGGTACACCCTATACACTTTATTAATTTCCAATTAAATTTACTGAAAAGGAGACGCCCGACTCTAGCAAAGGTTAATCTAGGCGGATGACGCCTTAAAGGAGATAGTTTTTTAACCCTTTCACACACAAGAGGTCTCCCTTTGACGAGTAAAATCGTCTGCCGTTAGAGTAAAATCTTCTGGTGCTATACAGAGTAAAATCGTCTGGTGTTAGAGTAAAATCTTCTGGCGCTAGACAGAGTAAAATCTTCTGGCGTTAGACAGGGTAAAATCTTCTGGCGTTAGACAGAATAAAATCTATAAGTCACTCTTGGACAGTAAAGGGTTAATAGCCGAATTACAAAAATATATTAAAACTGAGTGACTTCAGGTAGTCTTTTGCGACATACAGCAAATCTTGTAACCCAGGTATTAAGTGGCTGAAAATTGCAACAATTATGGTCAAGGGTTGCCGTAGTGGGCAGACCCAAATCACCTACTGTTAGAGTACTACTATTGCTCTTCGCGGCTAAGACTTTTTCACGAGACATCCTTCTCGTGAATTTGCAGATGATTGGATTAGGTCTTCGACGGCCATTGCTGCTCATGTTGTTTCGTTGAGGGATCCAATGTGCTGTGTCTTTATCAGAGATTGGTGTTTCGACCCTTAAGGCCAATAATAACTTGACACATAATTCCACAGTCTCGTTGGAAGATTCATTCTCACTAATATGTGGAACACTGACTATTTCTATATTATATTGGTAGCTGTAGAACAGCATTTCGTTGATGGCTTTGTCAATTCTTGTTTTTTTTCTCCATCAATATTTCCAAACGTCGTCTTGATAGGTTTTGTAATTCTTCTAACATATTAGTTTTGGACTGCACAAGAGCATCATATATAACCATCTCTGAGGTGTTGTACTTCACCTTCAGTCAACAAAGATGCTATCGCTATGTCAGTCTTTTCCACCATCTTGTTCTTGAAAGTTTGGAAATCTGACATGAAATCTTGCAAATGTCTCGAGGTTATCTTTTGCTTATAGTTATTCAAAATGGCAGCTGAAGGTGATGCGGAATAAAAAGAAAAGCTTCATCTGAGCAGTGTAAGTGTATAATCACAGCTCCTTAACATACCACTTAACAGAAATAGTATTTTTAGGGGTAACGTAGTCCATTTTAGGATAGTCCATTTGGGTAGGGATGCATAAAACACCATTAGCACACGTTCCTAAAAGAGAGGGGGGTGGATAAATAGTTTGATACAACTTACAATCATTTGACTTGATGAAGGAGAGAGAAAACCTGAAGTGAAGTAAGGTTATTCCACTGGAATAGAATCTAAACTGAGATTTTTGTTGATTCTTTATATTATAGGAACTAAAAGTTGAAATAGAAATGTGGGTTCCCCAAGTTTGTTTAGGAGAAACAGCACCTTGCTTATACCTAATAAATCCTTATAATAGCACCATCACCAGGCTTTAACTGGCCTCCTAAAAAAAGAAAGGGTTAAATATAGCATCTTTTTTTAAAAAAATATATACGGTTAATAAAGAAATTCGAAAATAATCACAGGGAAAATATAGGGATATTTTGAAGCACTTACAAGATACAATTCACAGAACTACAAATATTTATTCTGCTTTTAAATAAGTTTTTGCCAAGAAAGTTTCTAACATCAATCTTATCCTGTTCCTCATGCAGGTTTTCGTGAACTTCAAATTTCAATGTGTTACCCGTCAATTCATTTAATTAACATCCTGTTCTTCCTTCAGCCCTTGAACAGTCTCATTTTGTTCTTGTCTAGTTCCATTTATTTATTTGAACAAAGTTTAGTTGGTCCATTTTTGCAACTTTTAAAGACGCCCTAGAGCTAGAGCTTCTTCACTGAAGTTCTTGTTGTTAATTGCTTGGAATACGTGAATCTACGAAAGCCGAGGAGGGTCTCCCTTCTTCAGTCTTCAAACTTCAGACTCCCTACTCTTCCATCTTCATTTTAACCGGTGAAATCGTTTTTAAATGTCTCCTTGCGTTGTATTGTTTTTTGTCGAAGCCTATGTACAAATGCGATATTAATTAGGAAGTCACGGCGATACTGCAAGAAAAATGTTTATTTTTCCTTTTAACACGCAAGTGTCCCCCTTACTATGACAATTTACATGAACACCAACAACAAGGGCAGTATGGCGGTGGCTAAGCGGAGAAAAAGGCATGTCACGTCCAATTCCCCATTACGCTAAAGTGTCATTCCTAATAACCCCTGCTGAATTTCGAGAAAAAAACGGAGTGCCAGCAGTCTAGTCACGTCTTTATTGATTGCTCCTCTTTCAAGACTGCAAGCAGTCTCTCTTTCTGTTGAAAGTCTATTGCGAAAAACGCAAAACAAGTGAGTGTCCGAATATGACTTGCGAACGGAGCAGGTCCCGCACTACCAGCAGCTTGCTGCATCACCACTCGCTTGTCACGCTCACTCGCTCTCTTGTTTTTTTGAGGAAAAGAGAGACTGCTCGCGGTCTAGGAAAAGAGGAGCGAGCAATAAAGAAGCGACAGGATCACAGAATATGCAAAAAAATCTTAATGGACCTGACATTTCCTTTGCCTGGAATCAGTTTTCAACTTCAACTTTTGTTTAGCACTCTAGTTTTTTGTTACAATATTAACATAAAAAAGAAAACAGGAAAGGATACACACGTAAAAAATTTAAAGATAACCGTGTTCTATAATAAAATTATTAATGCATGGAGACTAAATAAACCGCGAGGTTATCAAGTTAGCCTCCACCTTCTTTGAATAAACATAGAAGGAACTGGGAGTAGACGGATGGATTACCAAGTTTAAAAAGCTAGAAGAAATGTGGAAAACTCACATTTAAAATTACTTGAATGATAGATAGTTTTAGCACTTTTGATTTGTGGAAACTTAGGTTTCATATTGCTAAGAAAGAATATAGTTTTTAACACTTTTGGAGAAAGCAAATTGATTTTGGTCTTTAACCTTGTATGGCAGTTCTTGCCAAAGATCAATGGCCATAAATGAGATCATTTGTTTGCCAGTACTTGTTTTTACTCGAAATTTGTGAAGATTTTGTTTGGCTACATACCTGGTGTTATAATTATGTACGTTACTGGCATGCTGAAAGAAATGGTTAAAGAGCTCTGGCAAAACACCTTTGTGCCATGCATGAATAAATTTGAGAGCGTGCAAGTGATATATGTTAGCTACCGTTAACATTTCCAAGATTTTAAGTAAAGGTAGTGCACTATCAGTATTTTTGCCAGATAGAGTTGCAAAGAACATTAGCCTAATAACATGATTTTGCTTAGTTTGTATTTTATGCAAATTTGTCTTGTTGGTGCTGCCCCAAGCAACAATAGCATACAAAATGTAGGGATAGATAAGATTATAATAAATCTGTTTAAGTTGTTTGAGAGGTAGATAATGCCTCAACTTAGAGATTACTCCTGTATTCTGTGAAAGCTTGGCACACACATATGAGATGTGATTTTTCCAAGTTAAAGCACTGTCGATCATTACTCCTAAATACTTATTAATGTGGTCCTTCCATTCTAAGGAGTGGCATGATCCATCTTGGTTAGTTATATTTATATTAACATTCAAGTTCTTTTTCCTTGGGGATTTTACAATCATGTAATTGGTTTTCGTAAAATTTATCGATAACTTGTTTATGTCACACCATTCGCAGTATAAAGGTAATTCCGTCGTCAACGTAATTCCGTTGTTAACGTAACGTCGCATCCGTACACCATAGGCTCCGACAACAAATATAGCAAATTATGCGAATTAAATGACATGTTTGAAAAATGATTTCACCAGATACAAAGATCCAGTCTACGACTGAAGTCTGAAGTCTGAAGTCTGAAGTCGGAGGACCCTCTTCAGCTTCCGTAGTGAATCTTTCGTTTGCTTCTTCTTATCATATAGTGTTTTGGCTATTTGCAGCTCACTGTCCTTCAGTTTTTCTGACTTTATCATTTCTTTTCCTGTCTCAAACAAGTTAAACCTTCTTTGTTCCAACTTCTGTGCTTCCTGCTATCTTTCTTTCTCTGCATACCTTAGCCTTTGCTTCTCTCCATCTTGAATGGTTTTTTCCCTGACAGTTCTTTTCGTTTCCAAATGCTTTGTACAACTCTCTTGTTGCTTGAAGAGATCCCTGGTAATGTGAACATTGTGGGGCTTTTCATATAACTTCATATAGATTGACTGATCTTGGTATTCAGACCACTTATTTTCACATTGCCTTGTGAGGCCCTGCAGTCTTCTTATTTGCAGAAAGGCTCTGTTCTACATCTTGAGTTAGGGCTTCAAAAGTGCAAAATACTTGAACTTTCTCTTGAAAGACATTTGCTCACCAATAATTATGCGCTACTCTCTGCTCTGTACAGTCTGTCAACAACCTTACACACAATCCATGTGCAATCGGTTA
>Ga0126343_10000446_pt1 | contig 15684 bp, 17 predicted proteins | sample Cyp2metagenome_FD_92531 | JGI IMG/M metagenome (GOLD analysis project Ga0126343, IMG submission 92531) | Coral microbial communities from Lord Howe Island, Old Settlement Bay, Australia - Cyphastrea 2 metagenome | ecosystem: Host-associated > Invertebrates > Cnidaria > Coral ... | reverse complement strand
GACATGGGTAGGAAATGACAATTCTTGATTGGCACCTATCTGTTCAAATGACTTGAAACTCCTGGTGTAAACTAGGATAGGTCCAATCTTTATTTGTGTGGAGTACCAATAAATTTCAACGTATTCTGTAGGCAGGAGTATGTCTAAATTTGATGCAAATTTTAGTGATATTTTTGGGATTTTGGGCAAAAAACTAGGGGGGTGGTCTAACTCCTAAGCAAAAAATCACGAAGCCGGCCCACTTTGTCTTGCAGAGTTTTTGGGCAGTACCTTCAACCTGGCAAAGTTTCATCGAAAATAGAGAGTTAGCATGTATCACGTCTCCCTGGTCCTCTCGTAAACTTGTTCTTAAGTATTTACAACTCTCTGAGCTCTAACATTCCGAAGTCCTACAGCTTGTTCTTTCAATGCGGTAACAACGTTAACAGTATGACGAATAAATTCAGTCTTGATCTTCACTGGGCAAATATAAGCTCACTTTCAATGTTTTCATGTTTTCGTGATAAGTTGCACCGCAGTCATTACAACGGGCAAAGGCTTCTTTGATATGTTCGTTGTCAACTGGGATGTCGTAACCACAAATGGGACAAATGGAAATTTCAAAAGCATCTGGGGCACTTAACCACAGCAGTCGCGGGGATATTCCAACTTTGACAATGATGACATGGTTTCAAGGACTCTTTCTCAATGATTCCTTCTTGGTCAGACTCATTGTCACTTTCTCTATCATTGCTTTCTGATTGACTTTCCTCGCCGTCGCTACTGTCGCTACGGTCACTGGCATCATCACCTTCACCTTCACTGTTCTCTCGATTAACCTTTTTCTTTTTTTAGTAATTTGCTCAAAATCTTCTTGTTTTCTATCAAACGCTTCAGTGTCAACTCCTAACTCTGCCAGACCATCCAGGAAGGTATTAAGCATTCTGGGTTTGATTACCTCATCGTTGTGAGGGAGTAATAAGTATACCGCCACCTCAGCGATGTTTGTTACAGGAATTTAGCAGTTATTTCGAAGCAATTGCCCACGTGGTGTCTAAAATAGAATATCTTTGGAAGCAGCCATACTGTGAAGCAGGTCAGATGCGCACTTTCTGGAAACGGATTGCGAGTGATTCTCTAAAACATCTTTAATTCGTGGTTCCTCATCGTTGCTCTGCTCATCTTCAGAAACATCTGCTTTGCTTGCTTCCTCAAAACGCTCCATTTCGCTCTCTGCATTTTGTTCTTCATCCCAATGTACCATTCGCTTCATGTCCGATCCCGCATTCGTCAAAAGCAATATGTGAACTGATCCAACTCGTTAAGGGTTATTGCATTTATAGCAGAAAACCCAAGCTACTTGTAACAGAGGCAACAAGTCTTGAAATGCACCACCGTCTTGCACAAGAATATGGCACTTTTTCTCCTTGTAGGGAGCGTTCGGTTCTGCGAGACTAATTAGAACATCCTTGTATGGAAGCAATTTCTGCCTGTTTTTTTTTTTCAGGAAAGGGGGCGTATTGCTTGACTACATTGTATAAAACTTGAACTAATGTGTGAACTTGTTGTGGAGTGGCAGTCTTTAATAGAAACTCGCATTGATGAGTAGGACACTAACGGTGGTGGTGGTGGTGGTGGTGGTTTAAAACAGTAGAATTGTGGTGGCAGTGGTTTTATCATCTTGATTGAAAAATACAATTGTGGTGGTGGTGGTTTAAAACAATAAAATTGTGGTGGCGTGGTTTTATTATCTTAGTTAACAAAAAAAATTGTGATGGTGGTGGCTGTGGTGGTGTGACGGTGGTGGCATTGGTTTAAAACAATAGAATTGTGGTGGCGGTGGCGTTGATTTAAAACAATAGAATTGTGGCAGTGGTGGCGTTGGTTTGGGACAGTAGAATTGTGGCGATGGTGGTGGCGGCGTTTGTTTAAAACAATAGATGGATTTGAAAACTATCACTCAAGATGACTGTAGGCTGAGAACAAACGTGCTCCTGGAAGAAGAGGGATTTAAGCAAATAGAGATGGAAGGAAATATCCCTCAGGAGTTACTTAGATATCTGAAACAGCAAAATCTTACGACAGACCCACATCTTCCAGCCATGCAGCGGTTACAAAGTGGAATGGATAGCACTCTCTCTCACAGATGAGAAGGCCAAACAGTAAACAATAACAATTCTATGTGTCCCATTTGTGATTACGACATCCCAGTTGTCAACGAACATATCAAAGTCACCTTTACCCGCTGTAATGACTGTGATGTCACTTGTAACGAAAACATGAAAACATCGAAAGTGAGCTTATATTTGCCCAGTGAAGATCAAAACTGAATTATTCGTCATATTGCAATATACGTCTTTGAATAGTATTTGCTCATTCATTTTCTCGGTCTTGTCAACTTGAATAACTTTAGGTGTTAATGACCCCAGGGAGATTATTTTTGCAAAAGCAAAGGAGCTGAATGGAAAACTCCATTGTATTTGAATCATTTTTTTTGTATTCACTAATAAAAGTAATAATCAAGAAACATGTTGTTCGAAAACATTTATTAGTCTCGCGTTGACAATTAAGCGCACGAACGTTCATTGTTGTTGTTCAATGGTAAAGCTGTCGCAATGGGCTTCTTCTCTTGAGTTTGTATGTAAATATAGGGTTGAAAAATAATGACTAACAGAGTGGAAAATAAGTAAAGTTAGCTAAGATTTTATTTTCTCTCTCATCGCCAAAGCTGAGAGGTTAGATAAAAACATGATAGATTTCTCATGAGCCAATCAGGGTTAGAAGAGATCGAGCAAGCATGGGCAAGCTACTGTTTTTATTGTTCTAGGCTGACGCTTATTAATAAATCTATGCCAAATTAGTATGGAGGAAGACACTTAATTGAGATGCTGTAATGCACTTCATTAGTATGCAGGAACGCATTTTCCCCTAAGTTATAACAATAGATGACGTCATAGACTTGACCCTTATACATATTAATTATTTACCTATACCTAGACCTACCTAGACCTACATGTACTAAGACACTAACAAGGATTAAAATGCTGAACATATTCTATTCTTGGTCTACCTTCCTTGTTCAGAATCACCTGAAGCCCTGTGCTGTCATTCCGTCAGGTTCGTTCGGTATCCTTCTAGAATGTTTATAGTTTAGGGGCTGTGTTTCCTTATAAGATCATAGAATGCGTAAACCAAGCATGCATTTAAGAGGCTGTCTCTAAGAACCACCCACTTAATTTTGCCTGAAACTCTGGCAACTGAAAGACTTTACCAAGGAGGTTAGAATAAAAACAGATTTGTTTTGATTCGAAATGATTTTCTAGCCGCGTTAGGAGCCATTTTGTAATTCTCCTCGTCAGGGCCAGTCGCACAGTCTCCAAAAGCATAAAATTGGCATTTTTTGTGACGCTAGCTGTAAGACATTTCAATTGCAACATCTTTTAATGATTCTTATGTCATTTTGCTCATAAACCTTTCTAGTTTGCCAAGTGACTAACCAAGTTTGTCTTAGTTTAAGTGGCAAGACGAAAATTATAACTGAACACCATTAATCGCCATCGAATGATGGCTGGAAATGGCGTTCATTTAGTAGCTAATTTTAAAAACTTGGGACCTAGCTGAGACCTCTAGTCTACACAGCCGCAAAGTGTAGTCCTTTATGGACAAAAATATGCAAAAACGCATTTACAAATATTTCAGTATTTCAAAAGTTATGGCCGTTTGTATGAGCACATGTACGAGCATTTTCAACATTTAGTGCCAATTTTATGCTTTTGGAGACGACGGCGCAACCAGGCGAAATATTAAATGGTTCCAACCGTGACTGAAAAATTATTTCAAATCAAACCAAATCTGTTTTTATTCTAACCTTTGTCAAGTCTTTCAGTTGCCGGAGCTCCAGGCAAAGTTATTTTTCTACGCCAATTTACACGATTCGACTTTGATGCATGGGACAAGCTTATGACGTGCGTATGACATGATGTAGGACCATTTACATGTGCACAACAAAGTCCACTTACAATAAATATGCAAAAGTTTGCACCAGGATTTATGGGGCGAAAGTTCTAACAAACAGAAAACAAATATTTTTGTCCTGCGCTTTGAAAAAGCTTTCTAGCGAGATGTTTTTCGCTTTAATCTGCTTGGTACTTTTTGAGAAACAACTTCATGTAAGTCAGTCAATAACAACTTCGTCCGCCATTTTGACAGAAGAAAACCTCTCCTTCATCTCCTACTCAGTAGCTGCAATTTGTCACAAAATACGTCATTTCTAGCAATTTTGGCTACGATTGTCGCAGCGTTTTAAAACATGACTGTTTTAAAATCCTAGGACAATTTTTTTGGCGTACATGACGGTCGTAAGCGAGTTGTAGGTTTCTTCTACACCAAACAATTCATATATTAGGCCTGTCGTTAACTTGTCACATGTGACAATGTCGTATCGTGTAAAGTTTGGTCTTGTTCTTCGTGATTTCAAAACAATTCAAAAACTGAGACCGATTAAGGGGCTGATTTCTATCGTGACTTTTGTAATAAGTAAGTCGATTAACAACAAATCTTTCTAAAACTGAAAGGTCACCAAGAAAGATCCCTGACCTTGCCGAGCGACATTTTAGAATCGCTTCATTCACAATCATGTGATGCCCAGCGCGTTGTACTTCAACTTCAAGAGAACCTGCAGCTAAACCAGTCCTCACTGGATAAGCCAGAGTCCAGGACCAGGGGATGGATCCGCTGCCTGGCATGCGAGGCAAAGTCTTCCAACAAGCTTGATGTGGTTAAACATCTGAGGGAAATTGTACCAGCTGGTACCACAGGTAAGTGTGAAAAAGATGTAATGACATTTACGCCATGCTATAGAAAATACGGTCAATCCGAATACAGAAAATCAAAGCTGTTTTATTGTTACAAGTGTCATTGTAGAGTAGGGTTGTTTCCAGAGAGGACTCAGGATCGCTGGTTGACCTTTCGAATTTTCAGCACCAGGCTTCTTCAATTTGATAGCCTTTTAAAGCCAGTTCACATGAGGGAGCTTGCTCCTGAAACACGCTCCCGGGTAAGTACCCCAACCAGTACACGGGAAGGACAGGACGAGGGAGCTGAATGATGAAACAACCCGATTGGGGCATGGGAACTAAAAAAATAAGCCAGTTTGATCGGCCAACTCGAGAGGCATCATGTCACGGCAAGCAAATTTCAGTTTACACGAGGGAGCTTGCTCCTGAAACAGACTCGTGTAACAGATTTGCCACCTGCAGTTTGCTTCCTCATATCAAACCAGTTTCATATGAGGTAGCAAAACTCGAGAACAAAAGTTTTGTTGTGCAACATATTTTTTCGCTAGAAATCGTTGGTGCAGATGAGGGAGCTTTGCTCTGGGAGTATGTAGCAAGAGTGTGCTGCGGGAGCAAGCTCACTCGTGTGTACCGGCCTTTATTAACAGACGAAACTCTCGCCCTTATATACAAAAGGTCCAAGGTTCTAGAACTTCTATAAAGAGCTAAATTAAAGTGCTACTATGACGAAAATCGCATCTTTTAAATCTAAGCGATTTCAAGACATAAACATGTAGTCTGCATAAGGATAAAAATGTTGTTTACTGTTTTCAAATATCTCTTTTCGTTCCAGAGATATTCAAGTTTTTAAAATATGCAAATTAGCCAAGTGATGAGGTCATACAAATTTTGATCAGTTATGATAAACAAGGATATCTCAGTCAATTTTTATCAGAAATGTTTGATTTTTTGCAGTAACGTTCTACTAGAGGTGCTCTGCAATATGAGCTTGCAAGTTTTGTTACCATGGTAACATACTGGGTTCCAGACCTCCATGATATAAAAGGCTTTTCTGACCACTTTAAGCATTCTATATTGTTTATTGCCAATGCTGCCTCATCTGCATGATCCAGCAAGCATTTAAACACATTAGGTTTACTTCATGGCCCTGTTTAATGTCTTCCAAGCTTAGAACTACTAAAATATTGAAATCAGGCTTGAGAGACTGGAAAAGAGTAGGTTGCCATGGTAACAGAAATGATAAAGCTGTGGGTGTGTTGCATTTAGAACTATTAGCCTGCCAAGTTTCAATGGTTTCTGCTGCAAATTGACAAAGGTAGCGCTATTTATATACTTAATGTAATGTTTGGTTGAGTGTATGACGTCATCAGTCATCTCATTTGCATATTTTAGTCATTTTTCAAACTTCAATATCTCCAGAACCAATGCAGCTATTTGTAAACGGTAAACGGCGTCTTAAATCTTTCGTAAAGTTCTATACGATTAAGCTAAAATATCAAGGGGTAAAAATTTGATCATACATGTAGTAGCACTTTAAGTAGTTTGACACAGTTTCTGACCTGAGTAATTACATAAGGAAAAGAGCATTCGCGGAATGTCCTTATATTAATAGGTCATGGCTGAATGACTTGGGGTTCTAGACTGTTCTAGTACTTGTTTAAGACAATTCTTTGTAATATCTATACTCGTCGGTATTACACACAGCTTCTTCATCTTGCGCTTCACGTATGCCGCATTGATTGTGCTGGCCACTGTAAAGCATATTTAAAAGAGTTACACACGCTTTCTCGTGGTATACCATGGAATACTTGTGCCACCTGTTACTTGTATGGTATTGGTATACACACACACCCCTTAAAACTCGCATGTATACCCAGAAAAAAACATGTGACTTGCGTCATATTCCATATTATATAATAACCCAAGTTATTCTCGCATTGGTTCTCGCCTATGATCTATTAGAGGACACATGCACGTCACCTCTACAAAGACTTTTCCTCTGTGTTTTAAAATGGCGGAAAGTTTTGAGAAATTAGATAATATTTTACATGATTAGGAAAAAGATGAGTACAAAAATGTATCGTTGAGGCATCGAACAGGAACAAGAGGCATAGTCTAGCAGGAAGAAGAAAGATAAAGCCGTTTCTTTCTTTAAAAAATGGCTCCGAAACGTTTCTGAAACGTTTCTGAGTTTAATTCATTTAATAAATTAAACTTTTTTAGTCTCAAAATAATTGCTTACCTACTGACTGATGTCACGAATGGCAAACAACAAAACATCACTTCTTAAAATAAGTAAGTTTTAAATAAACACATAACCTTGCTTTCCGACGCAAATGTTCCAGTCCGTTTTAAGGTACAGCAGCGAGCAAATTACAGCTCACGGCCAACTGCATCGCTGCTAAAAGGTGTCTCCGACACTATTTCAAACTGATTTGAGAATCACAGACCAAAGAGGACACAAATTTCCACTGTTACTAACGCTCCTTTCCGTTCAAAACTTGACTCGGTTGGCCTCCAGGTTGACCGCAATCGCAAGTTTTCCAAGCGTATTTTTTCAACTTCTGCAATATTCAAGGCAACATCCAAGCTCTTTGGTTCATTGAGTTTCTCTGATGACAAAAACTGACTCGATTTATCCAGCATTTTCTTCAAGATTTGTAGATTTTGCAGTTCAATTCTGCTTTCGCTGTAAGTTTTCATTCCACGAGAAGCGAGACTCAAGTCAAGTTTGACAGTGGCGTGATTTGCCTAAAATAATCACAATTCTTTGCCAAGGCATAGTAACCAATGGGATTGCTTCATTTTGTATAGATCATAGATTATGCCAAATGGCTTTTTTCGTTTGTCAAAATGGGGAAGGCCCCACTTTCGCGTGCCTTAAGTGAAATAAAGCAGCTTTTATGTATACAAAGTTTAATTCTTTGTTATGTAAAACAAATAGATTCCATGTTCCCGTGTATCTGTCCAGTAATATATCACAGAGGACATCAAAATGTGGTGAGAACATCAGTGACACACTCGGCTATCGCCTCGTGTGCCACTTTTTTGTTCTTACCACATTTTGACCTAATCTGTGATCTATTACTGAACAGAGGCAAGGCAACATGGAATCTATTAATTTTGTTAATTATATACCACGGGAAAGTGTTGCAAAACAAGTATGAAAACGACACAGCAAACTTTTGTAGCAGATGAACAACATTTTTACACTTCTTTAGAGTCGTTCAAAACAGTTTTTTGTAATCTTGAAGTATGGCTCTCAATTCAATATTTAAGAAGTAGAAAACATGTACCGTGTTTCTTAAACAAATAAAGAAGCCTAAGCCGTGTATTACACTGTGATAAAACACAACGGGCATTTGAGAACACAATGGAAATGAAGAAAACACGAGCCGCAGGCCAGTGTTTTCTACATTTCTCGAGTGTTCTCAGATGTCCGTAGTGTTTTATCACAGTGTAATACACGGCTTGGGCTTCTTCATTTGTTTTTTGATATAGATTTTACACACGCAACACAATAAAACACGCTTTTTCTCTGTTTTATACTCTGACCAATCAGAGCGTGTGCATGGTCCTATCTGTATCATAAATCGAGTCATAGCGGAGCTCCAGCAGCCCAAAGGGCTGCCAAGCAGAGCCCTGTACTCAAACATGACTTTGTATAGGAAAGAGAATGAAACCATGAGTAGTAAAGAGACTGGATTGGAAACGAATATCACGTGGGTAAATTTCGCATCGCCGATTGGTTGTTTCGTGCTTCAAGATGGCGTCTGATCTTTCCATCATAGTGGAAATTTGTGGCAAAAAGATGGTGAATATGGCGCAAGACAGCCAAGGTATAGGGTTTGTTGTCCTTCATCTCGTTCTTTTTCTGTGGTTCTAGTGGTAGTTCACGTTTTGACGTATATTTCTCTCTTTGTTTGCTGCTCCACGGCGATGACTACCCTGCAAAGCCACAGTTGAACTTTCAAGGTAATCGTTTAGTACTGCTTATTAGTATTATTTTCAGTTGTTTCTGGGAAACTCTAGTCCCAAAAACTGAGCTCACCACAGCCACATTCCCTATGTTTGGCAACTGTTTTGGTACTCGTATATGGAAAACGTCTTGGTTGTTTCTGTTCAATTCTACGATAAAATGATTTTATAAAGATGAAATAGTGGCTTAGGCATAGTTACAGGAGTGTAAAAAGTAAATTTACAACCTTAAATCTCGATTGAAAATGACGATATTAAGAGTGTCAAGCAAGTTAGTTGCGTGCATGGTGGGTCCAACATTACTTCGGAGAAGATTGCACTTGATAAGGGTTTACCTCTAAAGAACCTCTAAAGCTTTTCTCTAGAAATTATTATTAAGCTTATAGTAAGGATCATAGTAATAGTTATCCTTAACAATAATAACAACTAGTTAAAGCCTAGTAAATTGGGGACACTATATCCGGTAATTAAAAAGTAATTAAAAATGGGCTTTAGTAAATTGAAGAATACAACAACAAACACTGCAAAGAGTAGCTTTTGTATTAGAATGCATGTTCAAAAGCAAATGTCCAAAATCTTGGTGCAAATTGTTTTGCTTTTTTGCAATTATTCTCCGGGGGTCTCATGTATCCACTCCTTTGTTTTCGTCTTACTTTATGTCACTCTTGTTACAAATCTTTAAGTCAAGGGTTAGCTTGATAGTCCTGTCTGTGTTTATGAAAGTCAAAATTGTTCACTTTTTACATTTTCAGCTGAATTGGGGAAAAGTGCCAAGGAAACGAAAACATTTTATTGGAAGTATGTTGACAATCAGCCTAAGGGCAACAGCCAAACCCAAAACTCACCGTTTTAACTTTTTATCCCCCACCCACTGAATACCATTTTCCACTTTGTCACCTTCTTCCTGCTGTTCTACAACAGTCTTTTTTTACAGTTACACTTAAGTGTTCTCGGTTTTGTTAGAAAGTGAAGCTTTTAAAAACCACAGGAACTTAATCAAACACCTTGACCTTTTCCTGATGTTATGGACATTACCAGAGTCAACAAATGTTCCAGAAAAGACCTTCATGATCATTAAATGATAAGTGTATTGTTCACAAAAGCCATTGTCATTCTTACGCTGTTGTATATTATTGTAGGCCTGTACAATAGTGGTAATATATTTTATTGATAACTGCATGTAACTGCTCATATGTACTGTGACTGAAACCAAGGATGTTCAATAAAATGTGTCTTCATAGGGACCTTACGCATTCTCTACCTGTTTGGGCGTTTTGTAAGTACATTCAAAACTATTCTATTTAACAATTAGACTACGAGCCCAAGTCTTCTATGAGCAGATAGTCAACGAGGCGCGCTGGAGTTGACTATCGCTCGTAGAAAACAAGTATAAATTTACCGTAGTCTCATTGCAAAAAGAAAAAAAAATGTCAAGTAACGGTTAGAAAAGAACTGTTTTATTATGTTACATCAGGTTCAAATGTGGCGCGCGCTGTGTACTGATGCGTGCAGAAATAGGATCATGTGTACAATCACGTGTGCAACTGTTTTCTATTTAAACAGTAGAGTGTTTCTGTCGAGGAACTATCGGCTGATAGTTGCCCCGCGGAAATTTGATGTTCTTAAAACAAATATTTGCCCGACAAGCGAAGCCTCGAGGGCAAATATGCAAATATTTCCAAGGGGCAAATATGCAAATATGCAAATATTTCCAAGGGGCAACTATTAGACCGATAGTTCCGAGACATAAACACTCACTTGTCTTTGTTGTTCACCACTAAATTTTTCCGTGGCGGCATGCCTCCAAACTGAAAGAGAAACGAATTTATTTATCAAAAGTTCGAACCGCTATGGAGCGCTTAGATGTTTTACATTTTCCGTTGTATCCTCTTCAGATGATTTTTACATCTATGTATAAACAATCTTATATGTCAAGTGTTGACTTCAAAAGAAGAAACCTTCTAAAGAGGAAAAACCTCGAATCTTGAAACCTCTGCGCCTGCTTGACATTTTACCGTACCATAGTTTACCGCAGTTTTCAGCCTAATAAAATACTTCTCTTGCTCTCTTCTCACTAAATTCGACATGGGACGATAAATTCTTTTCATCTTATCTAAAAGAAAACTGTAGGAGAAAGCTGCCTTTAATGAGATGCTTCCACTGAGCGGGCACTATCGTCTGATAGTCGCCTTAGGGCATTCTATTTAACAATTAGATTATGAGCTCGAGATTTCTATCGCGTGATAGTTGATGAGGGCGCAGCCCCAGTCAACTATAGTGCGGTACAAATCGAGAGCGCATAATCTAATTGTCTTAGTATAAATCTACTAGTTGTTCAAAACTTAATCTAATCCTCTTCTCAGACACTCCGAAAACGCCAAGACACAGCCGTCATTTTGTTAACAAGCACACGCTTTTACGCTACTCTCTATCTATCACTAATTAGTATAAATCTACTAGCGTTCCATCACGAATGGCATTCTCTGATTGGCTATGCTACTCACTATCTATTTAACAAATAGATTCCATGTTGCTGTGCATCTGTCCAGTAATAGATCTCACTCCCCCCAGATGACGTCAAAATGTGGTAAGGACAAAAAAAGTGGCACACCAGGCGATAGCTGAGTGTGTCACTGATGTTCTTACCACATTTTGACATCCTCTGTCATCTATTACTGGACAGATGCACGGCAGCATGGAATCTATTTGTTTTATATGATAAAGAATTAAATTTTGTACGCATAAAAGCTGCTTTATTTCACGTAAGGGGGGCGAAAGTGGGGCGCTCCCCATTTTGAAAAACACAAAAAAAAGCCATTTGGCGTCATCTATGATCTATACAAAATGAAGCAACCCCATTGGTTGCTGTGCGTTGGCAAAGAATTGTGATTGGTTTAGGCAAATCACGCCACTGTCAAACTTGACCGAGTGTCGCTTCTCGTGGAATGAAAACTTACAGCTAAGCAAGAATTGAACTGCGAAATGTGCAATTCTTAAAGGAAATGCAGGAAAAGTCGAGTCAGTTTTTGTCATTATATCAGCCCAATAAGCCGGAAAGTTTGAATGTTGCCCTGAATATTGCAGGAGTTGAAGAATACGCTCGGAAAACTTGTGATTGCGGTCAACCTGGAGGCCATTCGATTCGAGATTTGAACGGAAAGGAGCGTAAGTGACGGTGGAAATTTGTGTTCCCTGTGGTCGGTGATTTTCAAATCAGTTTGAAATGGTATCGGAGACACCTTTCAGCTGCGATGCAGTTGGCTGTGAGCTGTTGTGAGCTGTACTTTACTTGCTGCTGTGCCGTGAAATGGACTGGAACATTCACATCAGAAAGCAAAGTTACCAGTATGTGCTTATTTTATCTGATTTTAAGAAGTGGTGTTTTGATGTTTTGCATTTCTAACATCAATAATTATTAGTGTGTCAAGAATTTCTTGCGACTGACAAAAGTTGAATTTATTAAATGAATCAAACTCATAAACGTTTTGTTTATCGGGTTTGTTAAACAATAGTGCTCGGCTCACCAAGACCAATTTTGTGTTTGGTTTAGTCTTGCTCGAGGGCGGACTGCTGGAGAATTTTTTCTGTGCCATTTTCTAAGAAAGAAAACGGCGTGATCTTTCTTTTCCCTGCTAGACTATGCTTCTCGTACCTGTTCAATGCCTCAACAATACTTTTTTTGTTCTTATCTTTTTCCCAATTGTGTGAAATATTATCTAAATTCTCAAAACTCTCCGCCATTTTAAAACGCAGAAGAAAAACTTTGTAATGATGACGTCAATCATGCATCTGTCCTCTAATAGATCATAGGCAAGAACCAATCAAAATGCGAGAATAACTTGGGTTATTATATAATCTGTGATAGATGTGAGTAGCATAACAGCGTGCGCTAGGGGCCGCTTTTTTGTGTTTTGAAGTGTCTTTGAAGAGGATATGAATTAAATTTTTGAAGGACTACTAGATTTATACTAAAACAATTAGATTATTCGCTCTCGATTTCTAGGCGTCACAGTTGACTCGGGCTGCGCCCTCGTCAACTATCACGCGATAGAAATCTCGAGCTCATAATCTAATTGTTTAATAGATAGTGAGTAGCGTAGCCAATCAGAGAGCAACATTCGTGATAGAACGCTAGTAGATTTATACTAATGACAGATAGTGCCCGCGCGAGATCGTGCCACGTGATCAGTTTTGACCAATGCCGACAAAGGAAAATTTAGTGGTGAACTATAATAGCAGATAGAAAACGGTAATATAGCCAATCAAATTCACGGATTCACTATAGACTACGGTAAATTTATACTAAAAAACGAGAATATACATATGTCGTATCAAAAATCAGGTGTCACTGATGTGTTTTCTGAGAGCATACTTTAAACAGACACCCAGATAAATTGGACACTGGCATCCTTATTTTTACGGTTTTTTTTAAACACTCAACATGGTGTTTAATAATAATACAAACGTATTAATAGGGGATTCCCGGGGGAGGATTACAAAGTAAAAGCTCAAATCTTAAATTTTTTGGCTTTAAGTGGGATGCGAGTATCTCTTCAGGAAATATGAGAATAATGATTGTGCTGTTATTTTGTTTTTTGTGTGTCCCCAAGTGCATTTTTACCATATAATGTTACACACAAGATAAAAATTATATGTGACATTGCACCTTGCCTTTTTACCTACAAGAAAGAACATCAAGAAATTGATAGCAATTGTCTTCACTTTGATTAAATCCATAACAAATATGTAAAGAGGTCCTTGGCTTACTGCACCTTTGACAAAACACGACTGTTCAGCCACATCAACTTTATTGGCAGCTGTCTGCGCCGGAAGGCAATTCGTCGTGGTTTTTGTATCAAATTTAATCCAGCACGTATCAACCAGCAATACGTACATAACGTTACGTCAAGAGTTCAACGTTGTTCACGACAACTAATGCAAACAACTGTGCGTTCCATTATATCTAAACATGCGACAATTTCTACTGATATGATTGCCCATTGTGAGGCTTTACAAACTAAGTGTTCTCCCGCGGTTTTTCATGAAGTCCGACATTTTATTCATGAATTGAACTCTCGATTACATCTCCAATTGATCTGCAATAAGAACAGGAAGCTTATTCACTTAGGCTGTCATGGGTTTGGGGTCCTCAACAACCCTGCTGGTATGAACGCGGATATCCCTGACGCCAGCGGTCCTCCGAATGATGACACGACCATGAAAGTTGTTGTTTCTATTCTGTCTGATATGCATCTCACGGAAGCTGAAACATCCGTTTTGCTTAAGGGACTCACGTTTGTGCCTCTCAATGCAAAATCTGACAAGTTTCAGGCCAAATCAGACTGTGCGCAATTTTTCCACCGGCTGAGACTAGAAGCACATTTCCATGGTCGTGAATCAGTTAGTGATACTTCAGAGGATGATCCTTTCAACAAAATAATTCAGACCCAAAGTCTCTTCTTGGACACCCCCAGAAGGTCGATTTTCCTCTCTTGACCACTTCATCAACAAATGCGGTCGAGCAATAAACAACAGATTTTACGCAGAAAAGCAAATTAAGCAACCTGTCCTCGGAAGAGAGAAAAGCCTAAATTAACCTCTGGAAGTGCGACGATATCGTCATCAAACCTGCTGACAAGGGTGGTGCGGTAGTGGTTTGGTTATGCCACCTTTATTTTGAGGAGGCTATGAAACAACTCTCTGATCAACGGTTTTACGAGAAGCTTGGTAGTAACCTGATTAATGATGACCAGCAACAGCTGAAATCAACGATTGCTGCGATGATCAACAACAACGAGCTCCCACCATCTGCTACCAACCTAGTAGTCACTACTCCACGGACGTCTAGCTTCTATCTGTTACCCAAGATTCACAAGCCTAGTAAACTGGGTACTGATTGTTTCAGCTTGCAGCTGCCCCGCGGAAAATACCGCCGCATTTCTTGACGAGATAACTGCACCTCTGGTTTGCAACCTTCCAACGTACGTTAAGGACACGAAACACGCACTACAGATCTTCGATCTTCACAATGGATATTAAGTCCCTATACACGGTCATCCCAAACAACGATGGTCTCCGTGCCCTTGCACATTTTCTTGACAAGCGAGAGGTGAAAGAACCTTCAACCGCCACACTAACATGCCTTGCTGAGCTCGTCTTGACACTCAATGCTTTCAGTTTTAACGGCGATCACTACAGACAGGTCAGTGGTGTCACAAGGGGCAGCAAAATGGGCCCAAATTAGGCCTGTTTGTTTGTGGGATTTGTCGAAGACCAAATTTTGAACCAGTGCAATGGTTTCATCCCTCAGCTATATCAAAGATACATCGAGGATACAGCGACGATGTAGCTGGCACAGCCTATTGTGCTTGGGAAGACCTCGATCACTTCCTAGAGTTCATTTCAAACTTTCATCCAGCTCTACAGTTCACTCATACCATCACTGAGGATGGAGATCTCCCTTTCCTGAACATAAACCTCAGCATCTCAGAAGAAAGAATAACCATCTCTGTACACTACAAGCCAACTGATACCCACAGCTACATACTGTATCTCCATCACAGCTCATCACATCCCCTACACTGCAAGAAGAGCATTCCCTACAGTCAGCTCCTGCAAATCAGACGTCTGTGCAGTGTGGACCGCGATTTCCAGCAGAAAATATGTGAGATGTGTACCTTTTTTGAGAAGTGCGGATACTCTCCCACCCTTCTTGAACGCGACCTAGAGCGGGTGTCACTTGTCAGTAGGCGTGATGCCATCCAAGACGCCAACGTGGTAACCAACGGCACAGAGAGGATTCCCCTAGTGCTGATAAACCATCCTTTCAACAGTCGAATAAAAAAGATTGATGAGACCAGAATATTCGTGATATTCTTGTGCACACCTCCATGAAGAGTCAGTCTGGGTCTCCGGCCGGCACATACCCTTG
>Ga0126343_10000445_pt1 | contig 15688 bp, 8 predicted proteins | sample Cyp2metagenome_FD_92531 | JGI IMG/M metagenome (GOLD analysis project Ga0126343, IMG submission 92531) | Coral microbial communities from Lord Howe Island, Old Settlement Bay, Australia - Cyphastrea 2 metagenome | ecosystem: Host-associated > Invertebrates > Cnidaria > Coral ... | reverse complement strand
TGGGCATTTTTAAATAGTTAGAAAGATGAAGCGTCCTTGATGCCAGCGGGGCCCTATACCTAACGCTATTTCTACTAAGTTCACTGTTATGCCGAAGTTAGAGAAAAGCTAGTTCAGAAGAACGAAGCAAGGCTCTTAGTACGAGTTTATTTTGGTTTATCAACTGGGTTGACAATGTTAATTGGCCACCGTAAAGAGATTCGAAAGCTGACGTTTCGAGCGTTAACCCGGCTGTGTGTGGTTTATATAGAAAGATGCAGCTACGCTATTGGTTGGTGCATGGTAACGTGAAACGTAACAGAGTCAATTAGTTGAATGAAAAGCTTTGGTTGATTAGATACCGTGCGGATTAAGAGATACATTTCTGTTCTACAGTTTTGCGGCTTTCCGGGTCCCCGTGATGTAGGGAAAGGCCGCAGACTGCACTATGCTGTTTACAATGATTGGGGAGATTAAAGTGTCTCGCAACCCGTTAGATGCGTTGTTGTCGTCTTTCCACGAAGGTGTTCTCGGAAACGATCGCCTAGTCGTCCCCCTGTGTCGCCGATGTATAACATTAGCTGAGGCACACGTGAAATACAAAGTGTGATCTTGACGGAGCGCTTTGGTCCCGATATTCTCTCGACGTTGCGAATGAAAGGACATGTTTTGCATCGCGCGCGTGCTCATTTAAGAGTTCCGGGTTGATCAGCTCCATCTCTCTATATGTAAAACACACACAACCCGCAATTCCACGATTCGCTCCGACGAGGGGCTAACGCTCGAAACGTCAGCTTTCGAATCTCTTTACGGTGGCCAATTCACATGATCAACTCAGGTGATAAAACCAAATTATCTTGTTATACTCCCCACCCACGTAGCACCACAGTGTCTATCTTAGTACGAGTTTAATTGATGGTCACGTGGACTGGGATAATATAGCCACTAACTTGTACACGGGTCATTTTTGCCCTAATTTTATCATTATTTCAAGTATAATTCTTCATTTCGGACATTACCGGCCAACTTAACAGTCCCTAGTTTTTAGCCGATCTCGAAGAAAGCAGAGAAAACAAAGCACTATATTTTTGTCGGGCGGTTTTTTCCTTGAAGTCAGTCATTTTTAAGGAAATTGTCAGGATGTTGAGAACTTTGAAAGGGCTTCTCTATCCGTTAGGAAAACAATTGGCTCTTACCGGACAATTAACACCAGAGTCGGTAAATTGAAGCAACCATTATCTGGAGGGTAATCATGGTTCCTCATATAAGTACAGTGTTCTTTACAATTATGAGAACGTTTTACCTAATAACGTTGAAGGAAAAATTGAAGAACATGCTGAGAACTTACCCAGGGTTGAACGTAAATTTGTGATAATTGATTTATATAGGTGTCATCTTCTGATAGCGACCTACTCACATGCATCATAATGCGACTGCTTTTCGGAGTTGTTTTGTCATCCCCTTGATTCACGGTTTGATAATGTGAGGATATTTTCAAGACTAAGTAAAGAGTGAAAACTGCCTGAGAATCTAATTTCAACGACCACCAGGGAGCCGATTCTGTCGTCTCAAACTGCATTTCCTCGAGTTTGTTGACGAAATCCGAAATTCTTATCACCAATCTTATCGACAATGCATTGTTATGGTAACGAGTAATTCAACAATGAGATTTTTGCGAATTTTATAACAAAGTAAATATTATTGTTAGCTGTTTTAATTAGTAGCGCTCCGGATTTGTCTGTATATCCCGCAGGTAATGACAGAATATATATATAGATATAAAAAACATCTATAAAAACTCTAAATAGCGATATTCTTCATGGCTGTCGCTATATTTAAACGCGCAAGTTTTGGATAACTCTGCAAATGTTCCATGGCCGTCGAAAATGATCCTCAAACTGGAAATTACCTCAAGAAAAAAAGGAAAAAGAAGAAAAAACGGGTTACGGCTTTGAGTTTGCAGTCTCAATTTTCTGTATCACTTACTCGAGATTTGTCTCAAATTTATGACGATCGACTTGTGTATTCTTTTCGGAATTATTTTTCAGTTTTTTTCGCAGATAATGCTGCTCAATTAACACGTTCGATATTCACAATTCAAAGCGACTCGAAAGCAGGTGGGAATCGTCCACCTCGCTCCCTGCAGAACCTTGCAGCGAAACACAGATAAATAGCACTTTGCATAATCTCTGCCTTTCGTGTTTTGTGATTGTAAACTTTACTTTTTACTGAAAATGTGCTCTCCTGTCAAGAGCTGAACAGTAGCGGCATTGCATTTTTTTCCTTTTTCATAGAAACAGAGATGCAACCGCTAAAGCTATTTTTAGCGTGCAAAACCGTGGCACTGCCTTCTGTACTGCCGGGAAATAGAATATCGCTCGAGCTTTATCAACTACTGCACAAGCTAAAATGTGTGGCACTGCTTGTCTCTTGAGCCAGATAGCGTTATAGGAGCATTTTGCTTTTCGGATGTGTATGTTGGTTTTGCAGGAACGTTATTTATATATAACTTAAAAATACAAGTATATATATTGTTCCGCTGGAAGTGAATTTGCTAGTAAAAAATAGAAATATTACCTCGGGTCACCACTGGATTCAAACTCAAGCCTTGAAAATTACCAAATTATCGACAAGCCAACTACCTGAGTGTTTAAATTTATTTATTTTTTCTGATCTGTTGTAATTTTTTAGACAAAAACGAGTGGAACGAATTATATAATTTGCTGCGACGCGCGCGGAGGAGGTTAATATGCTTATTCTAAAAAAACCCATCTGTCAATTTACTTGGCAGGTGTGTTCAGTGCAAACGAAGCCGATAAAGTTGTGTTTATTTATCATTGAGCTGTTCTAGTTGCCAAGCAGTATCGTTGCCACACACGCTCCTGCTAAACTGAAAAATAAGCAGTCGAGGCAAATTCGAGACGAAGGCACTAGCTAAAGTAAATACAATTTGGTTTCCTTTTTTACCATTGCGTGAATTTTTGACGTTGACATGTTGCAAAGATAAAGTGGTTATCTTTAAAGAGGACTGAAAAAAATATTGTAATCAAACGCACTTCGCACGTGCATACATTTTAAATTTGTATTTTCGGTTGAGATATATATTTTGTTAATACTCGAACTCCTAAATATTATGTCCTGACTTAGAAATTCAGCTAGAAAGGTTAATTAAGCGATGTTCTCTCCAAAAGGATAGCATGTGCAGAGGAAAACCCCCTCGCCTCTATTTATTCCCCATTTTGTTATAATATCTAGATTTTTCCTTTCTGTATATTTTAGTCGTCTAATGCTACTGGCGGGAATTGAATTTAACGTAACAGCTTGCGATAACTTCGGTATCGCGCACCGCCGTTTTGAAGGGCAAATGAGCTGAAGTTGAATCCATGATTTAGGGTTAACGATGAGCCAATATTTGTCGGAAGGTTCGTTCGTGATGAAGGTTTTCCATTTGGCAAATTTAAGCGCCGGCTAATTTGAGCTGATTCAAGTTATAGGTCAAACGTGTTACGAAACCAGACACGAAGAGCTCCGCACTGCAAGCGCTGAACTGCACAAGACAAAACACTGAGTAGAAATCACTCAATCCGCCGTATCGTATTTTAAAGTAACTCTAAGCTAAGTGTAAAGGCTGATGTATTATTTTTGTTTTTCTTTGAAGGCTGACTTTTGAGTAGTCTTGCTGCTTAAAATCAAAGGAGGGCCAATTCGACCATTGGTAGACTCTAAGGTTGTGTTTAATGATCCGCGGAGAAAATTTATTCACAATCATGCGGTGTTGGTGGAGTGCTGATTTTCAACACAGTTTTTTTTTACGGAAATAAAAGGCTAAATCCGCGTGCAAACATACATTTAAAAACATTTGGAAACCAAATAGTAAGAAAAAAAATCTTACTCACTTGAAAGCCTCGCGAAGAGATTCTTCGGCTTCGTCCTTGCTGCTTGAGTCAAACTTTGCTAACATGTCAGCAAATTCTTCAAAATTAATTTTATCTGTTTCGCCCTTGTTGGCAGCTTTAAGAACATCCGCCACTTGACTGTTGGTCGGGTTGTAACCAAGAGAGCGAACCGCCGTCGGAAAATCGCCGCTGTCGATTTCTCCCGTCTCGTCACGGTCAAACACGGCGAAGGCTTGCTTGAAAGATGTCTGTTTGACATCTCCTGTCAACGCGCCGGCCATTTCTCGATGACGGTCTCTCGCTTTACAGTGCTGCGTTCAACTGCAGGAGAGATGCACGGAAAGGTTACCGTTCCAGCTGGTCCGCAGACCTTTTAGTTGTTATTTTCGCGTCTGACAACATTTACAATACATAATTTCCCTCCTGAAAAGCGCGCGTGTTGATTGGCTCAGAGCAACTCAGAGTCGAACGCTAAACGTGGTTAGATAACACAGCAGTAAATGACGAGGCATCCGTTTCTTGGAGTCAATTGGCTGTTTGCATTTGCAGTTTCACTCCATAAAATGCTAAAAATACTTTGATTGTCAGCTGCGACAGTCCGACGAAAAGTAATTCGTTTAATTTCGTACACTCTAGCAGCCGTTAGTTTATTCGCATCTGATCCAAATTGCTCGTTTTGGTCTCCGCATTGTACTTCCTTTATACCATATTTTCAATTTAGACCAATTGTGGCACTAATAAATTAATCGATCAGGGTTGAAATTTCTAAACGAAAGTGGCAGCTCCAACTCAGAAGGCCTTACGTGTTTTAACGGCTACCAGTCACAGCAAAACATACCGGCGACATCGAAAAGAGAAAAGCAACAGAAAAAAGTTAAACTCTTCTAAAGCCGAACTTCCATCTAGCCGCCGAATTGGCACTTTCTTATAATAGTTAATGTTCCTGTGCTTCATTAAAGGGGATATTTTACAGTTCGCAATTAATTTAACATGACGGATCTTGCCATCTGCTTGACTGCGTAACCAAGCTATTTTGGGAAGGAAAAGCTCAGTTACGGAAGAAGACGGAATTAATAAGTTTTTTCGTGGGTAGTATTACTGTTTTACAAAATATTTCAGCGTTTTACTTTGAATTAATTTGCGTTCTTCCTTTTAATCAGCAAATGTCACACGATTAATATTGACTATATCTCGCACAATACGCCTTTCTGGTTTCCTCGACATATAAAAGGCAGAATACGAGTTATAATATTAAGCAAACATGTCTATTTTTGGGCTCAGGGAATGAATAATTAATTACGTTTATTTGCCTTTGGGGAATGCCAAGATGAAAAACATTGTGCATTATCTCGTTTGTCAGTTTTCGACATAATATTTATTTTTGCTTTTTGTGCTTTTCGCTATTATTTTATTACTTTATGCTCCTTTTATTACTTCTTGGTTTCATTTTTGCGAACTCTTTGTAGCATGCCGGAAAGCGTGTCTGCTCCTTTGTAATACTAGAAAGTTTTTTCAGAATAAATCCAAGACTAGGAAAGGCTAAAATATCAGAAAATGGCCGTCCTCCTGGCCGTGCTGTTTTAAGGATTATGTGCACGACTTGAATACTCTTCAGAATGATTTTGTGTTTTAAGCTGATAAAAAAGGACATTTTAAGACTAAAACGTTGAAAAATAAGAATGTACATCTCCAGCCCAAACATTGTTGTAAAAAGAGTTGAAATTTTGACACAGATTCCACCTGATTCAGTTGCACTCTCAGCGGACTGCTAATTTTATGCGTTTTTTGCAACAGTTCTTATTGATGTTTACGCATACATTTCGTTAGTCTGTCCAAACGCTACTGTTTAACCCACAGAAAACTTGAATATATAGAAATTTCATATCTAACTAATCGCGAGACTACCAAGAGAAAGCAAAATTTGTTCTCCGTTCTTCCGGCATTAGTTCAACTCCTCAGGGTCGCTTTATAAATAGCCGACTGATCAACCTATCCAATTTTAATCATTTGTTTATTTACAAGGTTGTTTTTTTATAGCGAACCACTGCAAAAATACACTGAGACTTGAAGGTCACTTTATTTTCGGAATCCTTGCCCTTTAGCCTAATTCTTTTTTGAAGCCAATCCTTATAACATTTCGCCAAACAATTCAATTTCATGGCGAAAACTTGAGGAAGTTATCAACACTTGCCGAGTCTTTTTTCGTTCTTGCTTCTCTTGAATGCATTCAAATCTCTACAATTTGTTCTCGAAAATCAGGTATTTGTTTCTTTGCACGTTCCGAACTTACTCGGCCTTCGGTTTTGACTAAAACTCCTCAGCTTGTATCTGGAATTCCCCATCTTTGGTTGGAGCGCGAGAAAAGATCTTTGGAAACAAGGTTGCCTTCATTCGTTTATTACAAAGACTTGCCATTGGCTTGTCCTGATCACTGAGTTTTCTCGCAATCGCAAAATGAATGAGCCCGCAGGGTTTTGTATTCACAGTTGTTGCTAGGCGACATATCGTGTCGTGACAAGTGCCTGTGATAGAGTAGCTTTTAGGCTCCTTCGCTGCCTCTTGTTCTACGGTTGATTAACTTATCTACTGTTGTGGTTTTGTATAATGAGTTAAGCGCGCTAAACTTGCGCTTTGTTGTGATAGCGTGATCACCGTGATAGCAAATCTTCTCTAGCATCTTCCTAACAACTTCAATCATTTCGATCTATTACAACAAAAAGAAAGCAAGTTTTCAAAACACGTTTTCGCATTTGAATGAGTGACCTGATCATTTTTATTCACGTTTTATCGTGCAGGTGAATCTGCAGTTTCGTTTGCTGGCAAGCAATATAATCTAACCAACTTATAAAGCCATTGTATTTTCAGTTGTCATGGAAATTCGCGCGTCATTTAAGGTGGCAGCTGTCACAGTGGTGATTCTGTCTTAGAACTGTAATTGAAATTGAATCTGGAGTAGGTTGTTCTCAAAACCCAAGATTGAGATTCTTCATCATCTACCTGCACGCTTGCAAACCATTGTGTTGTGTGTCCTATTATGAAATACAACAGGAGATGGTGTGCTGAGTGTATGTAATATCAACCTCTACCTACGTAGTTCCTTTGCGAAATTAAACCATTGAAACGCGGCACTTCGCTTTATCAGCCCAACGATCTATTGTCTGAAAGCCCCAATCGAGATATTAGCTGTTTACTTGGTTTGTGTGGTTTTGAATATAGTGGTGCCCCGTGGGCTGTATGTATCGCAAATATTTTCTATTTCAATCGGCGGGCGACCATTCTGAAATGACCTAGACAAAAACCAATTCGAACGGTTGTTATGGAAACGCTATTGGTCATAGAATCGCGTGTGAGTTGGGAATTTCCAAACAACACCTTCCGCCTGAAGGCAATGCGTTTTGTTTTAATCTGGCGCTGAGGCGATCCCTGGCACACTTAAAAACTTTTCGCTTGGAAGAAGAATTGTTTTTCTTCGATTTGTCCTTTAGGGAACGCAGAGCGATTTTGGGAATAGCGATTTCTAGTTTGTATCGCAATTAGCACGTAAGGGTGATACGACTTGTTAACTGCCCTCTTGTCGGCGGTATTGGACTCTCTTGCTTCCCGCATTTGACACTGATGGTCTCAGCGTTCGACGCGACGCCATGACGGTGGAAATATCTCAGTTGACCAGCGAAGAACTGCACATCATGCGAACGGCTTTCAACATTTTTGACAGAAATGATGACGACCAAATAGATCAGGCGGAATTCGGCAGCCTGATTCGCGCCATCGGCTTCAACGCCAGCAATCACGAAATTCAGGAAACCTTGAAGAAATTTGATAAGAATAAGGACGGGGTGATCGATTTCCAGGAGTTTATTTCAATGGCCAAACATTTCGAGGGTTGTTCAAAGGACGACATGGAACAAAATTTGAGACAGGCTTTTAGGTAAGGAATAAAGAATTCTTTCTGACTGTAACATTGTAGTTTCCATCCCAAAAAACTACCATAGTCTAAGTTAAATATCAGTGTAAACTTTACCGCTCAAAATTCAACTGTCAGAGAATAATGCATTTTATTTCAACATCTGGCGGCACTGCAATTAATTGTGGTGGGTAGGAACAAGCGAAATTACACAAAAGTCTTGTCGTTATTTTAACCGACTACGATGACAAAGCCGCAATTTAACTTCTTTCTTTATTAACTTTGTATCTTTTTGCATTCGTTTCTTAAACTACACTGAGCAGTAATTCGGCTTGATATTGAAAGCGAGCTAAATATTGGCTTTTAAACCTTCTCATGATCATTACTGCGAAATCGTTAAAACTAAAAGCGCAAAAGATTGAAGCTTTCTTTTAAGTGCTCAAGAATCAGACTGAATTTGAATCCAAATGCCCGCTACAAAGAAAAAGAAACATTTAAAAGTAGGTTTTGCGTTTTACACCGCGGTAAAATCGCCAGTCCGCAGACACATTAAGGATTTCAAACAAACCTGCTTAAAGGCCATGCGCCATAAAAGCAATTTGAAAAGTTTTGCATGTCAAACACTGGCTATAAATTACATGACTTCTCATATGTCAGTAGGCTGTCGCAAAATTATTCCACTAAACGCAGGTTGAATTTTTGCAATCCCTGACTGGTATATAAATCTTTTTAAGATATTTATTTGTTTTTTAATTCAAGTGAATTTATGCACTGAAGGATTTTCGGTTTGTCCGGAGAGTAACAGACGAGTTTAAAACGATTAAATCGACCACAAAATGAAACCCTATCCCACCAAATACAAGTGTGAATTTTAAGTACTTCATCCCTCGCCCAAGTGGATGGCAAACTTGAACTCAACGCCTACACCAAAGTGGTTTTTTTCTTTGAACCTTTTTTGTTAAAAGTGATAGAAAACAAGGAGTGTATTCAAATTAACGTCGGAATCATTGTTAATATTGCGTGTCAGACTTCCGCACCACCTGCCTCAGCTAATTTAGCCATGGTTGTTTTTCAGGGGAGGGGCATGGGAGGTCTTTGATCCTCCGCTTCTCGTGCGGATCACAATCTCTGATAAATCATGTCTCTGTAATTTTTTATGACGCACTGGCCAAACACATGATACAGCAAAAGTGATATCCAGAAAAATTATACTGTAAGGAAAAACAACGTCCGCCTCAAAGACAATATCGACTCCCGCATTTATGTACAGTCTGTTGACGAGCAATGTGCTTTCTGCCGACGCATTTGAAAAATACAGGATATTTCGCGATATTCGTCACCTGTTTATTGCCAGGTTAACATCGGAGTTTTTTTTTTATGTAGTCTTTATCTACCCCTTATAACTTTTTTGCACTTAGCAGTTAAAATATACAATATAATAAGGCAATGAAATAAGAAACCGGAAATTTTGAACTCCTCAAATTCCTGTCGTAAAGTAATTCTTTCAATATTGGGAATAAATTTCAAGTGACAATTTCAAGGTCAATTTTAATAATTCAAAACTACAGTCGTGGTTCAAACAACATAAAGATGATGATAAATTGGTGTGAAAAGCACTTTATCACACCTAAAGAAACTCTTGAGAGCTTTTCATACCTTGTAAGAAATGAACAGGCAATGATTTAGGCAATACTGTTCCGAATCGTTAAGACGACGGTTTTTGCCATCCAGTAAGTTAGCTCGAAATCTCCTTGCTGGAGGTAATATTTTCCCCTTATTGTTAGTTCTAAGAAATTAGCATTGTACACAAATGTCATCAACTCTCTGCATCGGTAAGAAGAATGTTATCCTCAGCGCTGTCGAGGCTTAATTTAAAATGTTGTAAACGATTATTACAAAATGCTCAAAAACCAAAACAGCTCAGTTTTTCGAGATGACCTGTTGTTAAAATGTCTTCGAGGGACAAAGTAACCGTGTTACCGCATTTTAACAGCCATTTTCACGTTAACTTTCCTCATTTGTATTACAATACAATCTAGCATGTCTGTGAGGCAATTTTATGCAATTTCGTACTTTCAGCCCCCTCGTTTCCAGCGTCTCTCTTCTTCCCGCTCTGTGGACGAAGAGAGACCATGGGAACGAGGTCTAGTTCTCGTCATGAAGACGCAGACATTCGCATGCTTTTGGCCGGCGGTATGCTCTCTAAAACCAATTTCCAGGTTACTGCGGCTTACAACAAGTCTATCCTTAAAGCTTTAAGCACCACTGCAGTAGTGCAAACGTTTTTTTTTTTCAAATTTTATCTTAAAAAACGCTTCTACTAAAGTCGCACCAGAACCCGCACTGAAGTTGGTGGGTGGAAGAAATAGTTCCGTCAGCATACACGGAGAGTTGGTGATGGTCGTGATATGGCGCTGGTGGAGAGCTGTATCCTTATTTTTTTAGGATTTTGTTTTTGCAATGCATCCCAAAAATGAGAATTGAGCCATATATAAAGCCTTTCCTAGCTTGAGGGCAGACATAGGAACTCTACGACCCATATCTGAAGTTATTTGCTCACTGCCTGTCTTATCCTGTTTCATTGTCACACCAGATTTTATTTCCAATGAGTTATTTTAGCATGAAATTTAACGTTTTAATCTTTCAGACCAAAGGAATGCCGCACTGCTACTTATCAGCACTCTTTTTTGTAAGAACTTCTAGAATCTGGAATGTTCTTCCCCTGCAGTTAAGATATGAACATGTAACTCTAAACCAATTTAAATCTCTGCACTCCTCATACTACAAGCACTTAACTCGCGCTACGATTTTGAGGACCCTGGAACCTGGTAATCTGTCTGCTTAAAATGTAATACGCCACGCAACCTCTCAGAGCCTTTCTCGTGTTGTTATTACCTTACTATATTTTATTATTTTATTCGAGTGTTTAGAACTTTGTTAATCTTGGGCCCACAGTAATTGGCGTCAGCTGTTGTGGACACCCTGCCTTAACCCAGTATTTGCTTTTTTTTGTTTGCGTCGTCATGTTTTGTTACAAGTTATTTTAGAAGGCGGAGTTTAATAAATAAATAATTAAAAAAAAAATAAAACGTGGAGGCTACTAGATAACCATTTTAAGTCCTCCTTGACAAAAGCCGTTTGTTCTTTTGTCCTCAGGGTGTTTGACCGTGACGGAAATGGTTATATTTCTGCTGAAGAATTGCGTTACGTGGTCACCACGTTCGGAGAGGTGCTTACTAACGAGGAGGCGGAAGAACTGATCGCCATGTTTGACAAAAATAAAGACGGTCTACTGGAGTATGAAGAGTTTGTCTCCTGGGCTAAAAATTCTTTGGCAGACTACCTGAAATCTTTGTAATTAAATACATAGGTACTCCCTTACCACACCTTTGTGATGGCGGCAAAGGTCATCGTCGAGGTTTTATTTTGTATTTATCTGATGTCATATGTTAGGAAAAACTAATATAGAGGGTGCAAATAGACCAGAGGGGTTTGCTATTTGTGTTTGTAAAACCAAACCCGAAGCAATCGTAGACGGCACCATTAACTAATAAAAGTACGAAGCAATTTCAAGTAACTGGTTTCAAGCGCGGGAAAACTCGTCTGACTAAGTCTTGTTTGGGTTTGGTCTTTACATCTGATTCGTTGTTCATGTAAAGCGATGTTTTTCGAACCAATCGCAGAGCGTAGTTAAGGCAACACTCGCGTGAAAACTGTATACTGTAAGATTGACTAGAAAATAATCAATAAACACAACTGCAGAAGATAACAAACCTCGTTCCAAGGACCTCTCTGAAGACATGGAGACGAGGCCAAAATCAGCTCTAGTGACGTCACTACTTGTTTTTATATCTTGTCTCTCGCGGTTTTTTGAAGATTATCGTCAAAATAAGTATGAGGCAGTTGTCTGGCTCTCCTGCAGGTTTTTATACCTGCAGTTTGAATGGCATTCTAGACGATAAAAAGCTAGACCACCTTTGAGTAACCATCGTTGTAATCCAAATCTTCTAACGTAACTGAAATGTCTACTTATTACAGCTCCGCTTCGACTAACAGTACATGATTATATGACTGCTAGCATCATTACTTTTCACCAAGAGGACGATGGCGTGTTTCTCCTTGTTAAAGGAGGGCATACCACATATTTATCAAGATGCCTCTTGTCCCTGTTGCAGAGTGAGGCCTTATGCTGAATGTTTCATACGAAGAGGAGCAGACTTGGGTTCGCTTGTAGACGCAAAAGCAAACTCAAGGAAGTGGCCTGATGTTTTTTAGCTTATGTCTTCTCAGTTATGTATCACCAAATTCTCTGAACTCGGTGCTATTAAAAGCAATGTGTGGCAATTCGTGAGGAGGAATAGTATTTGTAGTTGACAGATCATAAATAATAACTAATCAACACAAAGAACTTTCTAGTCAAGATAAGGCCTAGACATTCCCCTTGTGTTAATTCGTTTTGCTCCTTTGTTCCTCGTTCCTCGATCTTGGCTGACACCAAACATTATGCTGAAACGGAGCCCTGGGCCAAGCCACAACTCTGATTATTTCTTCATGCACTTCCATTCAGCGCATCTCCAGCCTGTGTTCCTTGTCGGGTTAACCCTCCACTTTCCCCGCGTTTTTTCGTCGTTACAATTTCCCATACGTCAGTTTTCCGTGAGTCATGTCGTTTCACAGTTTTGTTGACGGACACACCAAATTGCGATGTTGTCCTCGATCAGTCAACTTTGAAGTAATCTGCTCTTAACAAATGATGAACATCTCGAAACAGGACAGTTAATGCTTAGCACACTGGTTCATTGTTTATTAGACAGCTACAACTATGAATCGAGCAATTTCACTCAAGAGTCACCTTCCTCCCTAATCACTTGTTAACCTTCCCAGGTTCTTAAAACCAAAATCACATCACAGTCTTTGATGGTGCTTAAACGATGAGCTATAGTGAATTGGTGCTTAAACGATGAGCTATAGTCAATATAACTGTGCAGTCCTTTAGTTTCTCACGCACGATGTTCTAGATTGTTCTGTTTCTGCATCCACATGTGCATTGGGCTCATCTAAACTGAAGTTAGAACAATACAAAGCCAAAGAAAAGACTCTGGACACGAGGTTCCAGAGTATCCAAAGCTCCCTGTATGCATTTCTTCGCGTTCCACATCTTGCAAACAAACCTTTCCCCTTGGAAAGGTGGGAGGTATCGATTAACGTTTGATTGACGTTTCAGTACTCTCAGCCAATCCGAAATTCGCGTAAAAAAAACCAGGAATTTGGGCAGGCGGGAATTCAACTCGACACCACCACTCGCGCTCACGGCTTAGCTACCTCGTCGGCTACAGAGGCTACATAAGCCCAAGAAAAAAAACATGGTCCTTTTTCCTTGTGCTTATGCTTATACTTATTTCACTTGTGTTATGCTTATCGCACAAGTGTGAACCGGGCCTAATAGTCCTCTAGTAGCGTAGCCAATCAAAATGCAGGATTTGCATACGTCCACTAATTGGGTGATACTCATGATCTGTGAATTGCTCTGTGATAGATAGTGAGTAGCGTGTCAGGGTACGCTGGGGCCGCTTCTTTGTGTTTTCGACGTGTCTGTGAAGATAATTTAGACGAAGGTTTTTAACGACTAGTAAAACAACTAGATTATTTGTTTCGCGATGGAAATCTCGAGCTTACAATCTATTTGTTTAATAGGACGTGAGTAGCGTAGCCAATCAGAGGACGGCATTCGTGATAAGAAGCTAGTAGATTTACACTAAAACTCGATAGAAGCACGGAGAACATGAGTTTTGTTGCTTTTTCGGTGACTCTAGGCTAAGATGGCAATTTTTAACTAATGGCATGAGAGAAGTATAGATGGACTTTGTAAAAGATTATTTGTAATGTTTTGGTTTTCCTTTGGCTGAGTTCTGCGATTGGCTAATAATTTCATAGCTTGATCATTGGTCTCCTGAGCCACTTTTTTCGCGCCAGCCAACATTTCATGCTCCTCTCTCGCGCTCGACAAATTCCTTCATGATCCAGGGAAAGCTGGACTGAAGCCGGCTAATCAGAGACGATAAGCATAAAGCGGTATTCTTTATTAGTAAATTCTCAGCTCCGACTATTGCATTTCTAGCTTTTTGATTGGCTAAAAAACTCCGACTATGAGCCAATATTCGGAGTTTTACGTCATACGGTAAATCTTTCTAAACTTTGAACACTTTCTTCACACTTGAAAACTTCCAAAATCGTCTGTCTACCTTGTATTTGACCGGTAAAATAATTCGAGCTTGGTTTTCGCCACAAGTTGGCGACAGATAGTCGTCTGCGTAGCTGTCACTTTCATTCAGCTTTTTGTTATGTAATAATCAGGTGATGGGGGGAGTCGGGGCGCGTGTGACCGGAAGTTGTATGCTCTTTCCGGACGCTTTGTAAAATTGTGGAAATAAAAATCGGCGGCAAAACCCGGTTTGAGAATTTACTGAAACAATTATTCCATTCGCCCTTGTTGGATATGAAGTGATTATAACCAACTCGCGCTCGTTGGTTATTTTATCACTTCATATCCAACTCGGGCTCATGGAATAATTGTTATTTATTCACAGCTTTGATACTGATCCAAACTTCCTTTAGCTGGATGCTGATCAAACAGTTTTTGAAAATGATAATTGTGATTTTCGGCAAAGGAAGCTGCTCAACATTTTCTGTACTGACTTCAGTAAGTCACGTCAACTTCTCCTGAAGGATAACAGCTACAAAGTTGATGACCAAACTAAGATATTAAAAAGCGTTTTGGAATCCCCGTAATTATTTAGTTATTCAGTTAAAAGTAAGAGTAGCTATTGTTTTTGTGGGTACAGCCAACCCAATATAAAAATTCAGATGACCTGCATCTCTTGAAAGCTTCTATTTTGTTTCGTTCTTGTTAATCTGCACCTCTTTTGTTTTTAAGGTCAGAGGCTTTGTTTGAGTTGTGTACCTACTGTTTCGTTGGGCGAATCATGAACGGATGGAGCATGGTCGACGTGAGAATGTCAAACCACGACTTTAAGTAGTTTGTTGAATCAAGCGAACTTGAGTAACACGCTAATAAAGTTGTTCAGTTGTTCATTGTGTTAAGTTTTACGTGGGGTAAAATTGAAAATACTACAAACTTAAGAAAGCTAGAAAAAAAAAACCGACAAAAAAGTAAGTTTCGATCCATGGACGCACGGGTCGAGAGGAATGACGTGGTTCGATCCAGCTACTGACAGAAAATGCAGGCAAGTTCAAACCACTGAGTGAAAAAGATTCTTGAAAATGTATTCCAAGCCTGAGATCGCAAATTAAATTCAACTTTTTCGGCTTGAAAATTTGAATATGGCAATGCAACGAGATCTGGCTTTAGTTTGTGTGAAAACCACGTTCTAGACTAGCAAGAAAATGCTTACTCTATATTTTGCCAATATAAAACCTTACATGATCATTGTTGGGCCACATGCGTTTTACTAAGATATTTACGTCGAAACTTAGATAGTTATACATATTTATTTTACAGGTGGAGCAAAAAAAAAAAAACAGTCTTTTTTCATAAATATTAGTTTTCGATAGTATAACATGAACAGACCTAACAGTGATACGGCTCGCTGGTTTCTCTACAAAAGGCTTGGAACGAAACTGAAGCAAATAACTCAGTTTGTCAACTACGATTGTCACGGAATTTCACTAGAGCTGCTTGCTGTACTCTTAAGATCATCACTAACTTGACAAAGTGTCAGGTTAGGAAACGGGCTCCTGCACTGACTGATACACTACGTGGGCTTTTATATATTTGTTCAACTGATCTCCCAACCAAACACAATGAGTAGCAACACACTGATCGAGGTGTTTGGTCATATCCTGTTCAGTTTTACACGAGGAGTTACAGAGCACTACAACCCACAAGAAC
>Ga0126343_10000444_pt1 | contig 15704 bp, 10 predicted proteins | sample Cyp2metagenome_FD_92531 | JGI IMG/M metagenome (GOLD analysis project Ga0126343, IMG submission 92531) | Coral microbial communities from Lord Howe Island, Old Settlement Bay, Australia - Cyphastrea 2 metagenome | ecosystem: Host-associated > Invertebrates > Cnidaria > Coral ... | reverse complement strand
CACTTAGTGCCGCACTTTTCCAAGTGTGCCACACTTTTTTTAAGTGTGCTGCACTTTTCCAAGTGCGCCTCACTTTTCCAAGTGTGCCGCACTTTTCCAAGTGCGGCTCACTTTTCCAAGTGTGCTGCACTTTTCCAACTGCGCCTCACTTTTCCAAGTGCGCCTCACTTTTTCAAGTGTGCCGCACTTTTCCAACTGCGCCTCACTTTTCCAAGTGTGCCGCACTTTTCCAACTGGGGCTCACTTTTCCAACGGCGCCTCACTTTTCCAACTGCGCCTCACTTTTCCAACTGCGCCTCACTTTTCCAACTGCGCCTCACTTTTGCAAGTGTGCCGCACTTTTCCAAGTGCGCCTCACTTTTCCAAGTGTGCCGCACTTTTCCAAGTGTGCCTCACTTTTTCAAGTGTGCCGCACTGTTCCAAGTTCGCCTCACTTTTCCAAGTGTGCCGCACTTTTCCAATTCGCCTCACTTTTCCAAGTGTGCCGCACTTTTCCAACTGCGCCTCACTTTTCCAAGTGTGCCGCACTTTTAAAACTGCGCCTCACTTTACAACTGCGCCTCACTTTTCCAACTGCGCCTCCCATTTCCAGGTGCGCCTCACTTTGCAAACTGCGCCTCACTTTTCCAACTGCGCCTCACTTTTCCAAGCGTGCCGCACTTTTTTAAGTGCGCCTCACTTTTCCAACTGCGCCTCACTTTTCCAAGTGTGCCTCACTTTTCCAACTGCGCCTAATTTTTCCAACTGCGCCTTACTTTTCCAAGTGTGCCACACTTTTTTTAAGTGTGCCGCACTTTTCCAAGTGTGCCGCAGTTTTCCAAGTGTGCCACACTTTTGCAGGTGTGCCGCACTTGGAAAGTGTGCCGCACTTTGGAAAGTGTGCCGCACTTTTCCAAGTGTGCCGCACTTTTCAAAGTGTTCAGTATTTTTTCAAGTGAGTGTGCTGCACTTTTCCAAGTGTGCCGCCCTTTTTTTAACTGTGAACCACTTTTCTAAGAGTTTCCCACATTTCCACGTGTGCTGCACTTGTCAAAATTTACAGCACTATGATGTGAGGCATCGGTCATCTTAATTATATAGGATTCTTCTTGAAACGGAGGTTAACATATAATGTCTAATAACGTTTTCCCTAGCACATTGCAAGTTTTATTCTTTACATCAAGTTGGTGTTCTGTCTCCTAAAACTTTGTTTCTCGATATTAAAATTCCACCCCTCTCACAGATTTAAAACAGGTTGGGGTCCAAACAACAATCACGTTAGTGTCATATGGCCGCCATCTTGAAACGAAGTGTAAATTTTTGTGACCTCATAACTCTATACATTAGAATTTCATCGCTTTAATGGTTGGAAAAGGGGTTGATTAAGAACATGGACGATGTTGATCTAATATGGCTGTCATGACGAATCGAAGTCCAATTGCTCTGGTCTAACAACTTTTTTCTTAGTATTTTGGTAGTTCTAGTCTTATCGTCAAGACAATTTACTGTGGCTTCGGACTTCACCTCTTGACATGAGAATCCCATCTCTTGCCCGGGTTAAAATAAAGATGAAGTTCAAGCTATGACCTTGTTGGTCTAGTATGACCGCCATCTTGAAAAAAAGTATAATTTTTCTTGTCTAGTAAGGTTTTATGTAGTACCTCAAAGGTACTTATGTGAATATCCAGATATGAAACTGGTTGTATCTCATTAAGGTGGCCGATGGTCTTTTTCTCGTCGAAGAAGAAAGAACCCCATCATGTTTGCACATAAATACTGGTAAAAATCAAGGTAATCGTATTCCCACCCAAAGGTGGTCTGGAGGTGCACAGCGACGTTTATTCCTTTTTTATTCATTCCACTATAGAGCTGAATTTTAATATAACGAAAGTGCCTCTCTTTTCTGAACATTTTACATGGCTGACGGCTGGCAACAGTTTCCAGCATTTTCCAGTAATTGAACTTCAATATCAATGTTACTACTCTTTACCAGGTTTCACTGCAATTTAGGTAACCCATAATAACGCCAGTGCAATAAACCTTCAACGCGCTCCTTCACGTCATACCCTTGCCTCTACTCCTGTATACTTCATTTCCCATGCTATGCACTCAATTCTGAACTCTGAATTCGAATTAGTATCACAGAATTTAATGGACAATTTTGAAGAATCTGTACAATGCCAACTACTTTCGTAGTTTTAGTGTAATGTAAACAAAACAACCACATCCATAAATCATGTCGATTTATAGTCTGCGTTGCACGCGTATTACGGGTCCCTCTCCTCCAACCCCGAACGCTGCTACGTAGGCTGGCCAATTTAGTAAATATGTTAAAGTTTCGTAAGTATCCGTTTCAAACTCTTGAAAATATGGGAACAAAAACTTGCCAATGTTTACAAAGAAATGTATTTACATTTCCTCGTAAATCGAGGAGAAAAACAAACAAACAAACAAATCGTCACATGATCAAATGATTTGTTTTACTCTATTACCTAACACCAGACACATGTATCCATTGCGAACCTATTTTTAATGCCATATCTTGAACCAATCGAATGGCTCGGTAAATTTTAAATTACAAATCTAATAGGAAGAGGCACACCAATTCCATACTCCTACGCAATGTAAAAAGACAGAATCTAAAATAAGTTATAAATAATTTATGTTCAGAACTTAAAATACATATTTACATTTTTACAGTTTCAATTTTCGTACAAATGAATGAATTATGAGTAGAATTACTCTTTTAACTTATTAAGCCCGTGAGTTGAGTGTGTATGCTCTACGCAGGAATGCCTGAACTGAAACAGCCTATCTCACAGCCATACAAGTGAGTGGAGGAAGTTGTCGTTCTGGTAAATCCGCTTGTAGGCAGCACTTCCGGTCGAACGCAACACTTCCTGTCCGACGAACTCTTCCGGTCGAACCCGCGACTTTCGTCGGAAGCCTATTGCTTGTACCTATGTTTTGTGTGGTCCTATAAGGATTCGTCGTTTGTTATTCAGGTTTTACGGGACGTTGGTTAATCCTCTGTGGGTATATTAACATCTACTCCAAACTGTCGTGAAAACTGTCTCAACTGTCGCTCATATAACACATTCCGTTCAACAGATTTCTGATAATTGTACTTCAAGTCTTCAATCTCTTCAAAAAATGCAGGATCAAAGGCTCCGAGTTCCTTTCGTAACTGCGATAAATAATAAAAAAGCAATTCCTACGTCAAGACCACTACAAACCATTTTTTTCTTAAAACAATACAAAAACAAGTATAAATGCAAGACTATTAATAGAGGGGAGGGTGGAGAGGAAGGGGCCTCCATTACCCTCACCCCTGTTTCCGCTCCTTTTCGCGTCCCTTTCACCCAAATCAATTAAACCAGAGCTCCATAAAAAAGAAGCCTGTGGATCAAAGTATAATCGACGCAACAATTCGCTGCAGGGGACACCTTGCTCGTATAATGACGTATTGTATGATATTTTCCTAATTTTCTCGCGCGCAATCAATGCTTTCAGCTTTGAACTGATTCTTCCAACGTACAAAATATCACGACTCTTTGAAGACAGGAGTACCTTTGTGACTTCGTGTGACAGTCGATCCCGTTCCAGTTCCACAGTTTTTAATCTTGTTCTGCAAGAAAAATCCGAATAATCATAACTAACCCAATAAACAAAGTAGAAGCAAAAAAGCGTTGGAAGACAAAATATCTGAGAGTACCAATTGATTTTAAATTCACCCTGTGCACGCAATCTCTTTTTAGGCTCCATTTCCCCCAGTCTCTCGCGTTCCTTTCGGTGAGGAAACTTTTCCGCGGGGGGAGGGGTCATTTCCCAAAACAGAGGCTGATAACCAAACCCACTACTGTTTAAGTTCTAATTGTTTTTTTTTCCTCACTCCTTACTTAACCTTTTCGGACATGAAAATGGAGTGAATAAACTTACCTAAGTTCTACATCATCAGCCATCATTCTGTCGTAATTTCGCAACTTTTCAAGAACTTCTTCATTTTCCTAATATGGAATATAATGAAACCCTCAATACATTTTATTTTTAAGAGTGAGAAAACCCTACTGTGAATGCTTGTAATCGTCAAGAGATGCTACAATTTTCGGAGGATGAATTGTCTTGGGAAATAATGAGGTTGCGAACGCGCCGCGAAATCGAAAATTATACAGATAAGTTGCTGTTATCAACAACTGTAAGAGCTTGAAGTTTTAATTGGAAAGGAGAGTCTCATTCAAACTTTTCCTTCTGTCCGGTCAAAAGTAATTTCTACCCAACAGAATATTTTTTCCTCGTCTTCATATTGCGTTAACGTACGACCTATCGCGTCCTACGGGTACTACAACCTTAGGACACTGGTGTAATGCAATCAAATACTGTATTTGTATTTTCAGCTGAAGTTTTAAAAAGCGCTGAAATCCTTTAGAAACGCGTTACCGGCCCCCCCTTCCACCACCCCATTTTCCATGTTGAAAACCAGAACTGAGAAATTGCACTTACTAGTCTTCAGCATTGTATGGGGATGAGAGGAGAGGCCAGGCAGCTAATGTTGTATTCGAGTCTGGCGTGTGCGCAAAAGCGTCAAAAGTGAAAATTTCTCCCGACATTTGTCCACAACGTCACACTTATTAGCGCAATGAAATGTCACAACAATCGCTTAAGCTTTCTCTGTAGGCACCCATAAGGACGCTAGGATACTTAAGAGAATGGAATGGGATTTCAAAAAGGACAAAGTTGAAATTAACGAGTGTTGATTCACGACATCAGGCTCAACAGAAGAACGTTTTTCTTGAGTTCATCCGCCAATGCCATGTCCGCAGTACTGTTTCGACGATTGACACAGCAAACTACTCACCAAGTCACGTGGTAGATCACCGGCCTGACCCATTTTTCTCAGCTGTCGTACCTCGTGTAACATCTCTTCTTTCTCCGACTCAACAGTGGCTAACCTTAACCTGAGTGACAACGAGTGAACTTAAATCAATATGCCGTCAGTCCCAGAGAATTAAGCAATAGACCACTAGTTGAAAAACCACGCGGGATGTTGGAGGAACACGGGAAGAATTCGTAAATCACGAGCCGCAGAGTGTTCTACCGACATCCCAAGTGGTTTATCAGCTTATAAACCATAGCAACGTGTGGTCTACTGCTTTTACATCATAATTCAGAAGACGCGCGATTTTTCCATGGGTTTACGGGCACGAAAAACCATAGCTGATTGGCCAATCAGAGCGCGCGCATTGATTTGCTTATTATATGAAAGCAAATAAAGAACAAACAACTGCAAAGCAAAATGGAGGCCACAATTCCACAGGTTTGCACAGATTAAGAACAGTTTTCATACCTTGTTTGCTGAAGTTCTTTAACTACATCACTATCGGTTTTAATATTTGTGGGAAATCTCTCCAAGATTGCAACCTGCAAAGAAGACCATTTGACCTTTACACACTTATACACTGACAAACGATACGGATAAAATCAATAAACGCTAAATTGCTTCCGCAGGGTTGAAGCTTCAGAAAAAAAGCTACCAAATCCACTCTAAGGGACAAGACCATAATGGTACGAGCCTGCATAACTATTTGCAAGATGGCCAGTCGTTCAGTTTGCGCATGCCTAGTATTATCAACAGGCCGTTTCCGAGTTTGAGCCTCTGTTTCAAACCGAGTCCTCGAGCAAAGTTTCTCTTATAAAAAAAGCTTGGTGGTCTTGAAAACGAACCTGTACGTGGAACTCACTTTCACTTGAACTAAACTGTAAAATGGATTGTTGAATATAATTCACTCAAAGTTACTGGACACAGAACAAACGTCCAACTGCAGAAGTAATAGCATACCTTTTCCTCTAGCTCTTGCTGTTTCTTCATCAGTTCGGTTTCTCTGTTGGCAGCAGCTTTTAAATACGTTTTGATATCTTTCAAAAGATTTGTCTAGATAAGATAAAACAAGCGTCAGTTATTCTGTGACGAAAATCTAAGAAAATATATCACAGGTACTTGGTTCCTTTGAAATCACTTGCAGTCCTCTGTCTCACTCTGCGCTGGAGAAAATTGAAAACGCGGCTTTATTTCTCTAGTTATGCTACCGACCACAGTAAACTGCCACGAAAACGGGGCTTTTTGAAAACGCGATTTCAATACGAGGAATTTGAAAACAGCGCCAGGCTTTGCGGTTTACTGAGGACGGGAAACGCTTTGAAAATACGCCGGATGGTTTCACAATAATCACGTGATTTCTCTTCCTGAGTTTTGCTCCCACACGAATCCAAAATGACCGGTGATCATTGTTATGGAGCACGACAAAAGAACCCTTACCTTTTTCTCTAATTCTGCTTCCAGTTTTTGCATCTTTTCCTCGTATATCTTTGGTAACACGACTGATTTCCACTCCTTGCTGTCAAGCCCTTCCAAGTTTGAATCGGACAGTTTCTGCTGTAGCTATAAAAAAGTGAAAGACAAAGTGTTTAACGAGCTGTTTGAAAGTCTCTTCTCCTACCGCCACTTAACCTGATTAATGTGTTTTGGGTTTTGTCCTCTCCTCGTGAGGTATCCATTTAAAAACTTGAAGTTCTTGCACCCCAACGCAGATTTTTGACAGCGACGTTTTAAATAGTTTGACCATTCGTCTTCAGGCTGACTCATTTTGCACAAGTGATCAGTCATGCTAAACGTTAGTTACCTGTTCTAATTCTTTCACCAGTTCTTCTTTTCTTTGTTCCAGATTAGCGTTTGCTGCTTTTAGTTTTTCAACCTCCTCCATTTCCTAAGACGGAAAAAAAAAAACAAAACCAGTGGAATGCACACCAGCTGAAAAAGTGTTTAACTTTTCACAAACACGGGATCCGATGACTGCAATAATTCTTACCTTTTTCAAATCTTTGAGCAGTTTTTCGTTTTCAGCCATCAGTTTGGCTGTGTTGCCTTGGCCGCTGGCTCCGCGCATGGACTGGGTCTTGTCACTGGTCTTTGCTTTCTCTAATTCGTGCTGGTATAGACAAGAACATTATACTCAAGTTACGATTGAATCTGGTGACTAAAAAAATGAGTACGAAACATGGCTCAGAGAGGCATGTCTTGTAAGTGTATAGCCCTGCTTCAATCACTTCTCATCTTTTTCTCATCTTTTTAGAGCAGTTTATTTACTCAGTAGAAGCTACAGTCACAAATGTCTACGAGCGAGTGCCTGATATTCTTGTTTGACTTACGAAATGACACGTGAATGACACTTAGAAAAAAACAGGCAGGAAAATAAAAACAACGAAAACACCAACAAAAACAAGCAAAAAACCTTGAGTCGTTTGTTTTCTTTTAACACTTCGCCATATTGAGGCCCTCCCGCTCCAACAGTTTTCTTGAACTGATCATTCTCTCCTTGAAGTCTTTCCACCACTCGCCTCATAGCAGCTATCACTCGCTCCAGGTCCTCTACACTCTGACCGCCCATACCAGTACCCAGGCTCTTCTGATGAAATACAATGGCAGTACAGTTACACTAATGTTTCTATTCAAGAGTTTGAAAATATATGACGACAGACGCCACCTCCGTGCCGTGTCATTTACCCCACCATTTTCCAGCTTTGTATTACATTAAAACGATACATTCTGGTAAAAATTGATCGTCAAGACCAGTAAATTTGCGAAACGCCAACGAATCATGAAAGTCAAGACCAATTATCCAGAAAGAATCGCGAGCTTCAGCCTTCTGCTAGCAAAAAAGTTCTAAAAAGACATGGTGACTAGAGACCAAGAGTTTAAAATTTCCGCCCCTTTGCACCAAATACTCTACGCGCGTAGTTAGACGGTATAGCGCTTGGCGTTTTTATTTTCTGAAGTGTTCGGCAAATTTATATTCCTGTCCCTTACTTCTACAATTCAGCCTTTTGCTCATCACACAGGCGCTTTCCTGGTATCTAAAGATTAAAGCGACAAGGACATTACCGCTTCCATTGGGAACGGGATGCAGGTCTATCGTAGGGTAATCCCACCAGCCTGTAATTCATTTATACACAACGACTCCGGCTAGAGTTCGAAGCAAGAAAACGAGAGGTGTTGCCCAGATCACTACAATCATCTGGCTGTTGCGCCTCTTAAAAGATCTCTTTTATTGGCTAAACATTCTTCAAATACGTTATGTGAATCCGAACTCACTTTTCGAGCTTTCTCTCTCTTTTTGCTTGCTTCCAGTTCCGCTTTTAAAATTTCCACATACTCTTGCAAGTCTTCCACACGGGCCTAAAACAATAACCAGAGTACTTATAATTACCCAAACTTTGGCTAAAAGGGAGCGAAAAAAGGTTTGATACTGCCTGTTAATTGAACAACATACAAGATTCTCATGGTATTCAGAGAAATGAAGTGGATGTAGTTATTTCTAAATCCTTCAGTTCATTTTTGCTCTCCCAAAGCAAAATGCTCTTAGGTAAGCAGCGTGGCAGAGTGGTTTGCGGCGCTAGATTTGAAATCTGGAGGTCCCCAGTTCATATCCTCCACCCTACTGCTATCTGGATTTGTTCTCTGTAATCTAGAGTTCAACTCCTCGACTGCGTTGTGTAAATAGCCAACTGGTAAGCCTCCCACCAGTTGAGATTCTTAGTAGTTTAGGTTCTCTTTGCAATAGTTGGTTATTTAATTACAGTGTCCCTAATTAGTACAACAGTGCTAAATACACACGACACTTTGGAAAGGTCTTTCACGGTAAAAATTATGCTCGGTTTCCATGGCTACAGCTGACCGTTTTCTAACCTTAAGACGAGGGTTTTCCTTCCTAGCTTGCTCGTAGTCGAATCGTAGCTCCATATTTTCCTGCAAGTAAGAGAAGTAAGTAATTGTTTCTTCTTTGGCAGATACACAATGAATTTCTGCTCTCGCAATCCATATCTAGTTGGTGAAAAGCCTAAATGAATAACTGGCATCAGTGCCTTCTGTTACAGGCCTATGATCTCCTATTGTTAAACACCTGTGACGAGATTCGTTTTCACGGATTCAAGGAAAAATGAGAAATATTTTTATTCCATTGTTGCTTTGTTTAGGTTTGGAAGGAAGGAAGCTGGTGAAATATGTCTTGTAGCACCGTTGCACACAGGTTTTGACCAAAATTACACTGTGACTAGCCCGTTCCAGGCTCTCGGTCAGTGCAGTCGATCGAAAAAGCGCGCGCGGGACGAGCCCCATTGACCGAGAGGCTGGAGCCTTAGAAAGTTGTCCTGTAAACTGAAACAAGAAGAGAAGCTGTATATGGAACGGACATTATTTATTATTATTATTATTATTATTATTATTTATTATTTATTATTATTATCATTTAAAATATATTCATTAAAAATAAACCTCGACGAACCTCCTTTGCTTCCAAGAGCTGCTTCTGAAGGGATTGATTTCTCTGATATAATTCACGATACATGTCGGCGTCTGCATGATCCACTGAACGCTGTTGTTCAAAAGAGGAGAAAGAGTTAGCCTTAAGAGAGCTCGATCAATCAAGGGTTCATAGACAGCCAGCAAAAGTCACCTTGTTTCACAGGAAAAAGCCAAAAATCCTCCGTCGCGTTTTATTAACGTAGTTACTTAATTGTATTTAATGTCACTTTGTAATGCAAACCAAAGCAATGCGGATTACATTTGGCACTCAAGTGAAAACTACTTTAAACAAGGAATAACGTGACTTAATAATACCTGTTCAGCCATGCGGCTAGCAAGGTCTCGTTCTAAACCTTCTTTATACTCCATTAGTTGTTTGTTCCGTAACTCTAACGCTTCCATTTGTTTGTCATGACCAAGAACTTTCTGTCGCCTTAACATCTGATTCTAACGATGAAACAGGGATAAAGTGAACAACATGGTCAGAGTAAATTGTCAATAATCACAGTCAAAAGGGAAAGAAAGGCCTAAGGGAGTAACTGACGATTTCCTTGCTAAGCTTGTTGTCCATTTGCTTGATGGTGAAAGCGAGAAATTCGCATATTGAAACTAGTTTCACTATTTACTTTCAAAAGAACGACCGAGGAATAACATAACGACCGAGAAATAAGAATGAGTGATAGAGCGGTTTTCAATTGAGTGTCGTAAAACCAAAACCAAAGTAATCACTCTAGCCAATCACAAAGGACACAGCTAATCAAGTGAACCAATCAAAACACGGAGTAATCACATGTAGCTGACACAAAGCGCGGGAAAACGCGTACGAGTGAATCACGATTGGTTTTGGTTTTACTCCTGATTGGATGAAAAAGTGGCGCGAGTTTTTTGAACCAATCATGTCGCGTAGTAAACGCAAAACGAATTACTTTTCGACACTCAAATGAAAACCGCTCTATTGCCCCACATAGGCCAAGCTTTATAGATAAAATCCAGCCACCTCCAGCAATCGCCAACAATCTAATGGAAACTCGTATTGTTAGAGCGGTTTTCAATTGAGTGTCGTAAAACCAAAACCAAAGTAATCACTCTAGCCAATCACAAAGGGCGCAGATGATCAAGTGAACCAATCAAAACGTGAAGTAATTACATGTAGCTGACGCAAAACGCGGGAAAACGCGTACGAGTGAATCACGATTGGTTTTGGTTTTACTTCTGATTGGATGCAAAAGTGGCGCGAGTTTTTTTGAACCAATCGCGTAGCGTAGTAAACGCAAAACCAATTACTTTTCGACACTCAAATGAAAACCGCTCTATGTGGAAGTTGATGATTGCAGCTTTGTTTCAGGGACTGTTAGAGAAACCCAGTCAGTGACACAACCTAAAACCAGAAGATAAAAGAAACAAAATCGAATTGTGTTAAGTTGTATTAACTCAGATACCTCTTCTTCCAGCTTGTATATGTTCTGTTTTAGGTCCTGTACAACTTCGTTTGTGACCATAGGCGGCCCACCAACCACAGCTTTGGCAGAACTGCAACCAACAACGACATCAGTGCAATGGAAAAAATAGACTTGTATCACATGTGAAGCGTTCACTGAAATTGGCTTCATTGAAAGAGTACCTTTTTAACCTGCTGTGGAGACCGGCCTTATCCTTCTCAGCTCTACTGATCGCATCTCGTAACATGGTGATGGTCTTTTCTGCTTTCTCCAGCTCTCGTGTTTTCTCTGCTAGTTTTCCTCTTAGTGATTCCACCTTCTGCTGCCATTTCTTGTTATCTTCCCATCGAGCCACGCCCTCAGTAACCACAGCCGCCTGCAAAATGAACAGACTCAGATTTAGCTTTGCAAACAAGAATCGATTTAGCCTGGTTTACAATCTGTCACGTGTCGCATATAGAGATTATTCTTCGTTCTTTTAACCGCTGATTACTGGTGGCGAGGAAACTCCGAAAAGTTGGGAGCGAAGTCGAACTCGAAATATTATAGTGGGGGCGAACCCGCCATGGGGCGAAACCGGTAACATCCAGACTTGGAAGCCGGGTACAATAAAGCCACAGAACAAAGAGAGCCAGAGAACCGTGTTCCATTGACCGAACCAATCAAGCGCAAAACCGAACCATTTTTAGTACCAGTTGCACAATTTTGTTTTGAATTCTCCTTAGTCAACCGCACTATTTGAGTTGGCTGTGATTGCTAAAAAGGAAACAATACACATACAAAAAAGATCTTTTGATAGCTCAACAAAACGAGTAATTAAGGACCATTAAACGTCCTCGCATCAACAAGGTGAGTGACTTGAGGACCAACACTATGACTATTCAAACTGAAGAATTAACTGGGCGACCACAAAGCGGAGATCAACCGTAACGAAACGACGCTAACCTTGTCACGCAGGACCTGTAAACTTAGTGTTATTAGACTTACTCTGTCTTGCGTGATGACTTCCTCCACAACAGGTTTTTCGGTACCAGTCCCCTCTTCACCATCCTCAGCAGTCTTCTGTTTCTGTTGTTTTAGTTTCTCTTGAAGCGTTTTTACCTTCTCTCGGAGTTTTTCTAATTCAGAACGTTCTTGAGCGAGCTAGAGAAAGCGACAAAAATAACTAATTAAATTAAAGTTTCGTTTAGTTTCTAGCTCAAGTATCTTTTAGCTACAATTTCTCACTAAAGAACCGCGACAAAGGGTCAACTTTGCCCGCCATTTGCATCTCTGAAAAGTAACACATTTACAAAATTATGCTTTTGGTTACAGTCTCTACCCGAGACTTTTAAGGGTGATCTGTTACCGTATTCCTTTCAGCTCTTAATTCTTGCTCTTTTTTCTCAAGCTCGTCTTGGACTGTCTCCAGCTCTTTCAGTTCACTGCCAAGCTTCAACAATGCAGAGTCCTTTTTAGAAAGATCCTAGAGAAAGAATAAAATGGAAACTTAACACCAGATCAAGACATTTTTGTGTCTATTTGATAAAGTTCAGTCCCTGTGGAATGCTTAGCACCTAGCAGGAAATACTCTGTAAAATAGCGTGGAAAATACTACCTGGCCGGGACATTGTGCTGTGTTCTTGGGCAAGACACTCAACTCTCACAGTGCCTCTCTCCACCCAGGAGTATAAAAGGCTACCGGCGAATTGTTGAGGAAACCTAAAAGATTGTGGGGAAGTGACCTGCGATGTACTAGCATCCCGCCCAGGGGGAGTAGAAATACTCCTAGCCGCGTCATGCTACAAAAACCGGGATACGCTCCGCCAGTTATGAGCCCGGCAGACGGCTCCAAGGCTTCACTTTTTTTCTTTTTATAACTCTTTCAATTCCCGTGACACGTCCCGCAATTCGTTTCATTTCTTTTATCATATATCACTAACAGCTGACAATTTCAAATCCTGTACATTTGGAAAGCGGTGATAACAAGAGTTCCCGGACTAGGCCCACTGTTATTGGCCTTCCTTCCGTCCCAGTGTTGTTGTTGTTCGTTCTTCGCCCCCGTACACAACGTCCCATACACGTTATGGAAAGCGAGAAATGGTATAACCCGCAGGATAGAAAATTACTACTAATCACAAACTGTTCAAGACGAACCGAAATTTTAAAGAAAGGCTAAGAAGTCTGATACTTCATTCTCTTTGACCGTTACTGTTAAATAGTTTCCTCGTACCTGCTTTAATCTGTCCTTTTCCTCTAACAGCGACAATTCCTTCTCTCTCTGTTTCTTGAGCTCCTTTTTGAGTTTCTCCATTCTCTCTTGAAGTTCTTCAATACGCGCCTTGAAATTCACAAGAATCGTGCAAGACAAATTATAGCGACTCGGTGATAAACAAAGAAACCCTAAAATTTGTTGAATGATCGACAAGCACCACAAAGTATCACACCAGTTCTGTTTTAAGACAAATTTGGACAACCACACAGCAAACCTGTAATCCAGCGGTCTCTTTCTCTACAATGTGTTGTACATTGGCTTGGTGTTCGGCTTTCCTTGCATGAGCCTGACACAAACAAATATGCAAGACGTGTGAAACGTTAGGACGTCCAAGATTAAGTTCCACATTGACAAATTTGATTTTAGACGTGGTAGAGCACAGTATCTGCTATTATCACCTTGGAAAGTTTTAAACTTAAGTTTAAGAAATGGGATAGTGAGGGGACGGAGAAAAGGTTGCAAGGGGAGAGAAGGTGGTGGGGGAGAGACGCAAAGGTAGTAGGGTGAGGAAAGGAAGGCTGTGTGTGGGGGAGGGAGGGGGGGAGTGAAAAGTAGTTTGGCAAGTAGAAAAATGGTAAGTCTGCGAAACATTTGAATGGCATTGACCTACCTGAACGTTTTCTTCTGCAGTGGATACCATGTCAGCTCTGAGCTGCAGGAGAGCTTGACTCAGAGACTGCAGAGAGAACAGAATAAATCATCAATCAGTCAATGGTACAATGAAGGATATTACCAAAGAAACACACGCATACGTTATAAACGGGTTGAGACATGATAAATTAGGGACCTGTATCCATAAACAAGTTTTTTTTTGTAGTACGATTATGGTAGTCTCGACACTTCAAATCTACCTTCTGTTGTTTTTCCTTGAGAGCCAGTTGATTGCGAAGTCTCTCCACCAAATGTTTCATGGTTTTACTTGGCGCACGCTGTGCGGCCTCTTTCGCTGTCTCCAATTCATCCTTTAGCACTTCAATCTAAAGGTCAAGATGACATAAAAACATATAAAACAACAAATGGCATGATGTGCAAAAGAATGTATGTTTTCAGGCTTCATTTTCCTAACCACCTGCGTTCCGTACATAGCTGCGATGATCCCTCGATACCAGTCGTATTAAACAAAAGAAATGGTAGACGACTGCAGACAGACTGTCATATGATGTGTCACAGGGCAAAGAAGGAAGTGAACAAATGAAAATGAACAAAAATCTCACAGCTCACCTCTTTACTCTGTTCCATTATTCTGTCATCTCGTTCCAGTTTCTCACTGTTTAGCTTTTTCACTTCGTTGGAATGCTCCTCCTTTTTCCTGGTAGACAAGTAAAAACAGGTACGCCATGCGTATATGTGTATATGTGTATTAGTCTTTAACTGAAGGTATTTTACACATGTATGTTAGTTAAAAAAATAATAAAACTCGCTGAAACTATGGAAAAATTTTGTCTTGGGGTTCACATCCTTTTTGTCGTCTCCATTAGAAGTGATGATAAGAGATAACCACATAACAAGCCAAGGAGATAAGGAGAAAGAAAGGACACCGATTTCCTCTGATTCACTCTAAGAACTTAAAACGCCATAAGCAAAGTTAAAAAAAAATTAACATCAGTGATGTTTTACTTCAGCCACCCAGACAAACAAACAAGCAAACAGTCAAAAACAAGCAAACAAACAAACAAACAAACAAAACGACTACGGCTTCACATAGAATAAAACGTTTTTGTTCACCTGGCCATTTGTTGTTTGAGATTGTTAAATTCCTCTTCATGATCTTTTTTCATTTTACTAATCTCATTTCGTGATTTCTTGTATTTCTCTGCTGCTACAGCTAAAGCATTGTCCTGCTCTGCTACCATTTCCTCCAGCTCAGCCAAACGTGACAACTGGCAAAAAAATATAAAAGAAAAACAAAACAATGAACTGTAAAATCATCGCATTTGAATTGATTCAAGTCAGCTTTCCATAGAGAACTGTCATTAATGGCTATACATCACATTTTAGTTATTTAGCGAATTGTTACCAAACGTAGTGAAATTAGAAAGTGTCTAGCAAATGTCTTTGAGCATTTCCTGAGCATCAAAGCGTTGCTTAGACCTCGATCCGTTAAGCTTCACTATATATCGGAATACAAGTAACGTTCAGTATTACACTGACAAACCTGCTTGTGAGTAGGGACTGGCCGACCATCAGCATTCACTGAATCCTGATACACAAGGAAAAAAGCAATTTAGACGATAATAAGATGAAAGGAGAACATTAGAAGATGCGTAATTCAGATATGCGGGGAGAGCAGTTCACCGTTTCAGTTAAAGACGATGGGCAGAGTCTCTCTACAATCCTTATCGAAGCAAAGAAGGAAATGGCGTTTTAGAGACAAATCTTACACTTACACTTTCGTAATTCAGTGAAGCCAATTCTTTCCAGTTCCGCGCCTCTGTTAGATTTAGTTGTACGTACGAGAATAGCGGAAACAGAGGGTGTCTTACACTCACCACAATGGTCATCACCGCAACTACGTTTATTCCAACTCTCCTTAGGCAGTTTGATGATTCATACCCCCCCCCCCCCAAAATCCCCCCCCCCCCCCCCAAAACCGAGGTCGGTTTTTAAACTCTCGGGGGGGGAAAAACACCGGAAAAGAAACGTTTTTTTACCGAGAAAACAACACAACTTTTTTTTT
>Ga0126343_10000443_pt1 | contig 15720 bp, 4 predicted proteins | sample Cyp2metagenome_FD_92531 | JGI IMG/M metagenome (GOLD analysis project Ga0126343, IMG submission 92531) | Coral microbial communities from Lord Howe Island, Old Settlement Bay, Australia - Cyphastrea 2 metagenome | ecosystem: Host-associated > Invertebrates > Cnidaria > Coral ... | reverse complement strand
GAGCTACGAGGTCGGACAGAGAAAGTCGGGGACGATTGAGATGGTGAATCGCGGCGAAGAGAAAGTAAGGGTACATATGAATGTTGTGCCGCGTAGCACTAAGAACACAAATGGTGAAACAGAAAATTAACTCTGCAGTGTAAAGTAGCACTTTAATCTACACTTCAGAGTTAATTCTCTGTTTCACCATTTCTGTTCTTAGTGCTATGCGGCACAACATTCATAACTCAATAAAGGTTCGTGTTCTTCTTCTTTTTCAGGCTGTCGTGTATATAACTAAAAGAATTAGGTGACACTCAATTTGTGACTGCCAGCGGACTAAACGCATGTTTTCCAACTAGCTGGGCAAATAAATTACGACGAATAAAAATACAAATAAACAACCCCCTCTTCTTCAGTTATTTAGTCAGTCCTCCTTTCCTCCTAACTATCGAGGACTCTAGTATTTTACTTTTTGTCATTTTTTAAAGCACCCTTTATTTTCCTAAATTAATACTGGAAAACGGTTCGTGGCTGGCCCCGTCTGCAAAGCCAGTTAAGCCAGTCCTTTGTCCTATGGTGCAACACTCTGGTGTTCTCCTATTATCTAGACCTATTCAGTTACTTTCTTCTCGACGACAAAGAAACATTGCTTCCTGGATGGTTTTAACGTGATCGGGTCCTGGTTTAGTCATCGCTTAATTTCCCGAAGGAACTCCATTGTGCAGCTCCACCGCTAGCGTGTCTTACATCTCCAGGGTCGAAAAGTACTCAATATGTGAAATACGCATTAAGAGTGCGACATGATTCTATTAGGTGAAAAGTTTTAGCTCAGCCTTACCTTTGTTGAACCGCCGATTAGGACTTGGACCCACTCTCGTTCCCAGAGCCGCGCGAAAAACTCATCCTTCGAGTTTGCAGTATTCTAACTGTAAATTTTAACGGAGCTTACAGAGGAGGCGGAAAGCTAAAATTTAAGGTGAGAAGTTTCAAAATATTCAGCCTGTAGTATATGATTTGTGTCAATGCTATCCGTTCATGCGGTGTCAGACGTAGCTTTAGACTAAAACTGAGGTCCGGTTTAAACGTCGCATTTTACGTGCACCGAATCAAATTGTCGATTTAAGTGCATGTAAAATGCGACGTCTAAATCAATGTAAATGCGACATATTTCAATTCAGCACGGGTTCAGTCGAATATTCGACTGATCCAGTCGAATATACGACTGAAGTTCGTCAGTTGACTTATAATTAAACGCCGTATTTTATATGCGCCGAATCTAATTCGTAAGTTATATTGAGGTATATCCACCAGTATAAGTTGCCCCATTCTGTGTACTCGGGGAATTAACATGTCGCTCGCACTCAGCCATTTTATTCGGCAAAAAATGCGACGTTTAAATGTAGTCAGCCAAACTTAATCATTCGAGTCGACTAAAATTAGTATTTGATTCGGCGCATGTAAACTACGACGTTTAAACCGGGCCTGAATCGACATTTGATCGAATTACTTAGGTAGGTCTTACATGCACGATATTTAACTGCTCCTCTAGAACTACTTTACAAAGAAACTTTTTCATCTTTAAATGTGCTATTATCTCTTTGTCGGGCTTTGTCATCTCAAAAAATGCAAGTTAAGTTATTTTGATGCGTTTCTGTAGCGTTCGCGATCATTCCCAACGAGTCGTTAGAATTCGGACATGTTAAGTTACGCTTTTAACGGGCTGCTTGGATCCTTTCCCGGAGATCCTCTAACACCTAAGACCCAATTATCGCGTTAAATGAAGGACGCTGTAGAAGTTTTAGAAACTAATCCAGGCGAATTAATGATGCGTTCATCGGTGCCAGTTCCCACTGTTGCAGAAAGATCGTTTATATATATTCATGTTTACACTGCAATGAACACGTTATGACACAACAGGGTTATCATCAAGTACAAGCGTAAATAAAAACTTGTGCTTGTCATTCACTCTATCAAAAGTTTTCCTTTAATCTTAATTAACAGAGAACTGCTTTAGGGGTTCTCAGACTATGGATGTGTATATTATAACGTAATGCAAATTCCTCGACATTGAAAATGACCTCTCGATTCGTCTCAATGGAAATGTAACATCGTTCATTTAATTATGATAAAAAACGAACAAAACAAAAGGGACAAAAGTCATTTTCAGTCCAGTGGTCTTTTTAGCTGTAGGATAGTGAAATTCAAATTTGATGGATTTCGGCAGAATTTAAGGGCGCGTTTCTTTAAGAAAATCCAAGATTGGATTCTTAAATCCGAAAGAATCCGAAAACGGATTTGGTGCTTCTTTATTAAATAGATTAATTCAAGATCACTCGGATCGTGATGCGTCAGAGGAACCGACGAACCATTTTCAGAGTGGATTCTTCGCGCGTTTCCTTTTCCTTTGATGTGCCATGATCCGAGAGATCTTGGATTAATCTATTTAATAAAGAAGCACAAAATCCGTTTTCGGATTCTTTCGGACTTAAGAATCCAATCTCGGATTTTCTTAAAGAAACGCACTCTTAGCAACAATAGCATTACCCGAATACTGGCAAAGTAAACCCACGTTTAATACTTTATTAAGCCGACAGACTACGTTAAGTTATTCAACAGTTTGAAACCATTTGATGTATACGGTGACTGATTACACTCTACAAGCATCAAACTCGTTGTAGCAACACGCATACAAATATCATACATGTCTTTTATTCCTGTCGTTATAGCGCCAACGGCACTAAATGGGGACCTTGTAATATTTATGCCGAACAGAAACAAATGGAATAAATGGCGACCCAAAACATAAAAATAGCGAAATTGCATCAATAATTGTGAATACCAAGGCCTACATGAACTATTCTTGGGTGTTTTGTTAGCCATGAATAATGAACCTCATTTTCATTTACCAGTGAATGCACTAAATTTCTAGACACACCTTGTCACAGAATTGACTGTAATTCGGATAGAGCTATAGAGTCAGTTGCACAGACTCAGCGTAAGGCTTACCTAAGCACCCCCCTCCAGCTACATCCTGCACCTAAACAGATGTCATGAAACATCCTGTATCAGACTTCTTCTACTACTACTCGCAAAATGATAAAATTGCTTTATCAGTCGCTGTTCTTCTTAGGATTTTCTAGTAACTATTCTCTTAAAAGAAGAGCTTCGCAGTAGGTAACTAAGCTACCAGAATACAGTCCGACCTCTATTAAGCGGCCACCTATTAAGCGGCCACCCTCCATTAAGCGACCACTTTCCAAAGTCCCGATTGATTTATCAGTAAACTGCTGTATTTGATACCTCTATTCAACGGCCACCTCTATTAAATGGCCGCGGCCACCTTTCTGCTGTCGTAAGTGTATTATTTATATCGTTTTTAACCTCCATTAAGCGGCCAGTAGTTTATCTTTCCCAGCATTTGACGGATTATTTTAAATAAATCGTCCTTGAAATATCTTGAGCTAAATTTTTTCACATACTACCTGTTGATGCCTAAAGGCCTAAGAAACTTGTCAACGATGTTTGGCACTTTTTCTTTGTATTATGAACCCCAAGAAATCATGACTGTACATCTCAACTACGTACCCTCTGTGTTAGAGCCGGCTAGAACTATGCATGGGCTGGAAATGCACTTGATGCTTAGTTGCAATGAATTTTGGATTTATATCTTCATATGCGTTCACTTTTTAAAGCAATTTGCTATATAGAGGCAATAAAATATGTTTACTGCCTTTCCTATCTAATTTATATTGTACCTCGGCCAACCTCTATTAAGCGGCCACTTTTCAAAGTCCTGAAGGTGGCCGCTTAATAGAGGTCGGACTGTATCTAAATGGCTTATTTCTTCAAACGTTAAGGTGTTACCAAGTTGAAGGTCATGGTGATATCAGGTTCTCCAGTTCCAGTCGGGCCTGCGGGACAGCTCACTACACCAGAGTACAGTAACTGGCTTGCCCTTGGTCACGCCTTAACAACTGTGCTGTGCCAGGGTCTTCGCCCATTTATAAAGCGAGGGACCGAATCTTTCTACAAGAAGGTAACATCAAGAGTTGCAACTCTTTCAGCCGGACCCTGTACCTGTGAGCATGTCCCAAGGAGAAAACCAAACCAGTACCACTCAAGCACCTGTCTGTGGGCTAATATTCTACAAACTTATCACCATGGAAACAAGCCAAACTGGAAACAAAGTGATCCTGCTAAGTGGATGGATCCAATCCTGGGCCCCTGGGAAATAGCTAAACTCTTCCTTCCTGACTTGGGAGGACATGTCGATAGTACTAGTGTGGAGGACATGGACATCACTGGAATCTTAAATCTGATGTACTGGTGCAACATATTTACTGTTTCACAGGCCTTAATCAACGAAGTTCGTGAAACACGAAATACAAAATGGGTACATGTGCCTAAGCCAGAGTTGAAAGATGATGACAAAAAGATTGCTTTTGACGCAATCGAAAATTTGCTCCTCGATCCTCAGTTAGCACGCGACCCAGAGGCTCAAAATGCCCGGCAAGAGATCATGACTCTCAAGTGCGTGTCTGACTTGCAAAATGTTGAAGCTCAAGTTCAGGCCCAGTTTAAAGACGCGCTTGTGAACGAAATGACTGGTATTAAGAGTACACTGAGTAAGGAAACGAGACGTAACAAAAAACAACGAAGCCAGTTGGAGGGACGTCTTCACAATATGCAAAAAAACTTAGAACGCTTAAACGACAGGATGAAGAGTGGTGTTACTTTTACAGGCGTCGTCCAAAATGGCGTGTCTCACTTGTGGTATTGTGCGATCAAATTATTTGGAGGAATAAGAAGAACGCGGTTATTTCCTTGGTTGGTGATCCTCTTATTGTGCGGATGTTTCACCATTCTGGATCCAAGATCATACAAAGATGGTAAGCTGTAAAATCATGATTTTCTGATTTCAATTTCCAACTGTAGTAAGTCAAAAGATAATGAGCCACAAGGGCGTTCGCCCGAAAATTTTTCAACATTGATAAGATGATGTGTTAGTTTTGTCAGAAATGGAAAAAGAATGAGGGGCCCGGAAGAACACCCTAAATCGGAAAAAATCGTGCTTCGTTAGCGTATAAGGCCAGTCTAACCATTTGCAGATGTAATTACAAAGGCAGCACATTCTCCTCTTAAGACCCTGAGTGTTGGCCCGGTCCGGGGCTCGAACCCACAGCAGACACAGCAGACTGGCGCTCTACCAGCTGAGCTAACAAGGCGGCGGTGTCAATTAGATCCTTGAAAGAAAATGTTCTCTGCCAAATATTGTTTAAGTGGACATATTAAGTGAATTTAGTGAGCGCGGTTCCTTAAGCCCTGAACAAACGGGAATTGTTTGGCGACCAAGCACCATCAACCATTGTTTGAAGTGAGTCCCTGAACGGTTAAGCAAACAATTGATACAAGCCGCTTAGCAAGCGTGGTACGCATGCCCGCATCAAGCAGGTTTGATAAACAGCTGTCCAAACAAACACGAAAACAAAAGAAATGTTTTAATGTTTTAATTGAATGTTTGATGGCCTTCACAGTTTATGAAACACGACCAAACACGATCAAACACGATCAAACAGAACCAAACAAGGTGTCCAAACGGTAAAATATTTGATGTAACAATGTTTGATGGTGTTTGGTGGCCAAATAGTTCCTTATTGTTCAGGGCCCGGTTGTTCAAAACCCCGATTAAACTAACCTCCGATTAAGCTTAATCGTCGATTAAAACCACTAACACCGGATTAGCTAATCGGAGCAATTGAGAACGTTGTTCAAAGCCCGATTAGAGGGCAGATTAGTTAATCGCTGATTAACGGTTAGTACGTGGTGTAAAAACCACTTATATTGTCTCGCTAATCCACAATTAGTATCCCACAATGCTATTTCCCGTGTGTGAGCACTGTGATTGTTTCCAATATGGCGTCCGCTGTGGACTGCCAGTGAAATGGTGGACTTGTGTACTCCAGTTGTATCGCTGAAAACTTGCAGTAAGTCACCACTCGCATTAAATTGTAGCACTATCAGCACTTGGTCGATTAGTTTCAAAACGTAATAACAATTCGCTTTCCACTGAAAATCCGCCTCTATGAGGTTTGTACTTTATTCATTTCTGTTCAATTGAGGGTCTGCCAATTCTGTAGCGAGTGCGAAGCTTTTGATTGCTGTAAATTAGTATGCTATCGTTAAATCGATAAATTCGTGCTCGTGATGGTCTCGCGCAAGAAAAGCCAAACAACAAGTCGGCCTTTTTATCTCAATATTAATCGGCCGATTAACGATTTAATCTTCCTTCGGAGGTGTATTAAATTTAATCCGCCGATTAGAGTCAGATTAGCGTTAATCGGGCTTTGAGCAACGCAATCTAATGGCAGATTAAATTTTAACAGCGGATTAGCATATTTAATCGGGGATTAGCGCTAATCGGGGTTTTGAACAACCGGGCCCAGGGCTTTAAAGTAACACAATCACGTTTTTCCGCATGCGCAAGATTGTAATTTTTGGACAGGCGGTCAAGAATTCAAAGATGTTGGAGTGGTGATATAGAGCTTCAGAAATCCGTTTGCATCGTCCTCAATCAACTTTGGCTTTGTCTTAAAACTTCTCAGAATCAAAGATTAGTGATTCACAGTTCTCGTAACGTGCCAATTTATGTGTGATCGAGACCTTTCGGTGTTAATTTCATGCCGTTCGACGGAACTTCGAGTGGAGGGAAGTGTTATGGCGCTGGGCGAAGACGGCTTTCTCCCGGCAGCTTTCAGAAAGGTTCAGAAAATCGGAAAGGACTGAAAAGCAATGATTTTTGTAAAGAAACCGATTCACAAGGCATGGGAAAGACTGAAAGATCGCGCTTGTGCGAGCGTTTCTTTGTTTACATTTTACACGCGCAAGCAGACCTTTACTCTTTGGTTTTCTCTCTTGATATTCAGACATTCTATCGGGTTCTCTTCGCTCAGGTATACTCTGTGAGAATGACTCCGATATATTTGTTACTTAGCCATCATGATAGTTTTGTTAATATGATAAGGACTCGTGTATAGAGCGGTTTTCAATTGATTGTCGTAAAACCAAAACCAAAGTAATCACTCTAGCCAATCACAAAGGACACAGATAATCAAGTGAACCAATCAAAACACGAAGTAATTACATGTAGCTGATTGTAGCTGACGCAAAGCGAAGGAAAACGCGTACGAGTGAATCACGATTGGTTTTGGTTTTACTCCTGATTGGATGAAAAAGTGGCGCGAGTTTTGTAACCCAATAGCGTAGCGTAGTAAACGCAAAACCAATTACTTTTCGACACTCAAATGAAAACCGCTCTAAAATCAGTAAAACATTGAACATCAGCATATTCAAGGTTGTTATGAACCACGGACTCACCGTTGCCTTGTTTTGCATTACTCATGCGGCTTTCCACGTGTTCTGCCACTACATTGGTCAATACAGTTGTTGTGGAGCCAAAATTATGTTTTTGAAAATTGTGTTCTTTCAGGCTAGCTGGGTTTTGGCAAGCCAAGTATAATGTACATATGTGAAACACTCGGTTCTCGAACGCCTTTTCCGTTTGCCAAGGAAACTTGTTATTCTTGAAACTTTTGTTTTGTTGTTCACCAGTGATAATGTTTGTGTCGTTCGTACGACCTTGGCTTCTACATCCCGTAGATCGATCCAAAGCCAACGGTTGCTAAAGTTATCTTATTTTCCTAATTTTGGTTGGTTAATCTTTGCTTGCCTTATCAAGTCAGCTGTTTTTATTAAGGACTTATATCCGAGTACTTTGTTTTGTTCCACCTGATTTACTCCTGGCATTAGTCCCGGGCGTAGCAAATAAAGATGGGTACATTGTAAAGAAAAAAAAGCAGTAGTAGCAGCAGCAGCAGTAGCAGTAGTTGAGCAGTACCAGTAGCTATAGCCATTGATGTTAGGTCGCAGAAGTTTTTCAAGATTAAACCCTACGAAGTTCTAAATCCAGAGTCTTGGTACCTCTTGCTGAGTGAGTGCCGATCTAGTTCCCCACACAGTTTTTATTTGCCGTTTAACACTAAAAAACAAGTCGCTTTCCTTGACTAGTTGAGCGAGTTGACCTTTCTTCCTGTAATTGAGAGATGAACGCGATTGGCACATGGGATATAAATAGCGCGTATCTGTCAGTTTATGCCGACGCGACAAAGTGGCAGTTCTGTTGTTTTTTGGAAGAAACCAGTCAAGTTCGCGCGTGCGCTACATCGTGATAGTGTCCCTTTAAAGAACAAGTTCGCCTTTATTAAACGACCACAGTTCCACGCGCCTTGCAGTCGCAAGATGACAAGATTCGATGTCTCTGGACAGAAATCTTGAATTTTTTAACTTCCTACATTGATTTTATGTTCATTTTTGGAGAACGTGGAGATAATTGTAAATAAAATGTGTTTCTGGAAAGAAAAATAGGGGTCACTGAACGTCCAAGACCGTTAAATCCAGTCAAAGCTTTAGCAATGGCCATCTACCCTATCATTGTTCATTTTATTTCTGAGCGGGCTCGCTGGTGCATGACGTAGCTTGTGTATTTGCGTGCGCAATAAGGATGCGCATAAACAGTTAGCGCGAGCGTCCTTAAAAAGCAGTACAAACGTCGAATGGAGAACGAAAACGGGTTTGCTACTTTTCAACCATTCTGCATGCACGGCAGAGTAAAACCAAGACAAGAATTTATTTCTCACTGAAGCATGCTTTTGACCGATCCACTTTGCCTTGGTTTTGTTCCGATAACGAAGCACGCACGCAGTCTCGGTCCCCGATATATTACTGCAGACAACGTAGGAAGGCTAGGTTAGGGACTGTAAAAAAGTCGTATCTTGTTTATGGAGTAACAGACGTTACTTGAAGGGTAAACCAAACCCATATTTTTGGGTGGAACTGCACTGAAAAGGACAGATTTGTTGGCTTAGCTATATTATGTACAAAAATATACAATCATAGATTAAGCTACATAAATTTTAAAAGGCATCCGTATTAAAACGGTTTTCGTCACGAACTCAGTCTTTTTCTACTTCATTTCTTCCAGGATGCCCAACAGAGGACGCTAGTGTACCTTTTGAAACTAAAGATATTAACATGTCCGACTATTTGAATACAGCTCGCGCAGAAAATTTCATGGGTCGTCACTGGCTGTACCGAGAAGTCGAAAATACACTTCTTGGAAGTGATGTTTCAGGTGTTCTGATAATAGGAAATCCAGGCGCGGGAAAGTCTGCTTTGTCATCCCAACTTATCTGTTCGAGGACGTCAAGTTCTTTGATCCATGCTCGTATTCTAGGCTACCACTTGTGTAAACACTCGGATAAAAATACACAAATGACGGGAAAGTTCGTTCGAAACTTGGCAGAGATGATAGCTCGCAGGTTGCCGGAATACGGCTATCTTGTTTCCAACAGCACCTATATTCAACGCTCATTTGTTCTTGATTGCATCGAAAATCAAGACCCCGTGGGTTGTTTTGAGCAAACAATTTTGACACCTCTTCGGAACTTGAAGAACGAACCGAAAGAAAACTGGTACATCGTTCTAGATGCCCTAGATGAATGCCTTGTGCATGGTGAAAAAGGTGACAGCATTGTTTATCTGCTAAACAACAAGATTCCTCGGTTTCCGAAGTGGTTAAAGCTGATAATGACTTCGCGAAATGAATCTGATGCGTCTCCGCATTCAAGCAAAATAAAAGAGTTAATTATCGATCCAGAAGACTCTAGAAATCTTGAAGATATTGAGCTGTTTTTGATCTCGAGATTTTATCAAGCTAGTCCTTTGCTTAACCATGTAAAATTGTGGTTTGGAGACGACAGCGTGAAAAGTACTTCAAAGTTAGTCTCTACCTTGCTCAGTAAAAGTCAAGGAAACTTTCTTTTTGTTAAAGAAGTGCTTCGTCATTGGGAACTCTCAAGACACGAGTTAAATGATGCGTATGCATTGCCAAGATCGTTAGGAGACCTCTACCATAGTTATTTTGCGAGGCTTTACCCTGATACTAGACGAGGAAGCTTTAAACCTGTTAGACGTGTGTTGGAACTCCTGGTTGCCACGTTTGAACCATTAACACGGAAAGAGCTCTTTGATATTCTTAGGATGAAAGAAAGAAACCTAGAAGAGGAGTATGAATTTCAAAGTAGACTTAAGGAATTGGGTCATTTTCTGAGATACGGAGAAAACAACACAGTAACACTGTATCACTTGTCGTTAACTGAGTGGCTTGTAAATGAGAGCAACAAAAAATTTCGCGTTAGTAAGAAGATAGGACACGAAAAATTATGTGATTACTACTTTAGTCTCATTCGAGATGGAGATAAATCTACATTGTCCAGTTACATTCTCACCTTAGCACAACACATTGCATTCGGGGGATGGAGGGAAGCCTACGTTGCAGAATTCCTCCATTTTCCTTCACAGACTGTCAATTCCTCGGATCCACAAGACAACAGGACTCTGTTGCATCTTGCTGCAACAATTGATAGTACAGACGTGCTGAAACTGGTATTGCGACATTTCAGTGATGTGGACTGTGTTGATAACCGTGGAATGACGCCCGCATTCCTGGCAGCAGAACATGGCCTTGTGGACAACTTGGCACTTTTGGTGAGAAAGGGAGCCAAAGTTAATCGGAAAACAAACTCAGTCATTGCAATGTTCAAAAAGGATGTAAAAGCCGCTTTCCAGCAAGCAAAATATGGTTCCGGTGAATTTCGTGTTCCCGACATACATGTACACACGCCCGACTTTCAGTCCAAATTCAGATTTTTTGGCGCCACTCCACTTCACGCTGCCGCTCAGGGAGGGTACGTCAACGTTGTTCGTTTTCTCCTTGACAACAACGCGTTCATTTCGACATTTAATTGCGCTCATCAGACTCCAATTCAGTTAGCAGCTGAAAATGGACATGTAGAGGTTGTGAAAACTCTACACGAAGCAGGTGCAGTTGGAGATCAAAGTGCTCTTCATCATGCAGCAGCAAATAATAGACTGGAAGTAGTACAATTTCTTTTAGAGAACGGTATCAAAGATACGTGCTTGAGATGCGATGGATCGTTTTCTTGGCTGAAGACAAAACAGCGCTTTCAAAGTAATTCACGTTTTCCCGTTCCACTGAAAGAAAATTGTAATCCCCATGAAATGCTTAATCATAGCATATTCGAGATGTGTATTGACTGGGAAGGGAACTGGGACGAGCTAGAAGGAGTTAGTTTATATGGAGAATTGTTTGATGACAAACATTTAATTTTATGCCATACCGCACTTCATGCTGCTGTTGCTTCCGGACACAAAGATGTTGTTTATCAACTCATTTCTGAACAAATAAACGCGCTCAACTGTTATGATTATTCGGGAAGAACACCACTGCATGAAGCCGTTCGTAAAAATGATAGACAACTAGTTGATATTTTGCTCCATAAACAACCACACAAGATAAATTACAAGTGCTATCACTGGCAATGTGTGAAAACTCAAATGGCTCCAGGAACATTTGTTTCATCCGGCAAACTTAATGTTGAGGAATCCATTTATTATCACAAAGATATCTGCCATTGTGGATATACTCCTCTTCATCTCGCAGCACGATATGGCCATGAAAACCTCGGAATATCTCTCATCTTCCGACATGGGGCACACGTTCAGGCCCAGGATTGTAGGGGAGCAACACCTTTCCACGTAGCAGCTTGCCATAATCAGCGAGTCTTTGTGTCCATATTTTCTCATTCGAAAGTTGGGGGCGATATTAACGGCAAAGCTCTGAACGGATCTACTCCTCTTCACAGCGCCGCAGCGTGTGGCGCCGCCGAGGTCATTGGTTATCTGGTTTACCTTAAAGCAAACCTCAGTGCTGTTGATGATAATGGCCTAACGCCACTACACTACTCGATTCTTAACATTAAATCAAGTCAGTTTGTCCAAATAGAGCTAGTGAACGACAGTTGTTCAAATGGGTCTCTTAAACTGGTTCAAATAGACCGACGCGGTCATTTAGCTACATTTTTTAAAGAAGGCAATCAAATAAAAAACACGGACCGTTTTCCTTGGTTAGACACATTTTTCACTTTGGTTCGTTGGGGTTCCGACCTCGATACTGTTGATACAAGGGGAAGAACACCACTGCACATTGCCGCTTACAATGGTTTAGCTGATGCTGTCAACATTCTCCTACAGCGAAAGGCGGCATTCAATATACGAGACAAACAAGGCAAAACACCACTTGATATAGCGGTTGACAATGCATCAGTTGTACCCAAACTTTTACCGTTCGTTTTAGCAACAGAATTTCACGATATGCAGCAGTCTTTATGTGATCACGAGATGGTTGTTTACCTTTTGTTATCTTATGGCGCCTCATTCAAGAAATGTAAGAGTTCAGGAGGTAGCTTGCTTCACAGGGCAATCATAAACCAGCAACCGTACAGTGCACAGCTGCTGCTACTGAAAGGAGCCAGTTTGACATGTAAAGACAGCTTTGGTCGAACACCCCTTGTAAGTTACCTCCAAAATGGCGGAGACTGGATAGATGTGGTCCTCAAGCACTTTAATGTAACAGTTGCTATAAAATGTGGAAAGCCTTTCAATGTTTCAGTTTTTCACCTCTTGTGTTACCGGCCACCGACAGTGTCAGACGAAAATTTCTTTGAGTATAAAGGATGTGATAAATGCGGAGAATGCGATCCTTCAGAAATTAAATTGCAAAAAGGTCCCCTGGCTAAAGCCATTGAAAGGCACCCATTAAAGCATGGTATCATAAATTCCTGTTTAGATTCCGATGGATTTACACCTTTACACAGAGCTGCACAAGGGGCAAATCTAGTAGCTATTCGCTACCTCCTTGCAAATGGTGCAAATGACTCGATTTTAAGTCCACAAGGACATGATGCGTTATCACTGGCCATTCTTTACGCTGGTGGCAATTCCTGTAGCCGATCTATATTTTGCAACTGGGATGAGCAAGTGCTTGAAATGACGAGGGCCTCTGACGCTGCAATCGAGCTTCTTCGCCATGGCATGAAGACTCGTGAATACCGAGTCAATTGCGACTCTAGTAAACCAGAACTGACGTTGTATCATTTAGCGGCCTCGCGTGGTCTGGTGAAGGTCATAGAAGAACTATTTAATGAGAGGAAGTTTCACAAGTTAGATGTAGACTGCCCAAATGCGGATGGAATAACACCGATGTACCTGGCAAAGTTGTTTGAAATTCAAGTGAAAAGTGGCATCTACAATCCTTGGGAACACGTCACCAGCATCATTGAAAGTTATGGGGGAAAGCTGCGATACCCGAACAAGAATGCTGAATATAATTTAATCCATAAACACATACATGGCTACATTCCCGCAAATCTTACGCTGGATATTAGGCCAGATATTCGTCATTTCGTTTCATCTCTTTTGTTGTTGTATGAAAAAAGGAACAACGATTCCTTTTATTGTGGTTTACGTGGACTTCGTAAGAGCATTGCCGAAGATCCTTTAGCAATGGCATCAATTTGGTATGAGATAGCGGCGAGCTCGATGGACGAAGGGCTTGCAACTAGTCATTTGGTTAGACAGTGTTTAAGGAAACAAAAAGAATTAAATCGACATTTCGCAAGATTGATACTACATCAAGATTCCACTTTTAGGACGAGGAAGCGGAACATAAAACTTCATTTGATCCACAAAGAACTGCACAACTTAATGCGGACGCGGCACAAGGAACTCTTTGAAGTGTTTTCTTGTGTTAAATCGTTGTTCTACAGACTTCAACCAGGTTTGGACGGAAAAAAGTTGAAGATTCTTATTCGGCAGTATGAAGAAACTCCTCCTTTGTCATTTTACCTAAACAACATTTGCACGGTCTTTGAGCGTGCCTTTGATGTATTACTCCCTGTTCGAAAAGGACGACTTTCGCGGTTTGAAAACCATTTTTTTTACCCTGAATTTGTCAAAGAGCGAATCAAATTCGTCACGGGAAGCTCTACTATTATTGGTCTTAGAACTGAGTGGCCCTTGGACTTTTTTGTCAAGCTTTTCTTTGGTCACTTTCGGCGATATGATTACGTTAACATTCTCCAGGTAGGAATGGAGCAAGATACTTCAGGCTTCCCACCGTTTACTAGGACGAACTGAGACGGAATACCGGGAATATTGGGAAAGCGTACGTTCTAACCTTTTTAGTACAGAGTGCACGATGGGGATAGTTTGGGGGTGCCTGCAGCTAAGCACTAAGGCACTATGACGCGAAGATGTAAACTTTAATGTTTATTAAGGTTTACATCTTTGCGTCTTTGTTAATTAATTAATTACGTAAAATATGTCCTATGTTCGTCAGTTGGGTGTGAACATCCCAAAGCTATATATCTATTTCAGGTAACCTTTTCCTCTCCTTCCGGTACTATTCTCCCTAGAACAAAACCAATTCGCTCTAAACACATACGCAGATTAGTTAGCGTTCGTGTCTCCTATCTGTTAGGTGGAGGGGAGGCTACATTGCATACGGGATCTAACACAAATGTTGAGTGGTTTTCCTTATGGTAGAACCCAACATGCAAAGGGCATGCGTTCTTAGCATCGTTAGTGTTACGTACTATGTTTCCACGCGGTTTTTTGTATGTCGTGTAATATCAAGTAGCGCCACTTGTTCCAATAGGTCAGTTCAACAAATATATATTTGTCAGGGTATAAATAAAGAAGGGAAAAGCCATTGAAGAGCCTTTCCTTAGCGGCTTGTTTGTTTGTCTGTAAGAGCTGAGACCAAAACGTTCGCGTTCGCAGACCGCCGATCGCAAAGAGAGTTGTTTCCATATAATCGCACACGATCGCAAGCGACAAAATTACACGCGCATGTGTCAAAATTACACGCGCGTTGTGCTAGCGAGAAAATCACGACAAACAACTTGGCGGACGTCGAGGAAGAAATTCTGCTGCAAGCAAAATTATTCTTCTTTTAGTCAACCGCTTTTGAAATTCTTTTGGCACATCTCGCCCCGATCCAGAGGGTACCTTTTTCAATCGCCTCACAGATTACCATCTTAGAAATAGTGCTACAGATCCGACACTTCCTAAACCGAAGAGGGAGTTTCTAAAAGGAAGTTTCAATATAGCCGCGCAATGCTTTGGAACCAACTCCCAAATAAAACTAGCGGAATCGATACATTCATTTAAGGTGGCTCATAACAATTTCTAGTACTTTCCAAGAGGTAAATTTTGATGGTTCCTTTTTACCACTCTTTATCACTTGATACAACAATCATGGTATCAAATTACTGCTCAATCACCGGTGAATACGTTGGTGTCATTTTCGTGACACAATAGGTTACCATAGCAACACTATGACCTGCTAAAAACACCCTTAATTTCAGCTTTTAGCGCTTATATTTCAAAAACGGCACGGTGAAATTTTTTTATATTATTAACATTTAATAAACATGATTAGATGCAACTTTTGGCAAAGTTTTAAAAAATTCTGTACATGGAGTTCAGAGCCACCTTAAATTTTCGAAAATTTAAGGTGGCTCTGAACTCCATGTACAGAATTTTCTAAAACTTTGCCAAAAGTTGCATCTTATCCTGCTTATCAAATTTGAATATTAAGAAAAAATTTCACCGTGCCGTTTTTTAAATATAAGCGCCTAAAGCTGAAATTAAGGGTGTTTTTAACAGGTTATAGTGTTGCTATGGTAACCTATAGTGTCACGAAAATGATACCAACGTGTTCACCGGTGATTGGGCAGTATTTTGATACCATGATTGTAG
>Ga0126343_10000442_pt1 | contig 15726 bp, 9 predicted proteins | sample Cyp2metagenome_FD_92531 | JGI IMG/M metagenome (GOLD analysis project Ga0126343, IMG submission 92531) | Coral microbial communities from Lord Howe Island, Old Settlement Bay, Australia - Cyphastrea 2 metagenome | ecosystem: Host-associated > Invertebrates > Cnidaria > Coral ... | reverse complement strand
TAGCACAACGTAATTTTTATTACAGGGCTCTAAAATCCTGGAACAAGCTTTCTGTTGCCACTAGAAATTCGTCCTCACTTGCACAGTTTAAAAGGAGTGCGAGAGGAGAGATGCGTAGTGCGGTGACATGATTTCTTATTTTATATATATAGTTATTTATGATTTGCAACTATTTAATTTCTCTACAATGATGTTTGATTGTAACTAGATACATTTTATTCCTTCTTTCCATTATTACATGTAAATTAATTCTGAAAAACCCCTGTGGCAGAATTGATTTATAAATTGCATTGCATTAACAGATGCAATCTTCAGCCCAGTCCCAGGCCCTCCTCATGACTCTGATGGCCAAGATGAACAAGTCTTCACTGTTTTTTAACTGTATTTGATGTCAGTTTTAATTGTTTTAAATGTTGTTATGCACTTTTATCCTTAACATGACTTCCTGATGTTTCAATTTCTTGTTGTTAACATTTTCTTGAGTTGAATATGTGGATGACATCTAAACAAGAGAAGCCTGCCAAGAAGTGGCATATTATCCAAGGGTTCAACTGGAAAGTTGCTGTGTTCATTTGCTATTTATGTAAGCATTTTTACCCTTGGATGAGAACTTTATTAAAACAATGATTTGTTTACATTAAAAAATGTGCTGGTTATCATTTGAAATAAGGGGCTTTACCTAGCTGTACAACTGAATATACAATAGGCTCCAGTCACTAATGACCACTTGCACACTTGACCCCATCACAAATGTCTATCCAAAGTAACTTTCAATAGTAGGTGGGTCTAATTGAAAATATTCTGATGTAGTGTTTCCAAATAAGCAAGTCAGTGCATTTCTTAACAGAGCTATGTATTGCTTTCCTACTGCACTCATACCAACTTTCAAATTCTTTTTGAAGTCAATGAACTGAAAATATGTTGAAATATCTCCAAACAACAACTCTACTGAGATCCTCACACTGCTCATTGCTGCGTTGAAAGACCTCATCTGCGGAGTTAAAGAACCTGCATAGTCCCCTTGTCTGTATGGGCACATCAGCTGTGGGCGTATAGGGTAAGCCAGGTCTCCATAAATGCAGAGGGGATTTCCAGTGGGGGTGTGTCCATATGTTTGTAATGCATTTAAAAGGCCAAACTCATTGAGCATTCCTGCATCATGTCAGCGGCCTTCCACGGGACCAAAGAGGTTTGCGATTAATCCATTAGGGATGACTAATGACTGAAATTTCAAAGAACGCACTTGTTTGTGTCCATTGTATACCAGTCGTTGATGTTCTCTTGGTCGGGATATGGGACGAATGGTGCCATCAATAAAACCAAGACAATTGGCCAAGGGACATCTCATTTCATGTATAGCTCGAGCATATTGTTCTAACCAAGCTGGAGCGAGGAAGAGCTGATTCCATGTGGTCAGTCTATGGCCATGGTTATGTAAATCCAGTCTTACACAACGTTGTAGATCATGCAAAGCTCGGGAACAGGACGAGCAAAGCGATAGATAAGGTTGAAGTATCTGCACGGATACGCTAAGCGTTTTAGCAGAAGACAAATACCCTCAATTCCACTACATACAATTCCTTGTGGGCATCTGAACTGTGGAGGCACTCTAAGTACCTCGGCCAAACGAGGAAGATCTTCCTTGTTCACTCTAAACTCTGTCAAACATTCACTTGAATGAAACGAGTCGAGACAAAAAGCATCGTACTCCCAGTATGGATATGCTGGATTTGAGGATTTGTACGCATCAAACAAAAGTACAAATTTTATAATTTCATCTGCTAATGGGTAAACCAGAGCATTTTGAACCTTTACAAAAGACATTTTGGACGCAAAATAACAAACAAAATTGAGCTAGGCAAGCATTCATAGTCTGGTGTGTGTTAGTCTGCGATCTTAACTTCGTATTTTCCTGCCACTCATTGTGTACTTGGCCAGTGCTACACAGCAAGAAAGTTTTCCTCCAACCGTAGTCCGTAGTCTGCAGTCGCCCTATCTTTAAGTCCCTATTAAGGAAGCCACGCATGTAGAAGATTGCCAGAATGGAAAATTTGAAAATCTATGGGTATTGACATGCAATTTGATGACCAAAAAGTGACTTCCTTGGATGCTACTGTACACTTTATTTTAACTAGAGTTAATTTAAAATTTGCTCATTGCAACTTGTGTTTCTGTGGAAGTTCACATAAAAAATGCTACATATTGCTTTTCATTCATTGGTGCTTGTTACAATTAAGGAGTTTTTAGCTTGCAACTGAATTGTTGTAACATGAATCAACTGTGATTTTATTACTAACATTATTTCAAGTATGTAAGTTTAAGGACAAACATCATTTTAGTTTATGTAATGAAAAATAGCTTCAGATAAAATGGGTGCATTACCTTAAAGGGATTGAAGCGATTCCTGGGCTTATCTTTTCTGTCACATACATGAAGTATCACAATAAATCAGTGACCTTGTTTTCTTTCTGCTTCGATTTTTTGCCTTTTTCAGTTTTCACTTGTCTTAAATTTTGAGCACTTGTGTCGATGAAGGCCTTTACTGTCAAAACACTTCAAACAGTCACTTAGAATATGTTTGGAGTACATTTGGAGTTACATTTCACAATGAAGAGTGCTCTCACATTCACTACAGAGATACTTAGAGAGCTGGATCAATTTGTAGTCAATTTAGCTTAAATCCTAGCCAATCGTTTTTTTTTTTTTCGCTTTACCAGCTGTAACAGCATATAATATTAGTTTACCAGTTTGCCTTCACAAATTTTAACAGTGCTAATTTCAACACTGCCTCATTATGGAAAAAGTTCTCGGGCCAACACTTACATATATGTAATACCCTTCAGAAATATTGCCATAGCTTTGAACTTCAACAGGTATATAATAGCCGCACTATCCAGACTTTTACCATTTTATTTTTTCCTCAAAACGATAACATCATGACTATGATGGTGAAACAAAATTGGGTATCAATCAAACTTGTGCGATTGCTTGAAATGGCCGGTGCCTTGCACCAGGTGCCAGTTAATTTTGAAAACCCTGACTGTGGAGTGTACTAGATATACCCCAGTTGAGATTATATCAGGTTTCTTTGAAGGCATGACAATAAGCTCCAACAACGGCAGTTGAAATATACAGGACAAAATTAATCAAGCTAGCTTTCCACCACCAAATCAAGCAACAACCCTTCAGTACACCCAAACATCAAATGGCTTGATAAGAATATTTTGAATGTCTCTTTGGTCTCTGTGCTTTCAATAAAACCCACACTTCTTACCATATTATCTATTTTACACTGACAGTAATTGGTTACCACAATATTGTTACATCATTACTTTTGCCAAAAAGGGCACTGTTCCAGGGTAATTTTGGCCCCATGCTAACCCCAAGCTCTCACAGGACACTAGAAACAAGGTTCTCCCTAAGACCCCATTTCAACACTCAGTCAAAGACAGCAGGATTAGTTGATGCACAAATAGCAATCAACAGAGTTCTGGACACCACAGAAAGAGCTTTCCAGGTCACCAGAACTTAACTATGAAACAACAAATTGAGAGGGCTATTTCTACGAAGTCATCCCAGAAAAAATACTATCTAGTCCATAGCCCAACTACTATCACCATTATATCTTAATACTTTATTATTTCGTATATATGTTTATTTATGTACTTTTTACAAGGAAATGATTGATTCTTTTCAACATTTTCTCTCTTTTAATTTTATTTGCTACTTCACTATTTAACATACTTTTTACCCATTTATTTTGCCCTTTTTCAAGTGACTCCTTTTTCTTGGGATTTTAAATCCCATACATTTAAAAACAAACATTATCGCGACAGAAGAAAGCATATTGTTGTTTTATCACAAGGCAATTCCTATCTCTTATCAGTTTGCGGGTTGTGTTTTTATCTGACAACAATGGAGGTCTCCTGTCGAAGGAAAATTGGGTGCGTGTCAAAGTTAAGTACAAAAGGTTGGTTTTCTCGTACACACTGCCCCTTTCTACTATTGCCATCATCGCAGAAGAACTTTCTGGTTTCTAGCCTTTGGACGTATTGGTTCCTTCAGGCAAGTTACCTTTAGTTATTTTCTCAAGTAATATTTCTAGAGTTCATTTACTTTGATTCCCATTGTGCTTAATTGTGGAGCTATTCCGTCAGGTAGTCTCATACGCCAAATATTTTAATTATGGCCCATTTGTTTATACGTTGCTTACATGTTTTCATTCAAAGTGACTACTAGCAACTGGATTTAGCGTTCCATTTGACGGCATCCGCTCACATTCATTGGCATGTAGTCAGGAGGCACACAATCACTTAAACCGTCAAGTTTGACTGACCCATCCTGCAGTCATTTTGCCCAGATACAGTTATTGTGCAACTTAACACTAATGATTTAACACCTTGTCTTCCTTTGTCAGTGGGCTCTGCCATGGAGGATTTCGTGCACTTACCACATGATTCCTATGGGGTAAAGTGTGTATGCGTATCCCAGACTATCCATCGATGCTCGGCTGTGGTTTTCAACCGAAGAGTAGATATTTTAACGAGATATCTTCAGGTGGTCTTGGAGTCCATCCCTTTTGCCATATGCTGGGGCCATAGGGGTTTCTAGAGGTCCTGTGGCATTCACTTTAATAAAAGGGGGGAAGGGGGGAATATATGTTTTATCACAGCCTTCAGGGAGTGGTACTCAAATCTCTTCCAGTTTTTACTGGTGATGGCATCCAGTAACTTACTTTGTTACTTTTCATTTCAATCGAATATTATGCAGTGCTGTTCATTTGTGGCCAGACAATCATATTTGTGTCAACCTTTGATGTTTTACTTTATTAGTCGTAACTATTTGCACACAGCACTGGCTGTGTTTCAGTCTTTGATTTTACTGTTCAGTTGTGGCAGCTTTTTTGGCGCACGGCACTGGCTGCATGTCAGCCTTTGATTGGATTGTCTAGTCGTGCAGCTTGTCTGTGCATAATACTGACTGTACACTGTCTTAGTTTTTTGGTTCTGGTAGAAACCTAACTATGATTTTGTATTTATGAGGCCGTGGCACTATTTTTCAATATTACTTTTTCCATCAGATGCCGTGTGAGTGTACAATCATTTTCAGACGGCGGTAACTACTTAATTTGGGTGTGCCAATGCACTTGGCATTCTGTGCTGGCACTATATTTCTACTTTTCTCTGGACTTTGGCTCTTCACACCCTTTATCTTATCTAGATTATTTCTGCCATCATTGCTATCACGTTTTTTATCCGGTACTGCCCCTCAAAGAAATTTTAATTTAGGCATTGATAGTCTCAGGAAGTAAACTGACTACTTCACTACTAAACATACTTTTTACCCATTTATTTTTCTTTTTTTCAAGTGACTCTATTGTTTTGGGACTTTTAATCCCACATATTTAAATATCTTTTATCTTCTGTATCACCCTTGCAACTATCACTACTACTATTTACATTCTTATTAAGTCTAAAAGCCGATCCACCATTATATACTGTAGTTATGTAGAATCATTCTTTATCTCCCAATACATTTTCTATGTGAAATTTCAGGTCCATAAATATTAGCATTGCATCATTTTAGGGATCTTGCTGGAGAGAAAAAATGTCCATCTTATGACAAAATAAAGTGCACCATCTCAAACAGGTTGTACACTTCTAGTGCAGTTCTAACTGCAACATTGTTGCAAAACCCAATAGACAGAAGTGATGGGTTTGGATTGCATAGTCGAAAAAACAGAGCAATTTACATACCCATATGAATCAACTTTCAAATTTGATCAAGACTTAACAAATATCCTCCTCCCAAGGAAATCCACTAATTGTCAAAACCTAAACCATTTCATAGGAAATTAAAGAGCAATGTTTAAAACTGTTTGCAGATTTGTAAGAGAAACAAGGGAGAGAGAGAGTTCTGCTTGCTTTGTTTGGGAAAGGGCGGCTGTTTCAGCGACATCAAGGTGGTAACACCACGCAAGAAAAGAGCGAAAATTGCGCGACTTCCAGATCAAGATACATACTGGCAGCCTCGACCTCCAAAAGAAGATTTACAAAGAGTTCCAGGTTAACTTCTCTGAGGGTAAAGTTAAAACGATCTTTGATAGGTAACACACTTGTAGTTCTCTTTGAAGTGGGATGAACATAGAACTCTGAAAAAAATAATTTGGGAGATGCACCGATTGTCAAAAGCTAAACCATTTGATAGAAAATTAGAGAGCCATGTTAAAAACTGCAGATTTGTAAGGGAAACAAAGGAGAGAAAAGGTTGCAGTTGTTCTGTTTGGGAAAGGGATAGTGTTTCTTCCAGATCAAGATGTAAAATGCCAGCCTCTACATCCAAACAAAGATTTACACAGGGTTTCAGGTTAACTTCACCAAGGGTAAAATTAATTACCTTCAGAAAAAAAATTGGCTGGATCCACACTGGTACATAACACTGTCATATGATCCTTGATAGTTCACACACTTATAGCTCTCTTTGAAGTGCGATGAACACAGAAACATTTGACAACGTCATCTTTACAAACCAATGCTCTCTTCACATGGGGAAGCATGCCAAGCTCAGTATCGGAAACAAAATGAAATTTAAAAAAAACAAATTTCAAGGGTCCTTCCAAACATCCATACAAAGTTTGTATTTGGGCTTGGATTGCTATGCACAGTGTAACAAGGATCGTTTTGTTTACTAGCAACATGGCTGCCAAATTTGCATTTAAGAAATTGCCATCAACATGCAGCCACTGTTTGTCCAAGCATCATTTCCTGACAACCACAGATTTCAACAACACAACTAAAAACATACTAGTATGCTACCAAAAAAGTACATAGAATGTAGGTTTCACAGCTGGATGATGATGCCTCCACAAAGTGCTAACCTCAGTCCTATTGAGACACTGACATGAACTCAAACAAAACCAATCAACTAACAAGGAAATACTTGAAGGAATTACAAGGTTCCAGAGGGAGAGGACGATGGCAGAAAAGTGTCAAAGCTACATCATTCACCTGGAGGTTCTTTTGACATTGATCCACTGTGAAGGCCACTGACTCAGGGCACTGACACAAACCAGTTCTTTTAAGGAACATAACAAGTCCTTTAGGAATAACCTGCGATCAGACGTCCCTCTTTTAATGCAGGAAGGAATGCCTGATACGATTACTTGACTTTTCGTCTGTTGCTAGTCCAGAATATGGACGTTTCTCTGATTGGTCAAGAAACAAAAGGAACTGAGAACTAAGCCATGATTGGTTACTTGTGTGGCATTGCGCATTCTGGTCAAAGAATGAGTTCACAAGGCAAGCAAAGAGAGCAAGTTTATGTCAGCTTTAAATGCTTCTCTTCAGAGTTTTGTTCACAAGTAGAATGCATTCGTAGAATCGTCATGAAAAGGGAGAGATACTTCGGCTGTGCTACCAACCGGATTTGGCAAGAGAGATATATGAGTCAATTCCAAGTGTCATTTTGTATGGGCCGTACAGCCAGCGTTGCATCAAAAACCACTGTTCCTGTGGTAAGTCCACTGGACTACATCCAAAAGCAGCAAATTGCTTCAACTGAAAACCTGGATTGTGGAATCTGTGCTGCAGCTATTGGGAAATCAATCCAGGGAGACAGCAAGATTGAGAATGGAAAGTTCGACATTGTGTTTGGAAGTGCCATATCAATAAGTTACATTGTTGTGATATAAATATTGTATGTACACAATAGTTGATCACCACAAACAATAAACACAGATCAACAGACAACAGCTATTTCATGCATGTATTCATAATCTTAGCCTTGCTGTAGTCTCTTTCATGGGAAATTAAACATGAGCCTACCTAAAAACAGTAAAGAATAAAATAGTTCACATGCAGAAGCTACAAGTAGCTTGACATCTGCAGAAGAACAATCATTTGTGTCAGGTTTTTCAACAGGTAAACACATCAGGTTTGCCATCAAATCTTCTACATTTTCTCATATTGACCAAGCAGAGTTCAAATCAAAAAGCAATTGTTTGCACTCATCTGCCACCTTAATTTGCATTTTTTTTGGAAACATTCTCCACGCAAAATCTGTAAATATGAAAAAGGTGGGGGTTTTTTTACGTTCAGCTCCTACTTAAATTACCTGGGTATAATACATGTATTAATGTGATTTCATGGGTTTGCAGCTATTTCGAGGTATCATAACTTTGACACATGACGTTTGCCCACTGCTTTCACATATGTAGAGAGCTTTTGCAACGAGTGTGTGCATATTAATTTCACTCCAGCTCAGCTGTCAACCTTTCACCCACTTCAGTTTCTTCAGGAAATATTGGCACAGTTCTGCCAGTTTTACCATTGAAGCACTTTGTTCACCACAAAATAAGCCACCTGTATTGTAACAATCCTTGCTCAAAACACAGAGCTATCAGAGTGACCTTAGAGCAAATTCAGTGTCAGCCATTGTGATAATGACCTATCACATGCAAAGGTGCTGTGTTTCTTTAAATTGCAAAGCAATTGCAATATAAGTAAAAAAAATCAACCCTACAAAACAAAGCCTTTCTCCCTATGCACCTCCAAATCTTTCATTACCCAAATAGCCGGCAATGCATCATCAACACCAGCATTTCCTAACTTTGGTTATTACTAGTATCTACTCAGTGAAGGAAATTGATTGTACATCACCTCACACTACAACATTACAATATTTCACTACTTTTCACCGACAGTCCATCATTGCAGCTGCCAACAACCTTGCCTCAAGTGGATCTGATGAGGAAGAATTAATACCAGAGTACTTTGAAGCCTGTAACCTTCTATTTGAGCAAAAAATGCTCAGCCACTGCGAATCAACAACAGTAATAGCCCTGTCCTGACGAACATGAGAAAGCGGATGGGCATTTTTAAACAGTGGAGTGCTGGCGACAAGGAAAACAGGTAATTTTTATTTAATAGAACTCTCTGAGAAACATAAAAATGTATGAGCTGCATTTGGTTAGTCACCAGTATTCATTGAATTCCAGTTTATAGAGAAATCTCAAGAAACACTCTATGGACAATAAAAGATTTGGCACTGCTAAAAGACAGTCTTTTTCCATATGGAGTTTTCACAGTAATGATTTGTACTTGTTGTCCTTTATAACCTTAAAAGTGATCAAGCTTGGATAACCCTGAAATCGAATTGAGCTATGTACAAGTTCACTTCAGGTCATCATAGCTGGAAATGCTTGCAGATTTATAACAAAATAAGCACACAGATTCATGACCATCATGGTGAGCTTCAGATATCTTTAGAAATTATTGGCAGCTGCAACAAAACAAAATCAGACAAGCCCATGCATTAAGCAAGAGTTTTAACCTGCCAGCCAGCCAACAGAAGGCAGTAAGAAAGAATCTCTTGAGGCTGGAGGTGAAAAAGTTCAGTTGAAAACTTGGTGGGTGCCAAGAGTTCTGGGACTTGTTTGAGAGTGTCACCAACTTGAACGATGGACTTTCAAAAGTGGACAAATTCTCCTACCTCAGGAGTTTGTTGCTGGAACCGGCAAGATCGACAATAAGAGGATTTGCAGTGACTTCAGTGAACTATGAGTCGGCAATAGAGCTGTTAACAAAAAAGATTGCAATTCAGAGAGCACTAGTAAACCAACTGTTGAATACTCGTCCTGAATTCAATGAGTGCAAGGCTGTATCTGAACAGCGCCTGAACGGTTTCCATCTTCGGCCCACAAGAAAAACATACCTAGTCGCCTGGCCAGGCGACCTACTGACCTAACGTTGAGATGAAAACAGTCTCACAATAACTTGACTGTCCCTTTTTGATTTCTTGTGCTGTTTAAGTTTACAAGGCAAAATGGCTCAATTTAGAATGTTTGAATCAATCTGTGAAGTCAAAGCATTGATCATTCCAAGGCTTGGTTCAATGAATACATTTTATAACACTGGCCTACAGTGAAATGGACAGCAGTTTCCTTGTACACTTCGTATAGCATCAACAAAGACTCTTCTTTGTTATTGCGATTTGTATAGCCTGCATGAAAAGTCCAATCCAAGGAGAATCTGAACTAACTTATGACAAGCACAAGCATAGAGGGAAAAGAGGGTTTTGAAAAAGTACTTACTTGTTTTCTTTCTTTAGAGACTTTTCACAATATTACAAAGAATTACATGTGAACCTATATCTTTGGTATCTGTAAATAGGATAAATGCCCTGGAACCAATGCATTTTTATGCGAGGGTTAATCAGTCATCATATATTAATAATGTTATTAGAGTAATTAATAAAGTGACCAATTAATTGTTTTGTTATTCTTTATTTTTTTCGTATGGGCCACCAAGCTTGACTTCTGGGCACCCTAACCTATAAGTTTGAGTGCCCAAAGGACCCCCAAGAATTTTTCGTTTGGAAAAGATTCCTGACTCCATTTGGCTAACCATCACACGAGGAAGAGAGTATTTGGAGTGGACATTAGGCAACAAAGTAGAACCAAGAGAGGACCGTTCTCTGACACAGCGCAAGTTGGGTTTAGAGACAGAAGAAAGAGCCCTTAAACCTCCATTGCGTGTTTTACTACACAAGAATCAAAAAATCAAAATCAACACCCATGGTTGAAACTAATAGTCTAGTGTAATCATTAGCATTTTGGAGACTCCCAATGCTATGGTGGCCTCAATAAACCTGATTGTTTTGAATTCCAAACTTCAATTTCAGGAGCTTCACCCTCCAGTTGTACTATCAATATATGTAGTCCAGACTGCTTCTGGTTAATCTTTACTAAACTTCAGAAAAGAAATTTAAAAAACAGCTTCCAGCAACTTCACCTCTGTCGTCAAAAACATTCCCAATACATATTACAGAAGTCAGTCTTTGGCTGTATTAACACTTAACTGCTAATTTAAGATTAGAATTATGACAGAAATGCCAAATGAACTAAACCCAGAAAGCAAACAAATTTCCATTGTTAGTGTCAAAATTGCAGCCACCTAGACCTTGACCTAGACTGTGCTAAGCGATGCCCAAAACACCAAGGAAGAACCGAGACTCAAACTTTAGACTGTTAATATAAAAATCTCTTGCAGAGATGAAATAGATGAACTGTATAATGGCTTGGATGATTTAGAGTGATAGCCAAGAAAGCAATTGTCGGTTTTCCCAAAAGTAAGTGTGAAAATAAAGGTGCAGTACTCAAAATCACCAACGCATTGAATACTCAAGGAAAACCTGAATATACTGACATCTCCCACCGAAACTAAAAATATGAGAAGGGCAACATGAGTGGAAGTCTGCAACTGGGTAACTCGAGGGCCGAAAGCAGTAAAATCACGGCAATCACAAATGGCTTCAGAAAAGCATGAATGAATAAAGCACAACTCTGAATTCCGTCCTGATTACTTGACCTGTTTAACAATAGGGACCTTAAGCACCGACAACAAGAGACGACAACAACGAACCGGAAGTGATCGAGGCAACTTAAACGCTACTGCTCATGCGCAACTCGTTGTCCACATGCTGTCGAGAACGTGAGAATGAGTGGTTTGCCGTCCAGCAGTGAACGTGAGTAATTTAACGTATATTTTTATGAGCAAAGGTCACTTCTCTGACCAAAATTTAATCTCATTTTCTAAATTTACTTTCAATGCATTCCTTCTTTTTTATTTTGGCTCTAAAAACACCCGAAAATCGCTTGATTTTGGTCTTTGTGCACTGGCACCAGCGAGCCGTATTGAATCCTTCTTGTTTGTGTTTTCCCACTTTTCGCCAAGGAAACTAAATAACTAATTAGGCCGAGAAGACCTAATCATAACCTGTTCTCTACTGTTGTCATCTTTAAGCACTGTAGATGTGATATGTCTTCAAAAATACATGCATCTGAAGGACATGCAATGGTCAGACAAACCTGATATAACTTTGTGCAGAGAGGTTTTGGTGATGGAACCCTATCAGTACCCATACAGGAGCAAAGAAAGAGGGGGTGTTTGGAACAGCGTGGCCATTAACTATAACAGCCTTGATCATCCAAGATTCAAAGTGACCAAACGATCCGTAAGAGACAGGCCGACTTTGCTTATTTCTAAGTATAAAGCAAAGTACGGAAAGAAGAAAATGCCTCTGGTATTTCTTGCAAGGAGTCAGAGCTAGACCTGGCTCTTGAAGAAAGAATTGAGAAGGAGAAGTTAGCCGATGAAAAAAGTTCCGAGGCAAAGAACAAAGAAAAGGAGGAAAAAACAGCGGCAGAGGAACACAGGAAAACTGCCATGGAACATCCGACCAAGAAAAGGTGAAACACGAAAGGTGAAACCTCTGGAGCAGACACAAAAAAGAGCAGAAGAAGCTCCTCGGATGTAGTTGAGTACCTTAGACAAAAGCAAGAACGTGAGAGCGATCAGAGAAAGGAAGAAATGGAGTTGAGAAAAAAGGAACGAACTGGAGGAGAGCGTTGAACAGCAAAGGCAGCAGAATGGCGTGATGAAGAAGTTCATGGAACAGCAGCATCAACAAACCCAAATGCTGTTGACTCCGCTTGTTCAGAAGAAGTAAGAGGTATACTTTAAGGAACATTGCTGAGTTGAGAATTTTTCCAGTGACACTGTATTGTTGATTATACTCAAATGCTATTCTCTCTGCTTGTTCAAAGGAATTAAATTACAGACATAAGTGTTGTGTTGAAATTTTGCCAATGACATTGTATGGGCGAATGGCAAAATCGCCGTCAATATCCCGGAATATATTGTACGCCCCACCCGAGTTACACAATCTTATCATAGCAGCAAGTTTATTAACATTGGCAGTAATAGTAACACCTATAAGTATAACTTCTTTACCAGAACCTTGAAAGAATGGAACACTTTACCATCCTTCTTATTGAATCAGCCTTCCGTGGATGCTTTTAAATCTGCTGTTACAAATTATTTTAGTCTCTCCATCTGACATTATTTATCATTATTGTCAACTATACATTTAATTTTTGTCGCATTTGATAGCACCGTCTTTTTCTTGTGCGTTCGTTTTTAATCTTGCACATGCACATTCACAGTGATGGGAAACCTTTGTGAATTATAGTATATAAATAAATGGGTTATTATATTCCAAGTATTTTTGGGTCTTGAAAGGTATCTCTATTTATTGTTGAGCACATCTATTTGCTGAGAATAAATGTTAAGCATTGAGCAGAACTTAATTGTTCCATTTGACACCTTATTAAATATCCTCTATCCTTAGTAGTTCAAAATGACCAAAGCAAAGAGTCTGTTGATTTATCTAACATGCATTGATTGGTTGGATTTGGTTTTAACACCAAAACATATTTTCCCATGTTCTGTGGACGAAATCCACACTTTTCCCAGTTGGGTGGAAAGGCGACTGAAAATTCCAGGGGTAAGGGTCTATTTGTGTTTTTTTTCTGGGATATTTTCTAAATGCATTAACCCAGTATTTGAAATATCAGAGTGGTGGCTGGGGTGGAGTTTATTAATCAGATCTCACAGTAGGGTATAGAATATCCCAACCTAGCTCGTTCAAAGGGAATTTCTGTAATACAAAAAGAGTTAGATACAATAGGAACAGGGTTGCTTCCTTTCAGGAAATTGTCAAGGAAAAAAATTTTCAAGGTCAGGGAAAAGTCTGAACAGCAATTGGGTGAGTTTATTCATTCCAGCCTAACATAAGATATATCCATGCTATTGATATAGGTTTGAAGAGCTCTCAGTGAAATAAAAACAATACATTGTGTAAGGTCAGATTCGGATTTTCCTGAGCTCCTTAGATGAACATATCATTCACCATTCGTGTATTGTTCAAACAAAGTACTCCTGGAGAGATGGGGGATCTAATTCAAAGAATGTGGAAGTTTGATTCCCATAAAGACATGTGAGAGCGTTCCTGAGGAGAGCACAAACCACATACATTTGGCCTACACTACTGAGGCCAATTTTCAAGTTTTTCTTGAAGTCTATAAACTTAAAATAAGTAGCAATATCGTTGAAAAGCCACTCCACTGACTCCCTAACTGCACTCATAGACTTATTAAAATCCACCATCAAAGGAGTTAGGGCTCTATCTCTAAATGGAGCTTGTAGATGTATTGTGAAAGGGTATGCAGGATCCCCATACAGGCTACACAAGGTAAACTTCACGCATATGCGGACGATCATCAATTATATTGTTCTGGTGTTGACCCAGTAGCTCTAGAGAGGTGTATTTGTCATGAAGTGAGAGTTGCAAATGAGTGGTATCGCAGCAATGGAATGATTGTAAATGATACAAAATATCAGGCTATGGTCTTGGGAAAAACAGACCACTCCTTCTCTTTTCCATTAAAAGATTCTTTGGATATATTTGGAATAAATATTGACAATAGGTTGCATTTTGATAATTATATATCTACTAGCGTATCTAAAAGATAGTAATGCTGCGGCGCATTCTGTTGATAGTGACATATATCAAAGCAGTGATTCATCTATCCGCGCGTCGCAAGACTTAACATTAACCTTTATTTCTTAAAGCAATGTCAAATCATGGGGAATCTGTCCTTGTATGTATCAACTTCATTTGTGATGACACATAGATGGCGAGTTATGACAAGGGATCGTGACAAAAAATCACATTATAATCTGAATTATGATTCACATCAACCACTCTTTTACCACATCACGAAAATTGAAAGATGTGTCAAGTACGCGTCCATTGCAACGTGTCAATGTGCATTAATTTACACATTCCGTTTAGAGTGACATATTTTACGGAGTGATTTATCTACAACTTCATAATGACGCATTGATGGCGAGGTGTGAAAAGCAATCGTGACAGAAATTGCACGTAGTGCTCTGAATTATGTTTGGACACAAAAGGCTACACATCAATCAGCCCTTTACCAGATAGCAAAAATCGAAAGATGTGGAATCTGTAGGAGCAGGCATTTAACTTATAACTGCACTGATATGCATTAATAATGACACACTATACAGAGGACGCGTCTATCGCGATGGGTGAAAATGCGAAAGTTTTCGCTTAAATTCATATTTGGTTGAAAGGACTAGACCATAGCATATATGAAATTAGCGTGCTTTACGATTTTCGTTTGTTTGAATTACTCTACAAGCTTTAGTAACGATGATTTCTCTTCATTTGACACATTCGACCACGGGAGGAGAGACTGCTAAGAAATGAATTACTAGCTTTAAAATTAAGATATCTCAATTTATCGCCCAGATGTTTCAAGGAGGAGCTATGTCTGAATGTGTCGCAGCATTACTATGTTTTAGATACCCTAGTTTTTCAGGTAAACCAGAGCAAAACATCACCACTAAAATCCACGCGAAAAGGGACGACGGCTCAGTGGTGTGACATCCGTCATCAAATCCTCGAGTTCTTCATGGCGCAATGCACTCTGGTTAAAAGTGGCGCAGTGCAGTCTGGTTAAATGCAATGCATTCTGGTAAAAAGTGATCAATTCGAGACTTAGTCTCCCCTTCTATATATTTTTCTTAAATCCTGTTTATGTTGCTGCTTGCTCGCCACGCTCGCTGCGCAGCAACTATTTGTGAGAAGATAAATGCTCAGTTCAATGTAATGCAAAGATTTCGTAAACTTATCTCTAAAGATACTCTACTAAGATTGTATAAGGCTTTTATTATGCCACAACTATTGCTCGTCTGTATGGCACTTTTGTGGTGCGCGTAGTACTGAGAAGATAGATACTTTGAACAAGCGAATTCTTAGATTTATCTTACAGGATTTTAATTCCTCATGTGACTCTCT
>Ga0126343_10000441_pt1 | contig 15742 bp, 7 predicted proteins | sample Cyp2metagenome_FD_92531 | JGI IMG/M metagenome (GOLD analysis project Ga0126343, IMG submission 92531) | Coral microbial communities from Lord Howe Island, Old Settlement Bay, Australia - Cyphastrea 2 metagenome | ecosystem: Host-associated > Invertebrates > Cnidaria > Coral ... | reverse complement strand
GGTTATTTTCAATCCTTTCTCACTGAACACGGCACATATTTTCTTCTTTGCTGCTTCGACCATTTGTGGAGTGTCATGAGAGACAGCTAGACCATCGTCTCTACACAGTCCAATATCGTTGCCGCAGATGGATTTCAAAAGTGTTAGCATGTAGACAACTATAAGTTCACATGTTTCGGCGCCACGAAACATTTGTAACGCACGAACGATCTGTAAATACTTATGACCTCGTGAATTTTTGTACGCAAGTATATAGAAAGATGATCATGTACAAATACCGCAGGCAACGCACAGCTGAAGAGTGGAAGCTTGAAGCCTCCACGAAACAGGCCTGTAGGCAAATGTCAAACGACTAGTCCCACTCACTGAACTACTATATATATATATATATATATATATATATATATATATCTATCTACTGAAGCCTTTTACCTGCGTTATCATGGAGATAATAAGGCCTCTCCAGCAACATTTCCATAGATCTCCCCTTATCCCCCAAATGTTCTCCTAAAATTAATGGGCCCTTAAACTGGGCTATTTGGCAATTTTCGAAATTTTCTTTTTATTTCTTATGTTCTCTATAGAGCTCCCTGCTAAAGACATAAGCGCATTCCTAAAAGGAAAGCTTTGTGAAGTTATTAGTTTGCAATAATAGAATTCTGTTGAAGGTAATTGAAGATAATAGAATTCCGTTGAAGGCGGATGACTTGACAACTGCATGGTTACCGTAACAACAGGACATTGCATTTGGTACGTGGCTCCGTTTAAGGTTTAGGTTGCCGAGAAATTGTATACATAGTTTTGTACCTTGGCAGTTATCCCAAAGCTTGTCTCTGTCGTAATTGTCAGTTGTTGCACACCAGGGCTGGTTGTGATTATCTCTGATGCACGAATACACCAGTTGGCCTTCATACAAGAATGGCAAAACACAGCATTTGCCTCTTTTTGTTCTGTGACTGCATCCTGGACAAAAAAAAATGAAAGAAAGAAAAAAAGACGAAAAATCAATCCAAAACCAATCAATAAGACATCCAATAAGAAGACGGCCTCACCTTCTACGACTACTTCTCCATCAACCGTTGTTGTAACACAGCCCGCTAGTTCTGTCCTAATACAATAACCATCGTTGGTACCGAATATGGCATATTTAGGTTGCAGACTGACAGACTGAACAAGTCTTGGAGGGGAAAATTCATATGGGCGAAGACTGTTACCTCTCTCATCGTTATTGGTTTGTTGAAACAGCTACAAAAGATGAAAATAAACTCACTATAGTTAACTACTACAAATGGAAGTTACAAGAATTCCCGATCAAGGATAAATCCATGAGATTGCTAAAAGGCATCTTAAAATTATAAAAAAAATAAACTTTCATTATCTTCAAAATTGAATTTAAGTCCAAGAGTTAAAACCTAGTATATATCCTCGCACATCGATATGGAAATACCTTATTCAGTTCTACATACTAAGAATTGAGAACGAGGTTTAAATCACCATTCTTAGGTCATACATATCAAGCTGACAGCAGCCGCCTGAGGTACGTTATCTTATTTTCGAGACTTTTCAGCCTGAGAAATGAAATACGTTATCTTTAAGACAAGATTTCGGGAAAATTGCTTACGGCTTTTACTTTCAACAGCTGTTATAGACACTCATTTACAAGTCTTCTCAATACTTATAAACGGGATTTCGCTTATGTGCATAGATGTTTCCCACGATTGACGTCGTAGTAGTCGCCAATATTATTTCCTCAAATGTATTAATAATTTATCACGTTTATTCAGGCTACATGAAAAATAGCCCGCTTTGAAAAAGCAAAATCTGAAAATAGTAGTTTTCTAAGATAGAAAAAATCCAAAAGAGCCGCTAATAAACCATAGAGGAACACGAATGGCTGAAGATGGAGAAGTTTAACATGGATTAACAACGAAAAGCTTGAAAACTTGAGACTAAGCATTTCAAGATGCGCGAGCTCCTTCAAACAAATTAGATGATGACCGAGACAGTGTTTGAACATTTGATCTGAAATAGTGTTCACATTAAACGATTCTACTTCTCCCTTTTCCCCTTAGGTTTTGCTTCAGTTGTAGAATTATATCAAGTTTAACCACATTTCCAACACTACGACATTCTTCCAAAAAATAATCTAGCGCGGTTCCCACTTTCTTCTCCTCGATATTTGAAAACGTTGTCAAAAACGGTCTTTCGTAACTGATATCTTATTTCAAACATCTGGTCGGCTCCAATAATAAGACGAAGTACGATATCTTAAAAGAGAAGATGTATCATGACGACTTACCGAGCACGATGTTTCCAGGAATTTCAGTTCAGTAAACTGACTCTGATTAAAACTGTATCTTAGGCAAAACTTGTAAGGCCACTCTTTCGCATCCTTGGCCCCTTGCACTTCTACTTTAGAAATGTTGAAAGGCATACCTAAGGATTAATGAGAAGTTTAAGATGATTTCGGCTGAACAATTGAGCAATAATGACAAAAAAATACCACAAAAGCCGTCAACAATTTATCGTCCAAGCTTACCCTGGTTGAGACATTTGAATGTAATATTATTGATATTCTGATGAAAATGAATGTTTCACGTCAGTTCAAAACTAACAGCACATGTTGTAAGCACCCTTGTCTTTTTCGTAGCACGTGAGCGGGAGAAATTCATCAAATCCTGCAATCTGATTGGTTCCTGGAACGGGCGGAATTTTCTCATAACACCCTCCTCGACCTGCAGAATTCTTCATATCCTACTCAGCCTCATTCAATAATTGCTCAATAATCGTAATAGATGTGTACTAACCGAGATCCACTCTCAACTCAGGATCAAACATCAACCCATTGTCATCTGGACACCATGACACATTTCCATCGATCGAAGGTGCTTCAGTCAAATTTCCTCCAGGCACACTTGAGTCACTGTATGTAACAGTGTCGGCTGTTGCTCCCCTTAAGATTGAAACGTGGGTTGCTAGAATAGGATAAAATTTGAGACTTTTGAAGCGAATTATTGATTTGTAGTACCCCAGCTTAAACTTGTACTAAATTACATTTAAATCAAGGAGACTTGAAAGCAATAGAAAGAAAAAAAATTAATTGTAAACGACAAAGGAACAAGTATGGTTAAAGATGGAGAAGATTAACTTGGGAAACAAATGACGAATTTGAAAAATTGAGGCTCAACTTTTCAAGACGGGTAAAATCGTGACGTAGGTCCTTTAGGGTGGCTCGAAATAGTTTCCACCACATATATTTTGATGGGCAGTTATAACCACACTTTATCATTTGATGCTGCAACATTATGGCAAATAATACCCTTAATCGCAGGTTTAGGGTCTTATAATTCAAAAACGGCACGGTGAAATTGTTTTTATATTATCAGCATTTGATAAGCATGATAAATGCAATTTTTGGCACAGTTTAAAAAATTTCTGTAGGTGGGGCTCATGCAGAGTCACCTTAAGTTTTCGAAAATTTAAGGTGACTTTGAACCCAACCTACAGAATTTTATTAAACTGTGCCAAAAATTGCGACGACAAAGCGGCGGGATGCTTTTGAGCCAATCGTGTAGTGTAGAGACAAATAATGACATCTATAACGATTAAACACTTCAAACGAACAATACACTCTAAATGCAAAAGAAAACAACACATATACACACAAACACGCAACAAAAACAGAGAAAACAAAAATAAAACAGCGACTTTTAAACAATAAAAAGACCGTCCGAATTGAACTGCAAACAGTTTTGCTTGCAAATAGAGAATCTAGGATTTTTTTTTTGTAGTTTCAGTCGAGATAAAGTGAGCCGGCTCGAACAGATCATTCGAAGCCCTTGAAGTTGCTCTTACTTAGACATCTTGAATAAAACAATTAGATTATGAGTTCGAGATGTCTGTCGCGTGACGGTTTATAAGGGCACTGCCCCAGTAAACTATTACACGTAGAAATCGAGTGCGAATAACCCAGAAATAGCTTTAGTATAAATCAAATTTATCAGTTAATTCTTTTACCAGACATTTCGAAAATGCAAAGAAAGCTAAAGAAGCAGTAACCATTTTGTCAACAACTGCACACTGTTACCAAGGCTACTCATTTCAAGCAAATGAATAAGTAGTGAGTAGTGCGGCCAATAAGAGATAAATCAATTGTAGATTTACAGTGATATGAAAAAGAGCAAAACCTTACATTCGTTGTAGAGACGAAAAACGTCTATTCTTAGGCACATTCCATCGCCTTTAAATGGTCTCCATGGGGCAAAGTTGAGGTATCGAGCTGTTAACATAGAAGTTGGGAAGACTTCAACTTTGGCATTAGAGCTTTGGTTTGAAAGGCTGACCTGTGAAATAACAAGTTCATCAAGTTATGTCCACATACTTGACACTTGATACACACAATGCTGCTCAATATGGCTTGAGTTTTGTCTACATGAGACTGTTAATTAAACGCAACAGCAATGACCAGAAATGTCCAATAACGTATTTGAATACTTACTCTAACGTGAATTGAATTGAACTAAATTAGTTTTGCCTTTACTGATCAGAACTTTTCGATACCAAACGAACTCGGAATTTCAAAACCGACTACAGGCAATTGCGTTTTTGGGTGCCGTCAACCATAACTACGACGTCAACCAATAAAAACTTGAAAAAAGTGAAAATCAGAGTAAGTGAGGTGAAAGTTGTGGATCACATCTTAGCCCACAGATGCGACAGCTTTGAACCCGTTGAAGTAAGCTCCTATTTCCTTGGAAGTCAGCTAAGATGATAAACACGCAACAGTTTCTTGAGCCAAGTGCACGTGTTATTCAGTAAAAGTCGCAGTAAAATATTATTGCTGTTTCTTACTAAACAAGTTGAAAAGTCTTGAACGATCTCCTCATCTGCACCGCCATCAACAGCAGATGCAAAACAGTAGTTGTCGGGATAATCCATCGAGTCTTTCTTGCCTTGCAAAGTCAGCCCAGTCAAGAAAGCTTCGCGCTCTTCGAGAGAAATAAAAGAATCAAAATGTACTTATTTCCCTCGTCTACATAAAAAATTTGACCTACTATCATAACGTTATAGGAAAAATATCCTCACTGTCACAGTAAAAGAGAGTAACTAATAGCAACCCACGACAAAACAATGCTGGAAGTGAATTTTTGTCTTTTTCTTTAGCATTATGGGCATGTAATGTGTGCAGAGGGTACAATGTGTGCAGAGCGCTGTGTAACTGAAGTTCTGTACACGTATTGCAGGCCAACGTAATAATTTTACTTAGCATTAAAGGCATGCAATGTGTGAATATGCTACAATGTGTGCAAATACTGTCACCAAACATCGAATGAATGCAAAGCTATGAGAGCTTATGAGAGCTACATTTTTCGGTTCAATTTTTGCATGCACGACAGGCCTATTGTTACTCACAATAAACTGAATTTTAACAGGGGTATTGCTAAGTATTTCCTGTCATTTCCTACCGGACTCCATTGGGCAAGTGAGAATGAAAAGTTACTTTCCCAGCAGGAAAATCTAGTTGTTGCGGGATATCGGACAACACGTCTTTGAGCCCTTTCTAAGAGCTGTTTTCTCCTCTTACCTAAGTCAATCTCAAGTTTGCGTGTCAAGTCACTATCCACTGGACACCAAGAATAGTTCCCATCTAATAAAGGGACTTCCCAGGATTCATTGAAAGATGAGCCATGAATTGTGTTGTTCGACAAGTGAATGAGACTGTCATTCAGCAGGTTACCACATTTTGCTGTTTGCAAAAAAAGAGAGTGGGTTAGCAAATTGCGTTGTGCATGTCTACACATTACCTGGTTCTGCAAACTAAAACTCTTCGAAACAAAAAAGAGCCAAAAGTGAAGTCTCGTTAATTACAGACTGTTTGGTTTGGGACAAGTTTAGTATTTGGCTTCCCAAAATAGATTGTAATGACACAAGTCAGTAAAATAAGTGCCCATGCCATGCACGAGTATTTAAGACAAAAGCATACTGTCTCTCTTGACTTGTTTTAACTCTTGTAAAATATACTATTGTGATAGACTAACCCTACTTCCGCATCTAAATAAAAAACTATTGAAATTGAAACAAATCGAATACGGCTTAGCTTGGTATCTTCTCGACAACAATACCACGCTAAACCACATTCCCATTTGTTTTTTACCACAATATCCACCTCAAAAAAAAAAAGAAGAGAAAAGAAAAACAATTTCTAGAGCGCGAGCTGCAAAAAAACATTGCGCAACACATTGACTCGAGCAGCGTGGTCTGGGCTTCTATCGACAACCGCAAATTAGCCAAGCAGATTGCGAGATTAGCAGCAATTGTGGTAAAGATAATGAAAATTAACAAATTAAGCATGCACCGGTTCTACTTAAAACGGAAATGCATAACCTGCAAACAAATGATACACAGTATTTTATGAAATAACAGTGCATCACTGTTAAGTAGAAATCTGAAGATTAATGGCCAACCTAGCTAGGTAGATGGTATTGTGTTTTTGGGCATGACACTTTACTCCCATAGTCTCTCTTCACGTCGCTGTAAAAATGGGTATCGGCGAATTCAAAGCTGGGGTAAGCCTGCAATGGACCAGAAGCCCATCCAGGCGGGGAGTAGAAATATCCCTAGTCGCTTAAATTTCTATAGTGGCTACAGGGATAAACTCCCGTCTGATAAGCCACTTGACTGGTATACCTTACTGTATAGTGCAGTATATTTCAGTTCTCAGTATTTTCAACATTAGTTTTAGCACACCCCGGATTGTATGTTCACCAACCTCCAAGCAGATAAACGTCATTTTCAAGAACATCACCCAGCCCAGCCTGCTCTATACCACAGAAACCATCACCATACACACTGTAATTTAGATGAGCATGAGGACCAGAATGGCAGGCACCTCCACCTTGAAGAGCAAACACTCTGTATCCCATTTTAGCGGCTTCCAAGGCACATTTTACAATATGATTAGTTCTTGATGTGAAATTGCCATCGAGGTACGTGGCATTCTCTGACTCCAAAGATGGAATTACACTGGTTACATTGTCATCTTGGAAACAGCCCAGATGTATGTATTCCACAGACTTGCCTGCAGTAAAGACAACCAGCCATTCATTCATTTACGTCTTGTTTAATGCCATGATTCGTTAACTGTAGGCGCGTAGGGCTTATTTCGTTAGTCAGATAGGGTTACTTTCGGCTCTAATGGAGTGAGGAAAAAAATCGTTGGAGTCTAAGTCGAGGGTTGGGCAAGAGAGCACTGCGACCGAGATTCACGGGGAACTAAGGACATCTCTCCTCATCCCTAATCTCCCATTTGAAAAAAAAAAAAAGTCCAAAAACAACTGATAAAAAGAAAACAACAAATGTTGATTTGATTTTCCGCTTGAGCTCAGTAAGCATTGCCGGGTAAGAAATGACAAACAGAAATTGCAAACTTCTTTTCCCTGTTTTAATTATAACTTACTTATCTCACAGCTGTCTCCATTGAATTCTGGCAAGCAGTCGCAGCTGTACCCACCAGGAATGCTGGTACATTTACCATTGTTATGGCATGGAAAGCTGATGCATCTGTCAACAACTGTAGGACAAAGAGGAGTTTATGCATGGGTTTCAAGTATTTTAAAGTCTGTACATTACTCCCAGTATAAATTAAGGGACCTTGTTAATTGTGCAAGGGTATGCTGAAGGGAATATGCTGAGCTCTGTTTTAGCAGAGCCAATTTTACAGTATTGGAGTACCTCACAAACAGGTCAAAAACAGTAATAACACCAGTTCAAAACTGATGCAATGATCGGACTTACAGCATTGTAAAACGGACTTAATCCCATATAAAAGGGGCAGGGTGCTCTTTGTACCTTTTAGGGATAAAAAGGCGGTTTTGGTACCTCTTGTTGTGTTCAGCCTCAAAATGTCCACTGTGGGAGGGTGATAGCTTTGAGAGTATTGCGCCAAAAAAACAGTTACAGGGGATAATTCTTTGTCTTAGGATTAATACTTGTTAGGGGATGAAAAAACAGGATCTCGTTACCTCGTGGGGGTTGTTTTCAAATTTCTGAATTTCCCCGTCCTTTCTATATAGGATTTACCCCCCCCCCCCTCCCTGAACAGCACTGTGCGTAAATATGATTGATGGAATAATCTTCAAATTGTGCACTTACCTTGACATATTTTATTAGCTAAGGGCGTTGAAAAACGTGTTAATAAATCAATCGCGTCATTAGCTTCAATGAAATGCTGTTCGTCGGGATTAGAAGCTATTTCTTTGAGCTGACCGAATGAAAACTGGTCGCCAATACCCGCCACGAATATAGTCGCATTGGACGTCTTTAATCGAACTGAAGGAATAGCAATGTCGTCATCAGATGTATGTGTTGCTATGAGAACGACCACGTTGGTAGCATCTCTTTGAGTGTCATTTTCACTTAAACGCTGTATAACTAATTCTAGAGTTTGACCGAGGAATACGTGTGAGCTATTTGGGAAACTTGTCATTGTAGAATTGTCTAACTCTTCCTTTGTTTGATAGACGGTTGTCTCGTTTCCAAGTACGGTAATGATCCAGGTCCTGTTAACAGTCACGTCAAAGTTACTGGAAACATTGGAGACAAAATCTATAATACGGTTGTAGTTCTCCTCGCCCATCTTGTACGACCCATCCACGGCAAAAACCACGTTCATTTTAGCGGAACAAACTAAGGTTAAGAAAAGGAGAGGCTTGTTAAGACTTGAACCAAACAACTAAGCTAAGCTTAACTGCTTCTAAACTTGTCCATTGGTTATAAAGCATATGATACAACATATAACATCAGTAACATCAGACATAACATAACTTAACAGACCTTAACATAATATAACTTAACAGATGCTGGGGAATTTAGGCTCATTAAGGGTCAATGTTCACGTGGATTGCAATAGTATAAAAGTAGGACTTTTGGTGTTTGAGACGTTATCTTTTGCTTGGAAACAGGTATAAATATTACCCTAAATAATGTCCACGACGCCTTTGACCTGGCTTTACTAGGTATGCAGCTGAGTTTATTCAGGGTACTTTCAGGTTTCAAACTGACTTCACCATTCGGCCGCCCTCTTTCATTTTTTTTTCTTGCATGATGCAGTAGTTTATTTCGTTAGTATAGATAGACTACTTGAATCTTTGTAATAAAATTTACATTTGCGATCGATATCTACGATTTACATTGAAGATTTAGTTAAAAGAAAAAGAGAAAGGAATGAAGGGGCGAAGTCCAAGCTCTTCGGAGGAGTTTTAATTCCCAGTTGTTACAGATCCGATGGTTCTGAGGAACCCGTTACTTTCCTCTAATGCAGCAAGCGAGTTGTTCCGGGTTGATTCCTTCACAACTCTCCTTTAGAGTTAAGAGCTAGAAAACCCGTTGTCCACTGAACAGAACAGGAACGAAAACTCAAAAATGAATAAATCTTGAAGTAAGGAGCGAAAGATGACATACATAATCATCATCATCATCATCGATGACAAAATACATATATCTAATCTGTTAAAAATGCAAGGTCCATTTTAAATGATAAAATACTGCAATTATGAATTTCAAATTTAATTCATGAACTTGAAAATGTGTACATGTACACTTGTAAATGAAGATAAAGGTATGCCCTTGAGTTGAATGCCTTACGTTTAGATCTGCAATTGTCCGCTCTTTGAAATTGAAGCAGTATAGTAATTAACTTCATCCGATGTCAAAATGTAAAGACAATATCAATTTTTCGCAATTCCACATTTCTCATCATTTTAAGCAGCATTTTTTTAAAAAATCAAGTTGTTTTGCTTTACTAATGGCTAAGACTAAAGCAAATGAGATAATACGTTTGAAAATACGTAACGGCAGCGAAACCTCTGCAAGAAAACAAATTAGTTTGTGGCTGCAATTTCTATGTTACATTGTTACCACCAAAAGAAATGAAAGACTGTGTAGACTCTGAATGTAACTGAAAAAAATGTTTGATGTAGTCATTTTCATCGGAGAACGTCTTCCTAGTTACGTCTTCCTAACCTCAGTAGAGTCTTATCTCAGTCGTAAGTGGATAGCACTTGTGTAGTCATCAAGACAAAAGAAAAAGTACTCTTTAATTAGCAAAGAAGCTCCAACAATCGTGTTACGCTTGAGCGTAAGAGCTTAGTCACCGATCTTTATAAGTTTAGCAGCCATTGTAATGGATTATATTTCTATAGCGCTAAGATTGTAAATATATTTCAAAACATCTTAGCATGACGGCTAAAATGTGAGAAATATGTGCAGTAAGCTTAAGAATTTAAACAATTTACCCATAATAGGTGCTACACTCGGCAATTGTTTGTAGAGACATCCGGCAAACGTCACAAAGAAGATCCGATTGCGACTGACGTTAATCTAATATCGGACTTGTCGATGAGGCATATCGCTAAGATGGCATGGCGACGAGCACGCGCGATTAATTACGTTCCTGCTAGACCTGGCTACGCTTACTAGTAATTATCCAATTCTTACTGCAAACATTTCTAGTCTTTAAAAGAAATAAATCAGACCAATAAGGTCTGTATTTGAAACAATCAGTTGCACTTTGTTCAGTGTCAGTAGTAATAAACAACCAAAAGCCTGGAACGGCTTGATTACAAATACATTTTTTTTCGATACGAAGGCATGAACCTCAGCGCAATGTGCTGTCAAAACTATGATTGATCGCCAAGTTAAGTAGAGCGTCTTCGAAAATCTTCACAAATAGCTACCGAAAAAGCTTCATTAGCACACCATAAGAGCACGCAGATACTAGTTTCACATACTAATAAAACAAACACAATCATGGACAAAGTATTATCTTAACAGCGTGCGTCAAGACTGATCTGGGAAACGACAATTAAACGTTAAAAATGAAGTCGCGTTTTAACGGTTCACTGATGAGGTTGTTAAACATCAGATTGTTTGTTCGTGGACTTTTCTGAACTCATGTTTCAGCGCTTCTCTGCGGGTTTAGACATCATTTTACTATATTATATTTGTCAATTAAGAAAAGAAATAATAATAATAATAATAAACGCCTTTTTTACATTTCCAATAAAAGAATGGCCAGCTGGGCCTCTGTTTGTTAATTAGCAAGGTTTCATTAGACGTGTAATGAATTAACATAATTTCTAATCTTTGCGTTGAAAACATACACCGGCCATACAGTTCCATTTCTGACTGTATAATTAAAGCCTCCTCCACGAACTGCTGGCTTGACAATTTCATTTTTAATATAGTTATTGTTCTTTGAATTTGCTCTGGCTTTTGCGTCTCAGTCGCTTCTGCAGATATTGACATTTCTAAATTTTCTGTTATTTTGGAGGAAAGTTGATAATTGTTTCTAGAAGTTACTCATGATTGTGGCATTCTAATTCGAGGGTTTTGCATAATTACCTGAGATTTGTTCATGTTAAAGTTTGAACTAATTCCAATCTAAAAAATCTTAAACCATTCTTTATAGATGTACTCATATCTTAATTTAACCGAGCGTTATCAGAGAGAATGCATCTGCCACATCCTCAACAAGAACAGCGTTACGAGACGTTTATTACAATACTCCACAACGGTTGGATTTCAACTGAGTCCATTTAGGCATTTCATTGACCGCAAAGTTAGACAACAGTAAGTCTGAAATAATAAACCCAGGGTTGTTTGTGGACTACTTCTGTGTTTGTTTGGTTCTTCTTAAGTTCAAGTTTTTAAAGTTTAGCTGAACCACCATACAATGCACATGATGGTAAGAAAAAAAAGAGAGAACTAGTGACTGTATCGAACGGACAGTTAATAGCAACTTCAATTTAAACATGAATACAACTTACCTTCAGCTTTGGTGGAACTTATCCAAAGAAATGATAATAACGAGTAAAGCCTAAATGCCAAAGATGATAGGCCTTTAGTCTTTACACAGGCCATCTTGCCCGAGGAAATTAAACGCGCGGCTTCTGAAGTCGCTAAAATGATCGATGGAGTTTTAAGTTGTCGACATGTTATGATAATAGTACAAAAAAATGCAACCGATCTGCATAATTATTGTTTCGAGTTACTAAGCGTATCGCTCAGTCTGTCATGATCGATACTTCAAACACAAGGAAAACGGAAATGTTTCATCCCATAGATATTGGGTGTGAGTTATATATACTTCATTAAATACATTAAATATTCCGATATTTTAGTAGCGCACAACAAATAGCACTAGTCACACTCTATTCACGTTAAAATACTTAAAACTAAACTAAGCTCCCTCTGAGCAAGTTCATGGTTTGTACCAAAAAGCGATAATTCCCTGGTTTGTATTTTAATTATTGGTTTCTTTGTTAATTAATGTTTTTTAAGTCTACAAAACCATTGGTTTATTTTAGTCAAAAGGCTATATCGGTGTAATAGAGGGGTAAGTTTCTAAAGAAACTGTGGTGCTGCGTCGGTGGGAAGTATAACAAGATAAATTGGTTTTATCAACTGGGTTGATAATGTGAATTGGCCACCGTAAAGAGATTCAAAAGCTGACGTTTTGAGCGTTCACGGCCCTTCGTCGGAGCGAATTGAATTCGCCCCGACGAAGGGCTAGCGTTCGAAACGTCAGCTTTCGCATCTCTTTACGGTGGCTAATTCACATTATCAACCCAGTTGATAAAACCAATTTATATTGGTGTAAGCTCTGTTTCAACTTGATTATACAATTGAGCCCATATTGGCACAGTTGATTGAAACAAATAACTAAAATAAACAAAAAATATGTTTGGGATCAGTTAAAATCGAGGTCTTCTAGAAAATGAACTCAACTGAGTGACTTCTCTGCTGTTGTTTTTATATCCTGATGTGCTAAATGAACACTTCAGTTCTACATGGCAGCGGTTACTTAACTCCGAAGCAAATTTTGAAAGCTCCCTTCGCGAGTATATAAACTCTCTTCCTAATAAAACCGCTAGCTCATTTGCCTTACGCCCCGTCACTTATAGTGAGGTGTTCAAGTTGCTCACTACTATGAGGACCGACTGTTCAACTGGTTGCGACCAAATTCCATGCAAGCATCCTAAATTAAGTGCAGACATAATTTCTTCTCCTCTAACTCACATCCTGAATTGTTTCACCAACACTAATACTTTTCCTGCCGCTTGGAAAACAGCTCATTTTTCACCAATTCCGAAGGTTGACTTCTCAACGGAATCCGATCACTACCGACCCATTGCCATTTTACCAGTTCTCTCCAAAGTTTAAGAGAGACTGGTCTTAAGTCAACTCTTGGATGTTGAACTTGAGCGGTTGTTCCAGGACACCACGTCTAGTTATCGTAAGGGTCACGCAATTACTACCGTCCTTTTAAGAATCCGAGATGACATAATTCGAGCCATGAAGAAGGGTGAGTTCATCTTATCGCATTCGCAGACTTTTCTAAGGCATTCGATACGGTTGATTATTCCATCGTCATCCCTAAGCTCCATGCAATTGGACTGTTTAAGACGGCCTTGCTATGGATCTTAAGCTACTTCTCAAATCGTCAGCAATTTGTACAAGTTAATGACAAGCAATCACGCCTGAAGGATGTCTTGTTTGGTGTACCTCAGGGCTCTGTCTCGGGGACGGATGTTATTCAACCTTTATGCTAACGACATGCGTCTTGCATGTCGTTAGCTGGCCACCTACCCCAGAAACACTCAACTGAATGTCCTAAAGCTCTGGAAACCGTGCTCTTTACAACAACAACTGGCCTGAATACCTGATACTCTCTGGACATAATCTCAGTCGCACCTTACGATCAAGTAGCTCACCACTTTTGGACATCTCCCTGTTAAAAGAAACGTTTGAAGACTCCGTCGCAAACTTGTACAGTTTTTTTTTTCAGTTAGACATAAGGACATCAGATGTTTCAAAGTTGTTTCCCTAGACGCTGCAAGTTTTAGTCTCGTTGCTAATTCTTTGCTATGTAGATGGCAGTATAAGTCAATAGAAACTTATTATTTTTTCCAGTTCACTGGACTGTCGTTAGGTAGTGACTGAAGTATTTGTAAAGTACTTCAGACTTGATGTTTTGTAGAACTCGAGAAGTTTTAAAGAACAAAAGTTGCTGGTTCATTTGTTTATTTTTGATTTGTAACTTTTAAATAAAATCTGTATATTTTACATTATAAGCTATATTGATTGTAGGGTATACTTTAAACTCGAAATTGTCCATATTTGACGGAAAAATATTGTTGGAGAACATCCAAATTTACAATGAACAGAGCGAATTATCTTCTTTTGTTTTCCTGTTTTTGTTTTGTATGTTTGTTTGTTTGTTTGTCTACAAAGCTCTGCTAAAGAGGCGTTGGAACATCAGGCCCATTTGTTCAAAGGCGGGACAACGCTATCCAGCGGATAGCGTGGTTTGTTTTGTTAACACTTATCCACTGGATAGTGATTTATACGGTGGATAGCGTTATCCAGCCGTTGAACAACTGGGACCAGATGGTTTAAAACCGTATTGCTAAACCGTTCAGTTTTAATTAACCATCAGTGTAATTCTTTACTATTTTTAAATAGTAAAAAAGGCATTTAACTTAATAATTAGACTCCTTTTTCCCGTTCACCAGAACAATCGTTAAGTAGTAGTAAAGGAAGTGTTTGTAGATTACTGGAGACCGGATGTGTTGTAGAACAGTATTACAGAAGCCTTACTTGTACTTGAAATATGGAAGATTAGTACATGATAAATCTGCTTGCATTCTGTCACGAATGCCGTCGTCGCTTCTAACAAATAGATACTATGTTGCGTGCTTCTGTTCAGTAATAGGTCACAGACGACGTCTAGATGTGACAAGAACAATAAAGTCTCACAGGAGGCGATAGCATTTTTTATTTCAAAATCTATCAACATAACTCCAAACTGAAAGCCGACTTTTTTCTACTTTGGCAAACGCAGAAAAGCCATTTGACGTAATCCATTTTGTCTATACAAAATGAAGCAATCTTATTGGTTGATATGCGTAACAGAGAGTTGTGATTGGTCCAGGAAAATCACGCCATCGCCAAACTTGACTCGAGTGGACACTCAAGTGTAACTTTTCGCGATATAATGAACTGCGAAATCCACCCACCGTCTTAAAGAAAATTCTGGAAAAGTTAAGTCAGTTTTTGTCACCAGAGCAGCCCTGTGAGATTAAACGTTTGGACGTTGCCTTGACAATTGGATACTGTAGGAAATGAAAAAATACGCTCGGAAAATTTGGGGGGTTCGGTCAACCCGGAGACTATTAGTATCGAGTTTTGAATAAAAGGAGCGCAATGACGGTGGAAAGTTGTTAACTTTACGGTTAGCGATTGACAAATTATTTTGGAATATTGTCTGAGACACCTTTTAGATGTGCATACATTGGCCGTGAGCTGTAGTGAGCTATACTTTGCTTGCTGCTGTGCCTGAAACGAACTGGTACATTCTCGAATCGGAAAGCAAGGATATGCTTTGAGTTCATGTATGCGATCAGTCATTGTGTCAACAGTTTTTTTGAGACTGAGAAAAGTTTAACTTTTTAAGGCTGGTTTCCATATGATCGCAGACGATCGCAGACGATCGCGGATCGCAAATCGCAGATCGCAGACGATCGCAAAGAGAGTTGTTTCCATATGATCGCAGACGATTGCAAGCGATCGCAGAGCCGACTGTTGCATACATTTCGGACAGCGGAAGTGTCAAAATTTAATACACGCAAGAAATCACGGCAAACAAAATGGCGGACGTCGAGAGAGAAATTTTGCTGAAAGC
>Ga0126343_10000440_pt1 | contig 15752 bp, 5 predicted proteins | sample Cyp2metagenome_FD_92531 | JGI IMG/M metagenome (GOLD analysis project Ga0126343, IMG submission 92531) | Coral microbial communities from Lord Howe Island, Old Settlement Bay, Australia - Cyphastrea 2 metagenome | ecosystem: Host-associated > Invertebrates > Cnidaria > Coral ... | reverse complement strand
ATGGCGGTCGCGAGGGCAGATCTCGTCGGTTCTACTTCAACTTTTACTCTTTGCATTCAGTAACAGGAAATTTGGGAGACACGGGAAATGATCTGTTACGTTTTGGCAATGGGAAAACAACACCTGGGACCGCACGTGGTTGTGGGATATGGCATTAAAATATTTTGGCCGGGCCTTTTCATTACGTCACCAGATCACCTGGCTGTCATTGGCACACATCCAATGATCATAATATACTAGGCCTTGTATACTGTAAACGTGCAAATGTGCAAAAGCAAAGAAAAGAGAAAAAACAGACTAAACTATACTTATACCAAGAAACATGAATTAAGTTAAGAGGCGAGCACAACTGTACTAGAGATATTTTCAATTTCATTGCTGAGAGAATTAAATTGTTTGGGGCCTTGAAAAATAATGAAGATTGATTTTTCTGGTTTGTAGGTGAGAAGGGGTGATATTGTTGTCGTTGGAATTGGAAGAGCTGATTTTGTAAAGGTATGATAGATAGTGTACAAACTGTGTTCTTAGCACTTACAACTTTTGCAAATATTTAACAATTATTGGACGAGGTCGAGCAAAATATCGTAATTTGTCAGTAGCGAGCTGATCAATTATTTGCCGAAGCCAAAGGCTGAGGCAAATAATTGATCGGCGAGACACTGACTAATGACGATATTTTGCAGCGACTGAGTTCAATAATTGTTTTATCATTCGATCCCTAAGTTTGTTTTTATATTTTAATCACTACCTGGCAGTTCAAGGAAGCGATCAGCCATTTTTCTCTCGAGAACGGGGTTCCTATTACGCATGAGCAGACTATTATTTGCAGCAAAACATGTTTAGATGGTACTACGCATGAGCAGACCATTATTTGTAGGCAGTTATTTGCAGGTCACATGGTGAGCCGTCAGCCAATGGAAGGGAAGAAAAAACTACATCGAATGATAATTAGTGTTGTCTACACCTCTGTGTAATGAAGCCACCATTACTAGTTCAGTGTTAAAAGCTTTGTAGTATTGTAAGGGAGACCTCCTTAGAAAAGCGATAACAAACTTGCAGAGATCTTCCTGCCACTTTTAAGTTTCAAGTGGCAATTACTAAAGTTGATTGATTGATTGATTGATTGATTGATTGATTGATTGATTGATTGATTGTCCAGATATATTGTACAGTACTGATCGAATGTTGACAGGCTTTCCTCAGTCCTATTTCCTTAATCCTTGATTCTCCATGGTTTTGGCTTTAGAGGCTTGAGTTTCCAGTTTCAAAACACTAGAAGAAGGTGGATTTCTCAGGGAAACAATTTATTTCTCAAATACATGGACATAACAATAACAACAGACGAAAGCAACAACCCAAAGTAATGTAGATTAGTTACTTGTTCTTTGACTCGAGACTTAAATGACTCAACTTGAAAACCCAAATGACTAGATTTAATGGTTTCTAATTTTTAGGGGGATTGGATTAAGCAGGGTGCAGTAGTCGTCGACTGTGGAATTAATGTTATTCCAGGTAAGATGAACCATGATCCAATACAATACCCGGTAACTGTTTATTCTTTTTATTCTTTTTGCTGCTCTAAGTGTAGTCATGATTGACTGTTCAATCATGCAACATGATCTGTTCAGTAAGTACCCTGTAGTCAACATTTTATCATATACATGTAGACTACTAATATTTTCACCATTTTCAAAACTCATTCCTGTGGACTCGTCGCAGACCTGTCAGGAAAAGAGCAAAAGTCAGGTCACTTTCACTTATTTTTACATGTACATGTTTGATAAGTAAATGTACGTGTCTCTTCTTACTTCTTCAGATGAGACTAAAAAGAGTGGGCGTCGTCTCCTTGGTGATGTACATTTTGCAGAAGCAAGGAAAAAAGCAAGCTGGATTACTCCTGTGCCAGGAGGTACATTGTAGATACAGCTATATTGTCTTTGGCAAAGAGCTCACCTAATGATATTCAGGATTTTTTTCGCTCAACATGCCTTCTGTTCTCTTCTCCTCCAGTGTTTATATCAATTGATGGGTGAATTAGAGTTTGATTTTGTGACATGTGTAAGGTGTAATCTATTGCACATTCAAGTCTTACTACCCAATCTGGCTGGTGTGCGTTATCGCACACACAAATTACGTGAAATTCTTCTTTTGTTGCACCAAAATTGTTACAAAATTTGTTGAACGCAGTCACAGAAAACAAGAATGAGAACAACCGACTGAAACTGACGAGAGAGCAAAGGAAAACAGTAAAGAGAAATAAGCAAAAAAGTCTAATTAATTTGCACCCCTACAAACTGTACAAATTGTCAAACCATCCACACCAAGTCCCCTTAGTCAGATGCAATTTCCAGACCACTCAAGGACAGTCTTTCACAGCATGTCAAACTGTTTGGATTCAAACCGTATCAGTTAGTGCACTTGGCCATGACCTGTTTATGCATGCATTTAACCTACAGTGTTGTAGATGTTAAACCAATGTTGATAGCGGCAACTGTTTTATGTCGACAGGTGTTGGTCCAATGACTGTGGCAATGCTGATGAACAACACAGTGGACAGTGCTAAGCGGGCGCTTCAAATGCAAAAGGTCTCTCCTACTCTGAGAATGGGCTTGTCTTTAGCTCCATTGTTTCCATACCTCAGGCGCTTAATAAGAAAATGACAATTTATGGATACCTTAAAATTTAATACCCTGAATAGTAACTATGATATGAACTTCAGTGTGTTTAGGAGGTCCGTTAGCTTGTGCACATAGACAGATTTACGGCTTTGTTTCACATACACGTATTAATCAGTGGCATGAAACAAAAGAAAAATTCTGTCTGTGTTTCCAGGCTAGCTCAGTGCATAGGGTGATGTGGATTTTGCATGCATACATGGTTTACTGTCAGTAATTTTATTTTTGTGTGCAATTAAATGCTTGTCAAGACTAGTATACAACAATTTTTGGCTGTTTGACTACTGAGAGCAATTTTGTAAATGCTACAAAAATTTATAAAATATTTTGTTGGAAGTACCCTGTACAAAATATTTTTAAAAGCGACACAAAGTGTATCTCATTTTAGCAATGCAGTTTCAATGAATATTTTAGACTCCGAGAGCTAATTCATCACACTACTAGAGAGTACTGTAAGTATTAAAATTAAAAGAAAGCGCCATTATACAAATGTCCACAAATCTTGTACTAACAGACACTTAGAGTAAAATTGTTTGGTTTACACATACATGTACTTGTAGGTTGACTCTAATTTGTTAGATTTCCTGCTGGTGTTTCGATTTTTGTCTGTACACAAATACCAATTATTTATTGTACATTACAAAGAGAGGAAATCTTGCCAAACTTCAAACTTTTACTTGCATGAAAAGTTATCACAGGTAATGTTCATATAGTGAAGGAAGGATCTGTGACCAGGTTAGGATACAAGACAGACTTGCACAAAACTAATGACTCAGTGACTTTTTGGTGGTCTTGCAATTAAAACAGTGCCGAAGAGGATGAAATGGATAAATTTATAAATGTACAACATTTGGAGAGGAAGTCATATTGGTCTCAGCTGGTTTTCATGAGCTCCTCTATCGTGGTCAAATTGGAATTTGGAGATGCTGGTTTTTGTGGAGGGAAGAAAACCAGAGAACCCAGCAAGGGGCGAACCAACAACAAACTCTGAATTTAACACGGGCCTCATTAGTGGGAGGTGCCGTTCCTGTTTCCCAGAGGAGAGGGAGAGAGGAGATTGTACATTGTAATCTGAAAAGGTTGTATTGAATGACGACTCTGTGCCTTGAGTAGGCAGATGATAAGACTGTCCAACCCCTTTTGCTGCTGAAAATTGTTATGATGGTTGACTCGTGGGCACTTAATGGACCTAATTGTATCTTATTGATATTACTCCTCATCATGTCTCTTTGACTCTGTTCCTCTTGTGTCGAGGAGTAGTAAGAGCCAGTGAGAACACTTTGTCTGCGTCACTGTATCTGTTAGTGAGAGTGTAATGGCTTGGTCGTCTTTACCCTTGAATATGACTGATGTTGGCTCAAGCCTTTACCAGGGTTTTTGCACTGTGTGCATGGGCAAGATTTACTTTGGAAGTACTGCACCTCTTCCCACCCAGGAGCATAGGTGAATCTGTACATGTCATTGTTTACACTTTGCATTAAAGAGCTCTCAAATTATGATAATTGTTGACATTTGAAGCTCTTTGGATGTAATATTGAAGGAGATATTCACTTGTTTTAAAAAAAAAAAAAAAATTAAAAATTTTGTGGTGTTTAGAGCACTAATGAAGCTCAGACAGTTAATCATGGTGTAATAATATACATGTAAATTATGCTTGTAATGTTCAGAGTTGATACTTACCGGTATATAACTTGAGTAGAAACTGAGTAACACACCATTTCTAATGTAATGACACAGATCTGGCTCGTGTCATCCACTGGATTGGAAAAGATTAGAACTAAACTGTATACCTCTTAAAAGTGGTTCTGAACGCTTTGGTTGCAGACTTTGTCTGTGTGTTGTTGTTGGTGTTGTTCTTCAGTCTATGCAAGCTTCCTTTTGGAAAACAATGTGCACACAATACAAGTGTTGCTGTTGATACTTTGACTGGCGTTCTTTATTGCTGTGCTCATTTCATTCACTGGTTCTTTTGCAAGAGCAGCTACTGATGCCTAACAGATATTTTGGAAGTACTTGGCGAGGAACAGCTTTTTGAAGTAACCTTAAAACATTGATGGTAGTGCAGATGAGCTGAAGCAGAAACACTGGCCATAGCATAGTCTTTGCTAGCTTATACTGTCATCATCATTATTTTATTTTTTCATTGTAAAGAGACTGTGCAAGCTAATTTCTTCCTGTATTCTTGTACGTGTAACTGCATCTTCCTTTGCCAGACTAGTGAACATTTTAAGGAGCAGCTTCAAGTTGTTTCTGGGAGATGTTATCTGGGTCGAAATTTTTTTTTGTGTCAAACTGTCGTTATGGATTTTTTTTAGATTCTATAATGTACAATAGCATGCTACAGTAATTTGTACTTGTACAGTAGTTTATTTTTTTCCATAATATCATTGCAAATTTATAAATTGGTACAGCAATGGCAAGACTGGTACAGTATATCACTTTGTCCAGGTCCTTTCCTTACCTCAGATATTGCAATGAAAATCTTAGCTGTGCAACAGTGCCATTACTAGCAAATGATGTGCAAGTTTGGGTTTCTCTCATTTATAATTACCAGTAGGTTAAATATTACACTGTCTAGTATAGGTATTTCTGGTAAGATAATTATAGTGTATGCTTGTATAGTGGTCGTTACACAAGTGTTCAGTTAGCTGGGTAAATGAATACAATTTTGGAGAGGCAAATATTCAGCACGTCATCATTACTGTGAACAGTGGTATTACATAATTTTTTGTATGTACATAGAAGCTGCATTGTTTGGGTGTAAAAACAGACAAGAGATTAAGCTGTCTGTGCAGCTCCTGAACTACAAATGCAACCGCCATTAACTGTTACATGACTGGCTTCAGTTTTGTTGTGGCCATCACTTTGGCATTGATATTCCAGTTTTATTCAACATCTCTGGGTATGGTGTACGACTTTTGTGATTACTACTATGCTAATGACTATTAGATTTAAGAGTAACTCATCTTAGTCAGAGTTTCAGCTGCATGTATGGCATACCAATAAGAGTTTACAAAAATAAGCTATTTTAACATTTTTAGAACTACATGTAAATATAAGTCGCAAAGAGTTCCTTTTATCATACAATAATTATAGCGTGTTAAAAACATGTAAGCTGAAGTCAAGTGCTTGAAATAAATTATACTTTGTGTCTCATTCTTGTTTACATTACCTTGTTGATGCTTTTCTGTAGAGACGCTACTGCTCCCTTGACTGGTATGTTTTGTTGGAGTGGAGTTTGTGTGTATGTGAAATTCATATCAAATCTGAAAAGCATATAAACTTTGTGTGGTTTTGTAGATGACTGTCTTGTATCCTCCGTAACAGGATCCTTCCAAAACTTCCATTGGTGTTGCTTCCAAAACTTGTTTGTTGAAGTCTTCTAGAGTTACCAGCTTACCAGGGGTGTTTGTCTATTCTTAATTCAAATCATTATCAACAGGCAGACAAATTCGGCAGTTTTGTGTCTCAAATTTTGTGAAGATCAAGATCATTTTGAAAAGTATTGCAAGAGAACAGAGTTATGATACTGGAAATCATCCTGAACCCAGGATTTTCCAGTTATTTTGGGAGTCTCTTAGTATGGAAATTGAAGTTGGAAGATTTTGTGGTCACTTTGGAACATACAGGTGTATTTCCCAATAGCGTAGAACTGTGCTGTACATCAAATCTTTGGAAACCTTTTGGAGAGGGTGGTAGAAATGTTTGAGAGAAAACTACCTGGCATTACTTTAGTTGATGGCATGGAGTTCATTGTCCACTTTGTAATCTTAACATGAGGGACAACTGCCTCAGAACAACAGGGTATTGTCTTTGAACTATGAATTGAAATCCTTTAAGCCCGCTGATGAGTTCGTTTTGCAGGGTGGACCTTGGAACATTCGTTATCTTCCTCTCAATCTCCAAAGACCTGTACCAAGGTATGTCTGTTCCCTTTGGTTTTGGGTCTAGAGTATTTTTTCACTTTAGTATTGAAAAGTTATTGGGTTTTGCGCTATGATGCTGCACAATTACATGTAACTAAAACACCCTTGCCACTCTCTCATCCAATCAAGTAAAACCAATACCATTTACAACTCCCTTGCACACATTTTCCCATGATTGATGTCCGCTATGTGTAGTTTCTTTGCATTTTGATTGGTTTATTGGTTTGTCTTGGGCGCTTGTAATTGGCTAGAGTGATTACCTGTTGTTGGTTTAACGACGCTTAATCGTAAATCACTCCGACTAGTTACCTGTAATGGAGGAAAATGGTTATGAAGTCCAGTGGGTTTGAAAGGAGGAACAATCCCAAGATTTAAATTGGAAGGTGAACGACTGTGTACAACCTTTTTGTTTTACATCCATATGCTAATTATGTAATCAACACATTTCTATTGGGTAATACCAGTTGAGAATATCGTAACAGGGAGCCCATATCAGGGGGGCCCTGCATACCAAAAATTAGTCGTGTTCATGTTTGTGATGTCAATTAGGAATAACTTTGATGAATTGAAACCAAGAGAACATGGAACTTGGAATCTCCCCAAGTCTTAAGTTTGTTTTGCATAATGTTTATTTGTATAGAAGGGCTATCTTTCTCCTCTACCATTTTGATTGTACAGTATGGTGCTCTTTTTATAGCGATATTGATATATCAAAGCAGCAGATGCCAAAGAAAATTGCAGAAGTAGCAAAAGAAGCTACAATCCTTGACTACGAGGTAACTCCTTTTTATGGTTTATGATAATTGTTGGATTGAACATGACGCTAAACCTCTAAACAAAACAGCCCACCAAATTGTATTTTTTCAAGCATATATACTTATGACTTGAAGAGGTGCATGTATGTGGTTTTGATGGAAATGCAACCATAATAGTTGGTCTCCATTTTTCTTTGATCCTTTTTGCTGTAATCCACCGTAGTGGTGAAAGGAAGACATGTCAGACATGTCATTAATTTTCTGTGTTGATTAAGAATAGCTAAGTGCAGAATACCAAAACACCCAGCCTCTACAGTCCACAAATTAAGGGTGCTGACAAGGCCATTTTAAGCTTGTTAATGCATTACAAGTCACATTTAGCTTGTTACATGAAAGACATCAACATTTGTTACTGAAATTCTCACGTAATAGTTTGTGTGAATATCACACTTATCAAAATAATGTTTTTGTTTTTTTGCTGTAGATTGACCTTTATGGAAACAAAAAGGCAAAGGTATCCCTTAGTGTTTTGGAAAGACTGAAGGACCAATCTAATGGAAAATATGTTGTTGTTGCTGGGTAAGTAAAGTTTTTAACTTAGCAGAACTCTTCAAATACATGTAACTGTCAACTGAACTCTATTTTTCTGCCTGATGTGACTCCTGGAGGCTCTAAATTAAATGTTTGCTGGTTTTTGTACTAGATGTGTTTAGCTTTATCCTTCAATGGAAACTCTTTGAAAAGGAAATGAGTTAATTTGACAAGTTGACTGAACTATAGACTAAACTGAAATTGCTGGACAGACACTTGGCAATAGAGAAAGAAACAAAATGTTAATGATGAATGAATGTGTATTTATATACCGCACATATCATGTCGTGTCTCATGGCGGTTTACAATTCTATTGAGTGAGATCTAACGTCAGCTTTTTGAAGGCGCCTCTGGCTGTCAACTTCATCTGTCCTCCAACTGATCATAACTAAAAGCCAATTAACATGAGAATAATTTGACATTAATATTTACAAGAACCTTCTTTTCCAGTATGACCCCCACTCCATTTGGAGAAGGAAAGAGCACAACCACCATAGGCGTGGCACAGGCAATGGGAGCCCATCTGAAAAAGAACTGTTTTGCTTGTATTCGACAGCCTTCCCAGGGCCCAACATTTGGCATCAAAGGTATTTAAGTGATCCACATTATGAACGCTTTGGATTTTGGTTAGAGTTCTAAAGTCAATTCAAAGAACCATTATTCTGGACCAAACTGGGATACATGTAGATATGACCCCTTTGATAGTACACATTATGGAATCTCAGTACATTCTCTTTCATACTGATTTGCTATACCCTCTTTACTATGGGGATGGTGCTATGCTTTTGTTTTCGATGTAGAAAATGTAGATGATGAGTAGACTATTTTATCACTTGAAAGCTTTTTACCAAATGGCTCCTTTAGAAGCCACAGACTCTATAAAAGTTCACTTGCCAACAATTTCAGCTTAGACATAATATTATGGTGATTTAGTAGTTCTGACTTGGCTACAAGCTGATCACTTAATTTGCAAGACATTTCCTTTGGCTCATAACCCTTTACCCCCAAAGGCAATGGCAGATTTTCGTAAGTCGGAAAATAAAGACACTCTGCCTGTGTACAATATACCATTTGAAAGCCACTGATCAGCTTATTTAAGAAATGACATGAGCAGCTATGATAGAGGTAGACATTTTGAGAGAAATTGCTTTAAAATTTCAAAAATTAATGACTTAAAAAATGGATAAAAATTCTATTATAGTAGGTATACCCCTAAACTATAGCTTCTTTAGCAGCTCTTAGTGTATAGCCTCATGTGAAACAAGTTTTGCATTCTACTGTATTTCTTCCCAAAAAAGAAACTAAAAACTTGTGGGGGTGGTCAACCAAGTCTTTAATAGAAGGGGGTCACAATTTTATGACTTCAATGAGAAGATCTTCACAACACAATTTTTGTGGCAAAAATTCATAGAAATATTCACAAAGTTATGACGTTGTGTGCCATTTGGCAGTCGTAGGGAGTAAAGGGATAAGGAAAATGATGTTTCTGCGGTACTGTTTCATTTTAGGTGGTGCAGCAGGTGGAGGATACTCGCAGGTGATACCCATGGAAGAGGTCAGTATCAATCTGCGAAGAATTATTTAGTGATTGTCAGTCTGGTGTGAAAGTTATTTAATAACCAAATTTAGCTCATTAGCTGTCTGTCTGATATATACATTATGTTGCCAAGTTTCAAATAGTTCAGTTTGTAATTCAATAAACCTCTAAAAATTATTGTCCTTCATTAAACTTGCTCTGCTATGGTTTATTTAGTTTAACCTCCATTTGACTGGTGATATTCATGCCATAACAGCATCAAACAATCTTTTGGGTAAGTGGTCATGATAAAGTAAGACATTATAATTATACCATTTGTCTGTATAGATTATATACGTACATACATTAGGAAAGGGTATGAAGGCACCATGTACAAGAGTGATTCTGTTATTGAGCGAGAATGAATTCCAACTTAAGGATGCTCGCACCCATTGTTTCTGCACACCCTTACTGCACACATTCATGTCACAATGTCGCAAACTCATGAACTATGCGTGCTAAGGAAGAAATACAAGCATGGTACTTGGTACAGGTGATCCATTTTTCAAAGTTGAATGGCTGGTAGCACTTTGATCAGGCCTTGTTTGGCAAAAGTTGATGTTTACCTTACTGCTCGGCAAGTTTTTGAACAATTTGTGTGAGAAAACATTTTTGGCATGAACGTCCTTAAAAGTTTGTTTCATTTACAGGAAAGCTAACAAAACTTTGAATCAGTAAATATGAGAACCAATGGGTTGTTCCCAAAAATGCTGATTCTATTCTTCACCCCTACAAAATTTCTATTCAGTTTAGCTTGATACACTCTCTAAACAGTTTGGCTTTAGGGATTCTCCATTGGTAAGGAATTTCAAGCAACTTTCTATAGGATGGGTATGGACAGTTTTTTAACTGTTTGAGCAATCAAGAGACACCAATTTGTGGTGGAAATCCAGGTATACTGACTAGTCTTTGGAGAGGTCTTTTTTGTTGTTTCTGCTCCAGGATTGTTGGTTTTATAGGGTTGAGAGTAACAATATCATTGTTTTAGCAAATTAAATATTAATCTCAGTGAATCCTTTGTATAAATATGCACTAAAAACTGGTAAATGTAACTTTCTGCAAATTTTCCTGAGAAGCATACCTTCCACTGACCTTCTCCCCAAAGAGAGTGGAGCCTTAAAAGTGAGACCCCACATAGAAGTTTAGATGTTCACTTTCCAAATCCTGTTTAACAGCCTGCTGGCCAGCACTGTTCCCAATTGTAATAAATAATTTATACTACTGTATGTTTCACCTGGGACCAGAATTTTATTGAAAAATCGTTTTGAAGTGGCTTTTTCCATTTCAGCTGCTGCTATCGATACAAGGATGTTCCATGAATCTACTCAAACAGATGAGGTATGTTAAAGATGAAGTTCTCTCTGCACCTGAGTAGTCCGAGTAACTGTCAAAATTGACACAACAGGAAATGCCTAAAAAGACAATAGTTGATTCCTCTACTTTTAGGTTATAATTTCTGCAAACATGTTTCTTAATAATCCATGTATACCTGCAACAATAAAAATTGGCGTAATCTACATGTACCTGATCTGTATTTGGAACGTGATGTAAAGAATCGAAGGTTACCTGCCAGTGTGTAATTGGGCTCGTGTTTCTCAGCAGCATTCAAAATTCACTGGTACCCATTTATACATAGTTAGAGGGAGACAATTTGTAATTGATGTATCGTGGGCAAGTGTTCCTTGTAAGGAACCCAGCCAGGACTTGCCAATGACCTCTTTGGATCCAGAAGCTGAGAGGGAGATACACTACAGTAACTGCAATATCAGCACACAACCTGACGTGGAAGTTGTAATTGCTTCTTTAAGAATCAACATCTTAAAATATAATATAATGGCACTTTTAGTTTATGAATGGTATGTTGTCTTTTCAAGGCTCTCTTCAGCAGGCTTGTACCAGAAAAAAATGGGAAAAGAGAGTTTTCTAACATTATGCTTGGAAGACTAAAGGTAAAAATTTTTTTTTTTTGCATTCTGTACTGCTGTTGGCCCACTGGTCTGATCATAACATCTTTTCACTAAACATTGTCATAGCCAAGTCAAGAATTGATTGTTGTTTGATGAGTCTGGCTCATCTAGCTGGTAGTAATTAAGTCCATTACTTTTAAAATAATCAGTATTAAGTATTGTCAAGTTGACAACTTAGTAGTTAAGTTACTTCTGTCAACTTAGTGTAATAAAGAGCTAGTCAATCACAGCATTGTCAACCTGTTCAAATAGAGCCTAATGAGTGTTAAACATCTGATAACACTATCGATACAAATATCACATAGGCAGCTGATGACAATGGAGAGAAGACATCAAAATTGAAAAAGGTCTTGATTTGTTGCCAAATTCTCAATACTAAGATGAAAAGAAAAGTAAGAAAATCACTTGGGAGAATCAATATTTCTAGTATGGGTTTGAAAGAATTACTCCCAGTTAAGAAAGATGCAGGTAATGATGTACATCCCTGACCTTTTTTACTTTGGTTTGATTTTGTTGCTTGTCATCAGAAACTTGGCATTGATAAAACAGACCCTACTGAGCTGACACCTGAAGAGATCTCCAAGTTTGCAAGGCTAGATATTGACCCTGACACCATAACTTTCCAGCGAGGTACAGTATGATATGGTATGGTACCCTATGATACTCTGCACCATTAGAACCGCACACACTTGGCAAAGGTTGTTATTGACATCTGGTTCCATTAATAATTTGGTTAATTTTGGGTCGAAGTTTTTCTTACAAGTTTTCTCTGCTGCAATAATAAGTTAATAACATCATATTGAGGTAGAATATTGACAGGAGAATAGCTAGGGTTAAGGATTGGGATCTGATTTTCTCCCTGTGTGATGTGGATGAGAGACAGGAGGGCATTATCGGGGAAGGGGGAAGGGGGGACAAAATAACGTTTCTTATGGGTGGGCAAAACCCTTCGAACAGAAACTTTTCCTAGATTGTCAAAAGGGGGAGGCAAAAGGTTTCTCACAGCTGGTAAATTTACTCAATATCTGGCCGTTAATGAAACACAGAATCACTCAACACCTTTTTTAGAAACTGAAGAGCTGTTTTAAATGAATACTTTATCAAGCAGAGTACTTAATAGAAAAGATTTACTCAGCAATACAGAATTCTGATTCACTGATTTTGGTTGTTGGCCCTATTGGCTGTCTTGTACATGCAATAAACATAGTTTTGGATAAAGAAATGCTCGTGCCTTAAAATGAGGCCAAGTTGGATTTGTTTTGAAAAAAACATTTGGTAACTGTTTAAAAATTAGCCCAGCATGGAAAGCTGGTTGTTATCTTTGCAGAATGCTTGAACAGGTGTAAGTTACAAAAGATAAATAAACAATAGCCTCCATTTGGTGTGAAAATATTCTAGGATATTTGTCCACAGACACTATCTGTTACGAGTAGTGAATAGTTTTCTGAGAGCGTAGCTCTACAAAAACTGTAAGCTACATGGAACAGATAATGTCCAAGGACAAATATCCAAGCATATTTTGCCCCAAATGGAGGCTTTTGTGTTTATTATCCTTCAAATGTTTTTCGCAATGCTTACAGTTTTGAAAATTGGGAAATATTCCCAGATATTTCCCAGTTTTAGCTGGCAATTATTCGCCCATTTGACGCATTTAGACCAATGCAAAATATTTGATGGATTATAATATTATGATTATCTCTATTACAGTGATTGACACCAACGATAGATTTCTACGAAAGATCACTATTGGTCAGTCGCCAACAGAGAAGAACAGCACCCGACAAGTAATAATTTGAACATTTTCTTACGTTTTAAAGAGATTACAAAATGTCAGTTCTTGTCAAATACTTGCTTTTAAATTGTAATGTTAGTTAAGGAATTACTTATTGCATAAAATAAATCTAAATAACAAAACCATGCCTCATTAGGAACAAAATATGTCTCCTTAAGAGTCAACTAGAAATAGTTGTTACCGGTACATGACTCTTAAGGACATTCTGATACACAATTTAAGGTAAAAGAAAGTTTTAAACTTTTACCTTATTAACACTTGGCAATATCACAAAACATTTGGCAACAAAAACAGCTTTAAATTTTAGTGGGCCATTCAGTAAAATACAGCTGAATAAATTGACTAATCACAGTGTGCATAGTAACCGAGAGATAAAACAAATATACATGTATGTCTTCACTGTAATAAATAGAGTAGGTTTATATTTCATTGAAATCAGTGGCCATATTTTTTACTCATTTTGGTGGTATTAATCTTTGACAAAGTTCCTGGAGTCTATTATAGGTTGTCCAGAAGGGATGGGGACCATCAACGTTAACACAATTTTTTCACAGGCACATTACGTTTCCTTACAGTGAATCTTGATCTTTTTTTCTAATTGTTGCAGACCCAGTTTGACATTACTGTTGCAAGTGAGATCATGGCTATATTGGCTCTTACTACTGACCTTCAGGACATGAGGATAAGGTTTGGCTCATGTCTATTCATGTTTTCTTGCCCCGTTCCATTCTCACAAACCACTCGGAGCCATGTCAAGTCGACAGCAGCAAGCCTGGCCTTAATTTAGGAAATAGCTCTATAAAGACATAGAGTGAAAAAGATGTAACTGATGCACACTGATACAGTTACAATCTCAAAAGAAGTGCTGAAAAATGCTAAGAATTATAAGGGTGGGTGAATGGGAAGGTCCAATTATGGCAGACAGCCTTAAGATCAACTGCCTGCGTTACACATCACATGACCTTCATTAGCCTGCAGAACCCAGTGGCACGTGACAAAAACATTAATTTCCTCTTATTTTGTTTCACTCAGACAGTGGAAAATACTTTGTACCATTTCTAAGCAAACGTACATGTGTAAACCTTATTGGATTTTGAGTTATTCTCTTCCTTTTCAAGCTTGTTGAGTGCAAATTGAATTCCTTCAATCTGTAAATATTTCCATGCAATTTTTCTGAAGAACAGTAATAATAGATTTGATTGGTACAGATCAAGGCCAGGTTGTTCGAAAGGTGGTTAACACTAATCCAGGATTAAAAGATAACTGAGGTAACAATTTTTCTTCTACAGAAATGTTTTTCACTGCTTATGTTTTGTATTGTTTGAGATTAGTCAAGCTCAAAACTGAAGTCAGAAAAAACAATTTGAACAGAAATCTCATCCAAAACGTACAAAACTGCATGAAATTAAGATTCTGACCCGCTAATCCTGGGTTACACATGTAGCTTAATCGGGCTTTGAACAACCCGGCCCAGAAAGTGGAAAATGTCATGCTTCAATTTTCAATTTGTAGGCTTGGTAACATTGTCGTAGCCAGTAATAAGGAGGGGGAACCTGTCACAGCAGATGATCTGGTAAGTGTGAAAGCTGAATTTCTGCATTCACTTGAGTCTGGTCTATGTTCCTCTCTGAGAAGTGAGTGAGTTTGGGGAAGGAGTGCAGGCTCCTTTCTCGAACAATAGCTGATAGTTGCACCTAGTTAGTCTACAACTAAGAAAATTAATGATAAGTCCTAATATGAATTTAAAATAATATTGTTGCTGGTAAGTGTTGTCTACTTGTCATTTCTTTTCTGTGTGATTTCTAAGCAGAATTCTTCCTTTTGAAAACTTTCAGAGGGTCAAGTTACCCTCAAGCAAAGTATTAACCTTACTTGTACAAGACTTGTAAAATAAGAAAGTTATGTTTTAAATATACTTTACATGTACAGTACTGTGCAAAAGTAATGCAAACGATAATCGATGAATATCGCGCTTTGTTCTCGCGATTTCTCGCTGATATATCAGCGAGAAATCGCACGGATTGGCGAACGCTAAAACGATAAATCAGCGAGGTATCAGTACAATCTTCGCAATATCTCGCAGAGATATTGGTCTAGCGAGAATTTGCTGCAACGATATCTCGCAAAGCGAAACGATATATCACCATGATATATCGTTGCAACAAAGTTCGTTGTAACGATATATCGTGGTGAACCTTGCTTCAAAGATTTATCATAGTGAAGCGACTGTGTATGATGAATTCGTGTTTGTGTACTGATAACGGGCACAGTCGAGTAATAAGTGGTTCAACAAAACTCAAAAGTTTGCTTCAAGCTCTCCACTGCTCTATGCTCTGCCATAATAGGCAGCTTCGAGAAGAGCTTCTGCTATGATTGTTCGATGGTTGTCATGAAAATGATAACAATTTTGAAGCGATTGCACAGCTATTGTAGCATATAAACTCTGATAAACTACATCTTTTTGTATATT
>Ga0126343_10000439_pt1 | contig 15766 bp, 10 predicted proteins | sample Cyp2metagenome_FD_92531 | JGI IMG/M metagenome (GOLD analysis project Ga0126343, IMG submission 92531) | Coral microbial communities from Lord Howe Island, Old Settlement Bay, Australia - Cyphastrea 2 metagenome | ecosystem: Host-associated > Invertebrates > Cnidaria > Coral ... | reverse complement strand
TTGCATCGCTGGCAGCGTCAAGTTCGGATTTCGTTGGCGCTAGAGACATTTTCAATAGTTCACAAATAATTTTTGGGAGAATGTTCGACATCAGCTTTCCGGAATACGTAACAAGCGCTATGTGATGTGATATAAACAGTGATGTGATATAAACAGGTCTGCACGCAGAATATCTTACAATCAGCTCATATTACAAAGACGGAAGCTGCAAAATGGATCTCGGTTACTCACGGATGGAGATACGTGATCTAAAGAAAAGTTGCATGACACGTCTTTAGCATTCATGAATGTATGTTCAGCTCAAAAAGGGTCAAGTCCGTGACCCGTGAAGAATAAAAAGCTGATCTCAATTGTCTGACTTCACAAGAGGTGACCAATAAACAGAGAAGAAGGAAACACGAATTTACACGTTGATATAATATTCTACTCTAACAAGATTCTAACTACTCAAAATATGAAGGCGAAATACGGGCGGAAAGAAAAGATTCACTGACTCAAGTGTATTTGAGCAGCTTCAAAAATCAGCTGATTGCAATGAGTGAGTACAGTCGCATGAATCCGGCAGATGTATTATAATTTTTAATTAATTCACCAAATTATAATTGATTATTGGACTGAAACATCATGTAGAGTGTGCCACAACAGTCACTGTGTTACGCTAATGGCATTTCTTTGTTCTTCTAGCTCTCGTTGTTTTGATTCTGGCTGTTTGCAGTGGGATCGTTTCCGCGAGTATCGCAATATTTGCGTGCGTTTTCGCGTTCCGCAACAGGGGCCGGAAAGTTACAAGGACTAAGAAGATTAGCAACTCGAAAGCGAAGCAAGAATTGGAACCAATTTTGTCACCGGATAGGATAAGTTCAGAGCCGGAGGGAGACACGAACAAGGGAAATGTGTCTCCTTGCCCTTCTTGTAGGAAGATCTCAACATTTTACAGTCCATGCGATTGTGACATGATTTCTGCTCAAAACTTAGAGGCGAAGCCATGTCAGGTGCAGTTTTCGCTTTATTACAACTTTCACGATTCTCATTTATTTATTAACATTATCTGCGCACTGAATGTTCCGCTACGATGGTACGGAAAACACCCGCCGACACAAGTGCGATTTCAACTCCTTCCAGACGATTCCAACGTTTACCGCACGGAAATCAAAAGCAATACAGGCGAGCCAATTTTTAACGAGACATTTGAATTTATTGGATATTCAGAAAACGAACTAATGGAGTTGACTCTTCGCCTGGGACTGTACGCGTTTGATAAGTTCAGCAGAGGGAAAATGATCGGCTACACAGATTTGCGTTTTGATTTGGAGAAATTTCATCCCAGCGAGCCAACCATAATATGGAGAAACTTATTAGCTAAATCACAGGTATGATATTTCTCATACTTTCCTGGCAGGTTTAAATTTCTGTAATAAGAACTAAGAAGGAAGGCTTAAAAAGGTCGTGACCCATCTTGGAGCGCATAAAATGTCGGCTTTCGTCCGTAATTTGCGTAAAGCGAAGTATGACCTATTGCAGCATCTATGATTTTAAGATTTCGTCGGAACAAAGAAAGTCGAAAATTAACCGAATCTGAAAACTCTCAGAAGTATTTTGAATTACAAGTAGGTTTGTTTTAGCGAAAAAATATTGGAAGTAAGGTGCACTTTAAAACATGAATTTATAGAATTAACTTTACCAATCAAGTATATTTCCTACACTATTTACGAAAACAATGCTGTTTAAGTGCCCGAAAAATTTCTTTGGAGTTCTACTTCCTAAATCATTGAACTTCAACATTAGAAGCGCATTGGTCATTGTAACAACGAGTCTCAAATTACTGTTCAGGAATTTGGCAACACTACTCACAAAGGGGTATTACACAGGGAATCTTAAAAATTATAATAACGTATTTTAAGCGATGCAGCTGGTTTGGTAATATTGCCTCGGAACAATTCTCAGGTCTAAAATCGCAAGAAATGTCAAAAACAAAAAGCAAATACAAAGAAAATATCCGCTGCTAGGTGTTTGCGTGTTGATCCTAACCAGTATTTACCGACGGCATTTATCTGCTCAGGTGGTGTAGTGGAGTCTCTAATGTCTCGGTGTTGATGTTGACAGCCTTCCAGTAATGTTTTCAGCTGCGCATTTGTAAGCTCATAATTAGTTTTTGACGGAGAGTTAGATTTGCGCTAACCAATGGTAACATTTCAGTCAACTTTCACCTTGACCTACCCTTAGACACGTTGAAACAATCTGCATGGACGAAAAAAACCGGCGCTTGAGGGTGACAAACTCGAAGTCTATTCTTTCAAAATCATTTCAAAGTTGAAAAATGTTGGAAGAATAAACAAGCCCGGGGCATATATCTTGTGTATATGACTGGCGCCACTGAACGTTACCAACCTCGGTACAATATTGAAGCTTTAAATAGCAGGTAACGGATATCTAAAGCTGAGACTATTCCGTTACTGGTGACTTCTCTTAGGATTTTAAAGGATTTTGTCAAACAATTGTGTCAAAAATTTAGCCCAGTATGTAATTGTTCCAATTTGCAAATAATTCGACCTGCCGAGTTAAAAAGAGCGCCCATGGTAAGTAAATATATAGCCGATAAAGGTGTTTTTCTATAGCATTTTTTCGCTGAACACGGTCGATTTTCAAATCTATCTATCGTGACTATCTTGCCAATTGCCGGATTAACAATCTGAGGTTGATCGAGTATAGTCTGAGCAGCTGCAAATAGGAGGGCTTTGTTTCAGGGACGCGGACGAATTTCTGTCAAAAGCAGGCTTGTTCAAATGTTGAGCGAAATACAAATCTTTCTTTGGAACGAATTGTTGCCATGGTAGTTCGGGAGTACTTGAGAGAGAGAGAGAGAGAAAAAAAAGTGGAAAACTAAGACAGAAACAAAAAAAATTGGCAATACTCAAGAGGAAAACTACACACCAAGATAAATTTGACAAACAACGACTGTTAACCGACTGAGAAGTATCAATCTTATGCTGCAGTTTTGTTGAGAAAATACACGTCTGCCTCTACACAACTGAATATATTTTATGCATTGTTATGTTGTTAGAGTATGTAACTTATTGTTATCGGTGCCTATGTTATGTTTCGTTATGTAACGTTACGTTATGTCGTGTTGTGTTCTAAATGCCATATGTGTAGATGTTGCATTTCCAGCTAAATTGGAATCGAGTTTCGTTAGCCCGATCGATCGTATGGAGGTAACTGAGAACATTGAATTTTCCATTCGTTCATCGGCCTAATAGTAAAATGCAAAGGTACTGATCGTTCCTCATCTCTCAAAGAAAAGAGGCGGCGAAATGTCTTTGAATCGTCAGTCACAATTGGCTAGTGTGATCAGAGTTTTAACGTTCCTTCCAACCGTGAATCTCAGCTTGGAGAATACACACTGATTTTTTGCCTGAGCCAGAATGTCAGACAAGTGCTAATATATCTAAGTTCTCATGCTTCAATAACTCTACGGGTGCCTTTAGCTTCGCACTAGAATTTGGCGTGATCATATCTGATATGAAAACGAGCTGGGTTTCTGTATTAGAAATGTATATTCAGGACATTAATCTTTTCAAATTGATTTTAGACAAGAGGGCGTTCTCTTAGTTTTTCAAGAGGAGAAATCCACATTTCACTCCGCTATGAAGCCAAACGACAAAGGCTGAATGTAATTATCTTGAAAGCTACGAATCTATTGAAGACCAGCAAGTTTCTTAATATTGGTAAGTCAAACGTAATACTCCATCACAACTGACGTACTTTCACTCGAGTCCAGTACCTTCCCACCCGCCCTGCCATCCACTTCTGTCTCCACCTTAAGCCCCGGCCAAACGATCGCAACCTGCCAACACAACATATGGCAATATTGTTGGGCGCAACATGTTGCGTGCATTTGGCCACCGTGTTGCGATGTGTTGCGTTGACATGCAGCGATCGTTTGGCCGGGGCTTTACATGTTTTCAAGGGAACACATGTGAAAAGACAGTTTTGCCCAATTTTGGCCAAGTAAGAGCTAAAATTATGACAAAGTACTCTGGCCAAGTTGAAGATATTACGCTATTTGTTGGAGCGAGACCAAATGAAATTGCTCTTAGAATGCGTAGGTGTAAATAAGGAGGTAAACAGTTTAATTACCGAGGGTAACACCTAATAGTGTACAACACTAATAAACTTGTGACCCTCAATTTAAAATGGGCCTTGTAGTGCAACAGAAGTTTTCAAATTAAAGACACAACCTTGAGCATGATGAGTAACTCATTTCATTGCTTTGTACTATAATTATAACTAAAATACATTTGAACTGTAATATTAGGAAAAGTGGATCATTAGTTTGAGGTTTCTTTCACTAAAATAATGTCTTTGGGTATTTAACTTTTCGAAGTCTTGCTCATCATAGTGTGCCGAGCACGAAGTCACTTGTGACACTGATTGATCAGACCGCTACATACTTGGTTTACGTCATCTTTGTTTTGACAGCACCTTACGTCTGTGTGAATCTGAATGCAAATGAAGTAATACTGGAAACCAGGCAAACCAAGAAAACTCGAGGGGTGAATCCTGTCTGGAATCAGGGTTTCTTGTTTGATGTGGACGGCGACACCATTGATGAATACTCGATCACGATCAGGATCATGAACCACGACCTTCTCACTTCGGACGAGGTTATCGGTGAAATAACAATTGGAGCTCAGTGCGAGGGGAGTGGTAGGGAGCACTGGGACGAGACAATGAGGAAACGATATGCAAGAAGAGAGGTGGCAATGACACACATTCTGACGTGAGGAAACGGACAATGGATCGCAAAACAGTCAACGGCTCAGATACAGCTGTTTCGACAAAGGTTGTCCCACAAAAGCGTAAAAGCGTACGCGACAATGCCGATTGAAATAGTGAAATACCTAAAGCCTCGATCAAGGACGATACCCCATTACCCATACTGATTCCTTTCGGCATAGTTGCGTACGGTTTTGTTGGACAACCTTTCTCGAAACAGCTGTATACTTTAGTAATCCAGTAACATTGGAAAAGCCGCGCAGTCTTCTCGTTGTCTCATTACTGGAGATTACTAATATGGTGTTCATATCCACAGCGGTCAAACGGATTAACGGCAGGCACTGCGCACGCGTGGTCCGGCACATTCTCCAAGACAACCAATAAAAAGCTAAGCTGTGTAAGACCACAATTCATACGTAAATGAATTATGGTTATCCACCTGATTTAGGGGCTTGTAATTTGATGCACCAACGTTTTCTTACAAAATCGTGCAAATTTTCGCAAACTTGGAGGACCTGAAAACAGGAAACAATGATGAATTTTTGCGTTGGACTGTTGTGTTCATATGAGGTTGGAACAATACGTGATGTGATCCATGTACCTGCGGTGCACCAGTAATAAAGGAGATGTGGCTGATAACAAGGAAATGACACATTGAACTAAAAAGGGCAGCAAATAAACCCCAAACACTGTAACTACAAAATAAATGTTTAATAATATTTGTATAATAATATGTCTTTACATATATTTACAAGGATACATTTTGTACGTAATGAAAATAAATAAATTTCAGTGCATAAATATCTAAACACACTTTTATATACACTATTCCAAAATAGATATATTCTTATTTTAAATTAAAAGTGCCGATAACAACACGTGTAAGAGGAAAGATCTTACTGAACTATCAGTAGCGTCTCCTTTGCGGCCATTAACATTACGAGAAACACTCTGTGGCAAACGATATACCGGCTACTATTTGACAGTCCAAAAAAATATTATCTTAGGGTAATACGACCTGTTGTTTATTAGGCGCACAATTCACTATGCGCGTTGTTAAGTCGTCCGCTATCAAAGGGAAAAAAATTGGATCAACTCTTCCTTCCAGAACTTCTACGAGGATTTGTCGAAAACGCCAGATTTCACTCACACCGTTCAGGAATACGAGAATGCTAGCTTTAGAACATTATGGCCAAGGCTTAAAGTGAAGCAAAATTAACTAACACACATACTTTGATCGCGTAAGAGACTTTTTCTGTAACTGGAATTTACGGCGCTCTCTTTATTGGTGCCAGTTCAAGGTCATTTCTTCACCGCCCTTTTGAGACTATAACCCCACATAATAATGGTACGACATATTTCTGCCTTCGTTCTGTCGTAGTAAGGTTGACATGTTTTCAGGTATCCGTCATTGCTGGGAGAGGCTGCAAAACAGAAGGATCATTTAATGAGAATAAGTTGCGCTTTCAAGCCCGGCTTGTAAGTGACTTCCTTAGTACACGCCCCCGTGGAAACTGAATTCTTAAGAATGGCACTTAAGCTGAAAGAAATATTGACAGGAAAAAAGTGAAGGTGCCAACCGAAATTTATAAAGAACTTCTTGTTGTTGAAGTAGATAAGCATAAGATCTATTCGAATGCGCGTCGATCGAGTCGACATTGCACGGAATTCTACAACTAGAATTTTCTTTGAAAGTTACGAGATCAAACAGAAGGCACCATGACTGGTACCCAAAGGAATCATAAGCTTTGTTTCTCCCCTTTTCCAAATTAGGAACCGTAGGGTTACTGGGAAAACAACGACTTTGTACCAGTTATAAATTCCTTAACTAAGGAATCTTGACGAGAGCAAGTATCGGGCATAGTTTTAACACATAGTTTTATACATGTTACTGTACATATATATATATTTTTTATTATTATTACAATTCTATTGTACTGTTCACTGAAAAACCCTTTTCGGGAGTGTTCATTAAAGTTGATTTGATTTGTATACTGACTGTATCTTGTGAAGGGAAAGGATAAGACATGAGACAATTTGGAGACATTGTTTTGCACTGATCACACCAAGCAGACGAGGCCGGATACAAGTATGTTACAATCTGAAGCCGGGCGCTAACCTGTTGGGCATCTCTTGAATAGAAGGTGACATCATACCAGCACTCTTACTTCTGAAAACCAAAGAGTTCATCACAGTTTGATATCACGGCTATCAATCAGCATTCACTTGCTCTTAGCTGCATCGTACTAAGAGTTACATGCGCCATGTTACTTCATATCCTATTTTAGTAAAATCTAATGCTGTTCTCTGATAGGCTACGCTACTCACTATCTATTCGGTGATAGATAATGAATAGCGTAGTCGTGTGCGCTTTTTAACAAAATTATGGCCATTTTTTGGCATTTTCGAACTGTCTTTGAAGGGGATTTAGATAAAGTTTTGACCGACTAGTAGATTTATACTAAAACAATAAGATTATTCGCTCTCGATTTCTATCGCGCAATAGTTGACTCGGGCTGCTCCCTCGTCAACTATCACGCGATAGAAATCTCGAGCTCGTAATCTAATTGTTATACAGTTCACCACTACCTGTAAATTTTCTCCGATTCCTATTGGTTTAAATTGATCACGTGATGCGATAGTGTTTATCGGCGGAGAGACACTATCAGTCCATAGTGCCCGTCCGCGAAAAATACCCGGATGGATAGTAGTCGTCGGTGAAAATTTTTCTGTAAACAAGGGGGCTTACAGAAAATAAACAATTGAAATTGCATTACCACCGTTTTCGTTGATACGCGACTTTGAAAAGCAAAACACCCGCGGAAACGTTTCCAAAATTTCCATCAGTCTTACGTGTTATTGACAGATGGGATCGAAATCCACCAATCACAGCCACTAGTGTGGCCTTTTGACTTTCTCTACGTCATGATAGCGGGCTGTGATTGGTGGATTTCGATCCGACAGGTCGACAACACGTAAGATTGACGGAAATTTTGGAAACGTTTCCGCGGGTGTTTTGTTTTCCAAAGGCGCGTATCAACGAAAACGGTGGTAAGTGGGTTTTTGTCTGTTTTCTTTTTTTGAAATTTTACATTTGCCTTAACGGCTTTCATCTAAAAAAGTTGAAAATAATTCAATGTGATTCTTGAACTGGCGCGCGGAAGAAAATTTAGTGGTGAACAATAAAGGCAATAGAGTGTTTATGTCTCGGAACTATCGGTCTGATAGTTGCCCCGCGGAAATTTGATGTTGTTAACTCTAGCATATTTGCCCTCGAAGCTTCGCTTCTCGGGCAAATATTTGTTTTAAGGACATCAAATTTCCGCGGGGCAACTATATATCAGCCGATAGTTCCTCGACAGAAACACTCTACTGTTTAAATAGTGCCAAATTACATATGCTGATCAGTCAAATGTTCTAAAATTCATCACCCAAAAAAGCAAAACCAACCAGACAAGCAAATAAATCAGCATTAGCCTGCGTAGCAAGCGTTCCCCAACCACGCGAACGAAATCCGGGCCGCGCGAAAGAGGTTTTCGCATTCGGGCCGCGCGAAATATGGGGCGAGAGCAAAAAGGTGGAAGGAGCGGGGTGGAGGAGAGGAAAGAAGGGAACGCTTGCCCGCAAATCCCTCGATTTTGAAGAACCCGTTCGCTCACGAACGGGGCTCCTGATTGGCACGGGCATCGCTAATTAGATTGATTGTGTTTCAAGTTCGCTTGAATGATTCCAGAAATGACTCGAGCGTGACTTGCACAATATTTGTGAACTTGTGCATGTGCTAGCCTCAGCAAAGATCTGTTTGACTTGGCGTGGATGTATTCGACTTTACTCAGAAGACGCCATCATTTAGAAGGTAAATATTTGGTGGCTCTATCACCCACTGGATTCAGCGAAAGCTTTTAAAACCATGATCTTAGCGGATCTTTGCTAGCCTTCTATGGCAACCTCGCTAAGCTTTACTGAGTCGTTTTTCGTGTCCAGATAACGAAATGCCGATTTAAACAAGCCGGCAACGGGTTGTTGTGCAAAAGCGAATTTACTCGCGCTTGCAATTTTCAAACAAAGGATTCCGATTTCCGGTTGGTTCTATAATTTAATGAATGACCACTTGGTCAGTCCGGTCGGTTCTATAATTCAGGTTAAACAAATTCTTAGCATTAAGAGAATGAAATGACCGTGAAGCTAATTAAAGTTAACGGTTAAACCACAGGAAAAGTTACACTTTTTTGCCCTCCAACCGAATATTTTGTAGCACTATTGTTTTTATTTTAGCTCGGTGACAAAGTTGTCAATCAAGAAATGAACTCAACCGTGAAAACCACTGGGCGTTTTTCAAAATCGAGGGGTTTGCGGGCAAGCGCTCCCTCCCCCACCTTCCACTTTTTTGCTCTCGCCTCATTTTTCGTGCAGCCCGAATGCGAAAAAGCTCATTCGCGCGGCCCGAATTTGGTTCACGTGGTACGGGAACGCTTGCTACGCAGGCTAAATCAGCATCACAAATTAAATCCGCCAGATAGTGTTTCGTCCAGCAGCTCGCTTTACACAATGCAAGGCTTCGATTACTTGTTGGTCGATTACTTTGATTAGTTGTTATAGGAAGACCCACCGACTGACCTACCCCGCATGAGTAGCTGAAAATTGAACGACCCACCCTATACAAAGGGCTCAAAAACTGATGATCCATCCCTCTCTACTCTCTCTGACATAACCTTTTCCCATCTCCCAGCTTGTTATGTACGCATCACGTGTTTTATTCTTTCATGACAAGATACCTCATTCGCAAAGACGTTTTGTTTTCTCTTCTCCTTGGACTCAGAGCCGAATCAACCTGTACGGCTTTTCTGGGAGAGAATTTAAGAAAAAATGTTAATAAAAATTACCCACAAGCCCAGTGACGAATATGAGCAAAGTGAAAATGATGATGACGATGAAATGAGTATATGTGCGACAACTTGGGTACCTTTTTAATACGGTGTGGTGGACAATTGTGATTCACGTACATGACGTCTATAGTGCGCTGGTTGTGACGTGCAGTGGTGTTACATGTAAGTTACAGTGCATGGCTTTTATTCAAGCTGACGAGGTCTACGACAGCTGAAGACATAACAACATATAACGTATTCAATAAAGTAGATCCACACTCACATAGAGCGGTTTTCAACTGAGTGTCGTAGTAACTCTACCAATCACAAAGGACACAGAAAGTAAACTAATCAAAAATACTGTAGCTGACGCCAAGCGCGGGAAACTCTGGCCAATCACAAAGGAAACAGACAGTGAGCCAATAAAAAATATTGTTACTGAGGCCAAGCGCGGGAAATTTTGGTTTTATTTTGGATTGGATGAAAAATTGGCGCGAATATCTTAGGCTAATCGTGAAGCGTAGTGATACAAAACCAATTATTCTTCGATACTCTCATGAAAACCGCTCTCTTCTCATTCGCAAATGCGATACTAAACTAAAACTAATAGGAGACACAAGGTGACTGTGACTTGACGTCCTGGCCCACTGGTGGAGACCCAAGATACTGAGTAATTTTAAACTTCTGAAATTACTTCTTTTTTCTCCATCAAAGTTGTATAACAAGGCAAGAACAATGATCTTCACTCACTCTTCAGCTGCTGTCCTCATTCTACACAGCTCTTCCACCTGGTTACGAAGTTCATCTCGTTCACACTCCAAATTTTTACTGCAAAAAAAACATTTGAAAGATAAACGCACAAACTTAATCACATGTCGATTGAACTAATATTGTCGATTGGACTAATATTATTATAATAACATTCAGTAAAATCACGATGAGTATCAACTGATTCCAGCACTTCAAGTTGGTTGCAATGCCGCAAGGTTGAGCAACATACTGGTAATAAACGTTTATTGAGAGAATTGTCGAAGAATCACATTATTGCAGCTTAATTATCTACTGTCGCAAACAGTGCCTTGTAAGAGATTGCGGACCAATCTTCCTAAACACACCTCTACCGGCTGAATATCACCAGGGATCTGCCATGTACTGACACGCATCGAGGGATTCCTGAGCGATATACGGGTATCATGATAATTTGTTGATTATTAAATCAAAACACTGGAACATTGACTTATGAAAACAACTGAGCGGAATGGCTCACCTTTTAACTTCAAGAGCAAACTTCTGTGCTGTTAAGCGGGAGACTTCCATTTCGAGTTTGGACTTTGCTCCTACCAAAGGAAAAACAGAAGGTTTTGGCAGCTGTGTAAGACATACAAGAGCCGGGGACGTTCAATTGAACTTTTGTCTCTTCGTTGATTTCATAACTGAATTCAGTGATGTTTTAGAAGTATTTAATGTTATTTTTATTATTTAATATTTATTCAGTGATGTTTTAGAAGTATTTAATAAAAGCTTATAAACTTACCAGACAATTGTTCACCATCTTTACTCTGCCCCTGGAATGACATGACGACAATTAATGAGTCATATCACGAGACAAAATTCTGTTTCTGGTAGATTCTCTGCAGTTTGGTTGTTAACTGGAACGCGATAACTGACGTAGGTGTCCAATCAAACTGAACTATACAATCACAATAGTTGAAGTTAGCGATTGGCTACAGCCCACGCGGCGTAACTTCAGTCTAATAAATTTCCAGTAATTAGTTTGGAAAAATTGGTTGATTGATCGATTGATTCCTACCGAGGTCAATACCGAAGTACGAGCAGTTTTTCCATTAGTTCGTTGTGCGAGAAGCGCGAAACAAGCTCGAGAAAAATAGCCACACCAAAAGAAGTGAATGAGATACTCATCGAACAACAAGGAACATTAGGTTTCCCAGTGTTGCCTCTATTATTCCATAAAAGAAAGCCAGCCAAGAGCACTGTCGAGGTTGTAATATGAACAAACAAGGACCTAGAAAACCAATAAAATTGAAGCTAAACGATCCATTAAATAAATGAGAAGAGCACACGATACCAACCTGTAACAAATGCTTTTCACTTTCTTTTTCAAACTTGGTTCTTTCTCTTTCCAGCTCTCTTTCAATCTCTTCTTCAAATGCCTCCCTCAATTGCTAAAAAATAGACGTTTCTTGTTCAAATATTTTCAAATATTTCTGATGCAAATCACTTGTAATCCTCTTCTAGGTATGTGTTCCCGATTAGCTAAAGGGGAAGTTGTCCCTCTCCTCTACGATCTTGTACGAATTTAAAGCTCAGTAAACTTTTTTTATTATTATGCCAGAAAGTTTTACCTTTCAAGTGAGACAAAATCTTCGACTTTGACTAAACCCTCTCATTTTAAGGTACTTCAGAGAATGTGTGGAAACTGAAGTCTTGTTAAGACTGCAAAACGATCCAACTCGAAATTTTTCGCGCTCTTTCCAGATCCTGGGCTCTCGTTAACACCGTGCTGTTTTGCAGACTTGGTTTGGACATGTGAACAGGGTATTAAGGGACCCAAGCAATCACTCACTACAAATGTCATACCTGCATTCCACTCAGTAGATCTTGGGAGTCCTGTAGGGCAGAGTCCCTTTCCACTATTAACTCATCTACCCTTCGACTGAGATGAGCATTTCTAGCCGTCAGCTTTCTGACGTCACTACCCTTCGTGTGGGAATTTCTTAGGTACTCGCGATTTCTACAAGACATAAAATATTTGTAAACACTGAAATAACAATCAAATCATTGAATTCGTAAATTTTGGTTTTAAGTGGAAGGGAGGATAACTGAGAGCAGTCAGAGAACTTTGAGTAAAGCATATGTAGCAGCTGTGGTAAGGTCTCACATGAATGGCTTGATACCGTCCTTTGAGAGAAAAATTGAACAAACAACAGAAACAATGCCACTAGCCCTAAAACAATAACAGCTGCTACCAAGCAATCAAATAACAAGGCCGCTACACTTCTGAGAACTTCTGGAGAAAGCGGCTATGAACAAAAAACTCAAATTACACATGGTTTCTGACATCAAAATTCAACACAGGCTATCTTTGTGGTAATCAAGTGATTATCCACCCTACCCCCTCCCTCCATCGACCCCAAGAATAGAAGAGAAAGGAGAGTGATATATTGATACTTCTTCCAGTTGTTTGTAACATACTTTATCTCTGATGGTACTTACTCAATGCAGGCCACAAACCTAAGGGTCAGAATTTGTTGGCAGTAGTTATTCATGCTAATAAATCATGTTTGTCTCTTACATGTTAATATCACCATCAGAGCTCCTTCTTTTTAGCTCGTGGGCTTTGTTCTTGAGTGTTGATGTCCTAAGGGTGTTACACTTCTGAAATAAAATGTCATGAATCACAATTTAACTAAAAGAAATTCCACCTTAGCCATACCGTAGAATGCCGTCTCGGATTGAGTTTTAGTATGTGCATTAACGCCGCATAGTTCCCGTACACCAGTAAAGTGAAGAAAGACTATGTAAACATCCTCGCGAAAAAGCTAGAACAATCATGTGTGATATGTATCACACACCAGAGCCCGCGCTCACCACATTTGAAAATATCAAGAAGTGACTTCAAGAAGTGACTTCAAAATACAACGCACAGCAAAACACTTTTGACCAACTTCGAGGTGTTTGTATATGGGTGAGCCACTGTCCATCCTCGGAGACCCAGGGGCTGCTAGTCGGGACGATGCGATATTTTCGGGCGAGCGACATTTTTGGCGCGAAAGTTTGCTTCAAGGACTGAAGAGCCCCTGGGCACTTTTTCTTACCAAACGAGTTCCAGAAGTAGTCGAAATCCGTCCGCTGATTGGCCAGAAAAATCGCATCGTCCCGACTAGTAGCCCCTGGGTCTCCGAGGATGGTCACTGTCTTGAGTGTTGATATACCTTCTCTACCAAAACGAAAACTAAGGAGAAAGCAAAGTACAGATAATCATATAAATGTATGTATATTAAGACCAGACAAACACTTTACTTCTTTTAAACTTGATAATATTTAAGAGTTTAAGAATTTTTTATTCCTTTGCAAATGAGTTTACATAAACTATACTTGTAACATGTCCCCTTACGTGAATATGAAGGTTGTTCGTTTTGATTTCGAAATTTCTACCTGTAGATTTAAAGAGGAAAGTGCAGTTTCAAGCTCAATAATCTCGTTGCACCTCTGTGTTAACTCATCTCGAAGAGTGGAAATCATTTGGCTTCTATGAGATACAAGTCACAAGATGTTTGCTACAGTTAGTCTCAGCACCTTCTGATGAAGATGAAGAGACTAAAGAAAGCAACTAATTCAACTCCATTTGTTATATGCCACATTTAAAACCAGCCTGTAAATTTCATTCTAACCTGCTAGACGTGTTTGCAGTGAGGTCGGCATAATCTCTGCGTAGCTTCATCAAATCCTCAGCGCATTTCTGTGACTAGAAATGTTAGCAAAACGATTTTCATAAGTACCACATCTTTCCTGTTAGTCCTCGAACAAACGCATTTTAACATCTTTTTGCAATGGTGTAAGCTTCTCTTTAACGCAAAGTGAGCTCAGAAATCACCAATGAAGGAAGGTGATTGCCCTGTGTTAAGATAACTAGCAAATAGCTATCAATAATGCCAAACTATTAAACATTTTGCACAAATGTAAGGTTCTCTTTTGAAAGCGTAAACAAAGCTCACAAATCATCAATGAAGAAGATGAATGCCCTACGTGAAGATAATAAATACCATCTGCAAATATTACACTGCCTTGTTAACTGTCATTGGGAGAACACCGACCTTCTTTCTTTAAATAACTTATAACGATATACGGTATCGTACTTGTAATGGGGCAAAATATGATCATTAAAGTTAGAGTGAAGCTATTGAAGTTCACCGTATCAGTTTTTCAGGCTCAGTCTCATCAAATTTTAACCACTTATTTCAAATTTAATAAGTACTGAGTTTAAGTCGAGATGGTTAATGTTAATTAAAGGTGTTAGAAAAGGAAAGGCACTAAATTACATCACAATGTTAAAAAGGAAAAGCATTTATTTCAGTTTTTAATCTGAGTTAGGAGTTTAACTGTGCAAAATTAATAAAGAATAAAGACTTCACTAACTCACTCACAAGCAATCAGTTTAATAATAAGTTACGGTACACTGATGGTTCAGAAATGTTTGTTTATTCCGATTTTTTTTAAGGATTTTGATAACTTGACAGCACATAAAACTTGGTAGAATAAACAAGACGCGCAAATATATATATTGTTTAGGCTCTTCAATGTATTATATTCAAGATATTTCACCTTTAATAATAAAGTCAGTTATTTTCTTTATCAGCTGCTCATTCATGCCATTGTTCTCTTGAAACAAAACCTTTTCACGACAAGTTTAAAAAACAACAGAAAACACAAAGTAAATAAATTAATTAATTAAGTTTTAAAAACGCTCGCCTCTCTTATTTCCTGCGAATGGTCTGCATCAGCAGATTATCAGCCTAAGCCTGCTCAACACATACCAAAACGATGGAACATCATTTTAATTGTTTTAAATATATGTGAAATTTGAAATTAAAAAGAACAGTTAAGCTTTGACAAAAACTCATCACTACGACATTCTAGATAAGGCTTCCGCCCCAAACACTAATTGATAGTAATTACTAAAACGTTCCTTGTAAAATTTTATTTAACCTGCACGTTTAAGATGACAAAATTATACAAGTTGATTGCTGTAATCAGAGAAAACGATACAAATTTCAACAAAATCGCTGCTGTTGTAAAATTGGGTCATGCTCATTTGCGTACTTAAACGTTCCTTGTAAAATTTTATTAAACCGGCGTGTTTAAGATGGCAATATTGTATAAGTTGATTGTTGTAATCAGAAAATAGGATACAAATTTTAATAAAATCGCTGCTGTTGTACCATAGGGTCATCCTCATTTGTTTAGCTTCGCACTTAGGATATTTTTGGGCTTCACTCCCAGGTGCAGCCTTGCATATTTGCTATAGAAAATTTCTTTGCGTTGAAAGCGTTCGAGTTTATCGGAGGCGGGGGAAGGGGGAAGGGGGGGGGGTGGGGCGGTGGGGT
>Ga0126343_10000438_pt1 | contig 15776 bp, 16 predicted proteins | sample Cyp2metagenome_FD_92531 | JGI IMG/M metagenome (GOLD analysis project Ga0126343, IMG submission 92531) | Coral microbial communities from Lord Howe Island, Old Settlement Bay, Australia - Cyphastrea 2 metagenome | ecosystem: Host-associated > Invertebrates > Cnidaria > Coral ... | reverse complement strand
TGTTTTTGTAGTTATTTCATGCGATGTATCACAGCAGCGTTGCATGTTTTTCAGGATGAAATTATTTTTTTTTTTTTTGGCATTTTAGAGCCACATAAAACTATGCATGACCTCGCTGCGGTTATGTTTAGTTATAGTATTTCATTTGCTGTAAAAATGTGTATATTTAGTGTAAGAGACAATCATTACTGCCTCCTCTGTAGCTATGCCAAGATTGTGTTAACATACAATGGATAGTTTAGTAATGTTCTAGATTAACTCTTAAAAGTGCACAAATAACAAATAAGGAAGGCTCGTAGGGTTTCGTTTAGTTGGGCTTTTCATGAATAGACGTTAATACAGCATTCTTAATTATATTAATTCGTTTACTCGAAATATTTTGCACTGAACCCGCTTTTTAAAAATTGTCCTACAGAGATGCTGGTGTACAAGGTGAACGGTGTTGTCGTTGCTGGCGGATACGAGCAGAAAGGCCGCTCCCTCATTCATGGTCACCCCATTCCCGCCGATCATGTTTGTGTTCTATTGAAGTCTGCCAAAGAGGATCATGATGCACCATGTGTACTTGGCGATCCTTCTGAAAATGGCAAGCTTTTTGTAGGAGGTTTTTTTGCTCTCCCGCGAGAATCGCTCTCATTAGTTAAATTGGATCCTCTTGGTAAAGTGGTTTTTGCACCTTATAGTTCTTCAAATTAGCGCTCAAGCTGGATTTTTACTCTGATTGGATTGAAGTGTACGAGAGGAACGTTCTGAGACTACGTTTACACTAGATGGGATTTTTTCCTGCTTCATGACGAATTAATTTTGGGATGTTTTAGGACCGGATTGCTTTTATCGTCTACTCTCGGTGAACAAATGCTATAAAAAATGTTACGATTTGGGCGTGTCTCCGGAGGGTTTAAATCTAAAGTCTTACGCCAATACTTTGTATCCGAGTACTCTTAATTTTGCAATACTTCCTAGTGTAAACAGTTCTCCACATGAATCCTGTTATTTAGCTGCTCTATTTATACACCTTTTCCTTTGGCAGTCACCCACGTTTTGTATCTATTTTTGGTTATTCTTGATATTTTACCAGTTGAATTTTGACATCATCATATAGGAGTGAGTACTCTACTAACGACATAACCGTACAAGATTATATCTACCTCAGGATATGTACAAATAAAGTTTTCTGTATAAACTGTATCTATTTGTTGTCGAGTGTATGTGGACCTATGTGAACAAACAAACTGCTAGGTCTCCTTTCCCGTATGAATTTTCTCATGATCGGTGTTTGTGAACAGTTGGGAATCCGAATATTCTCTAGGTGTGAATGCCTGTTTCCGAATTTCCTAAATAATATGAATACCGTAACATACATAAACTTTATTTACGTATCACGCGCGCTCATTGGCTAATTTTTATCTTTTTTGTCAATATGCGGACAGACACGTTAATTTCAAAGTCATGCGACGCGTCAGCGGGCGAGAGCGGGCAATTCGACTATTTGTTATCGCAAAAAACAAACTGACGTCAGTTTTTAATGCTTCTGTCCTGTTATTGACAATGAATTTAGTCATTACATTGTCAAAGTAGTCTGCGGATCCACTCGGCTATCGCCGCGTGGATCCATAGCTACTTAGGCAATGTTATGATGAATTTCATGGTCAATAACACGACATGCAGACGCAAAAACAACTGACGTCCATTTGTTAAGTAGTTATCATTAGCTAATTGGGGGCACTATTGCCTAAAATATAAAATATGAAATACAACATCGTGCAAAATAGGTACATAGGTTTATTGCTAAAAAAAATTCCTGTTATGGATCAGTTATGGATCTTTCATGATATCCCCTAGTGTAAACATACATGCAGTCTAAGTTTGCCGTGGAATTCGACAGAGGGAATCTACTTATACTTGAACGAGTTGAAAATGATTTCCGAAAGAAAATAAAATTGGTCAAAAATCGTAAAACTGTTCAATATCAAAGAAATTAAAATATGTTATTTTTATTGTAACATATATACTTTCAGTAAGGTTTACGTATCGCTTTCGAGAAATAAATTCCGGTACTTTCAATGAAAACATTATTTATGCACTAATAAGATTCAGAACTGCTAGTTATTAGGGGGAAGTAAGAGTTAGCATTATGGACTGTTTTAAAACGCTTGTTGGAAAAAAAAGCTGATCACAAAAACGTAAGTTCGGCATGTACTTAATGCATACCACCAAGTTTACCGCATCCATTCATTTTTGACGCATTATTTCATTGCAACATTGCGATATATGCTTGGTAAATGCCTCTTGGATAAGTAACTTCCATTGAAAACGTGAACGAAGTTTACTATTTAAAGGGGCTCAGTCACGGTTAAACAGTTTGAAAAGTTTAGCTAAACTTTTCAATTTCGTTGTTATTCAATCCGTGTCAATCTTCTCCATCTTTAACCATCCTTGCTCCTTTATGCTTTGTTACAATCTCTTTGGTGTTTTTATATCTTTGCAAAGTATTATTTTCAGGTTTCCTTCAGTTTAAAGGTAATTTTGTCGATGCTCAAAATAACTCAAAATACCGTGACTGAGCTCCTTTAATACCGGTCAGACGTGTGGAAATTTGGCTTAGATTTATTGTTAGCTCGTACTGCTGCTAGTCTTTCAAACAGAGAAAATGTGGAGTTTTTTAATTCGAGTTACCTGTTTGTTGTTGAGTAGTTTGAATGGTTATGTCCATTGCAATATTGTGGCCAATCCTGGTGAACATCTCACAACACTTGACGTCGACCATGTTAGCCTTTCTTCCTGTAGCACATAAATAGGAGGTGGTTGCCTTCAATCTTTGTTGCCAGCTGTATCGATATTACTTTGAAACCCCTTTTGAAGTTTGCAGTCGTTGACATAGACTATTGTCTTTTAATTCTTGTATTAAATTATCGCATCGTTTGCACTGTGTCATGTTGTCTAACGCTTATCTATGGCTGCGGTGTGAAACTAATAAATTAGATTGCGCGCTGCCAAGTTCCTGGCGGCTCCACCCATAATCGACAGTTTTAAAAGAATTCGAAAGTTCATTCGTTTTGCATTTTGGAATAATGGGCCCCATTCGCACAAATACATGCTGCAAGAACATTTTCAACATGGGTTGAACTTGTCCGAGGCTCTAAAATTTTGCCCTGAAAGGCAGAAAAATGTACCCCATTCCATTTGCACCTGACAAATACGTGCTGCCAACTCGTTTTCAACATCGGACGAAATTGTTCTCTATGGTTCTGAACATGCATAGTCGTGAAAAAAAATCTGAATTCCACTGTCATGGACTCCATTCGTACAAACGGTGCTGCCAGCACATTTTTGAGACTGGAAGGAATTGTCCCGGGTTCTGAACATGCAAAGCCGTGAAAGTTCTGTATTCTGCATGCCTTGGATGAAACAAAACCCACTCGCACAAATATTTGCTTTAAGAACATTTCCACGTCAGCTTGGGCGAAATTGTCCGTTGTTCTAAAAATCTGCCTTCAAAGATTGTATTCTATATGCCCTTGATGGAAATACTGGACCCATTCGCTCAATTCCTGCTCCAAGCATATCTTCAAATTCGGTCCAAATTTACGATTGTTTTGATCATGTAAGGCCGTGAAAGATCGGTATTCTGCGTGCCTTTGGATGCCCCATTCGCACAAATACATCTTTGAGAACATTCTCACATTTAGGCGAAATTGTCCCTGGTTCTGAAAATTGGCCTTCAAGGATTTCTGTTGTGTATGCCTTTAAAGGAATCATGGATCGATTCGCACACATTCCTGCTCCAAGTACATTTCAACATTTTGGGCAAATTCGTCCATGTTTCTCCTCATGCAAAGCCGTGAAAGATCCGGCTGAATTTTGCATCCTTAGATGGAATAATGGACTCCATTGCCACAAATACGTCTTTCCAGAGCATTTTAACATTTGGGCAAGATTGTCCATGGTTCTGATCATGCAAAGCCGTGAACGATCCGGCTGTATTCTGCATGACTTTGATGGAATAATGCATGGGCCCCAATCGCACATAGAGGCGTCTTCAAGAACATCTTGCACATCTGGGCAAAATTGCCCGTTATTCATAAAATTGGCCGTCAAAGATTTGTATTGTGCGTGCTTAGATGGAATAATGGACCCTATTCGCACATATACGTCTTCAAGAACATTTTGGACATCTGGGCAAAATTGCCCGTGATTCATAAAATTGGCCTTCGAAGGTTTGTATTGTGCGTGCTTAGATGGAATAATGGACCCTATTCGCACATAAACGTCTTCAAGAACATTTTGCATATTTGGGCAAAATTGCCCGTGATTTATAAAATTGGCCTTCGAAGGTTTGTATTGTGCGTGCTTAGATGGAGTAATGGACCCTATTTGCACACAAACGTCTTCAAGCACATTTTGCATATTTGGGCAAAATTGTCCGTGATTCTGAAAATTGGCAGTCAAAGATTGTATTCTACATGCCCGTGATGGAAACATGAACCCATTCGCACTAATTCCTGCTCCAAGCATATGTTCACATTTGGTCCAAATTGGCGATGTTGTGATCATGTAAGGCCGTGGAAGATCCCGCTGTATTGTACGTGCCTTTGATAGAATCATGCATGAACTCCATTCGCACATATACGTCTTCGAGAACATTTTCAAATGTGGGCGAAATTGTCCGTGATTCTGAAAATTGGCCCTCAAAGATTTGTATTGTGAATGCTTAGCTGGAATAAAGGACCCCATTCGCACATATATACGTCTTCAAAAACATGTTCAAATTTGGGCAAAATTGTTCGTTATTCCAAAAATTTGTCGTCAAAGATTGTATTTTATATGCCCGTGATAGAAAAATGGACCCATTCACACCAATTCCTGCTCCAATCATATTTTCACATAGGGGCCAAATGACCCATTGTTCGGATTATGCAAAGCTGTTAAAGATTCGTCTGTACTCTGCATCATTTGATGGAATAATGGACCCTATTCGCACAAATACTTCTTTCAATATCATTTAAAAACTTTGGGCAAAATTGTCCATGGTTCGGATCATGCAAATCCGTGAAAAATTGGGCTGTATTCTGCAGTTGATTTTTTGAATAATGGACCCTATTCGCACAAGAGCGTCTTCAGAACATGTATCACATTCGGGCAAGATTGGTTCTCATCATGCAAATCAGTGAAAGATCCGGCTGCGTTCTACATGGCTTTCATGGAAGAATGGGCCCTATTCGCACAAATACGTCTTTTCAGATTTGGGTGAAATTGTCCGTGGTTCTGAGAATTGGCCGTCAAAAAGTTGTATTGTATATGCCTTTGATGGAAAAATAGCCCGATTCGCATAAATACGTATACGTGATGCGAGCAAATTTTGAAGATTGATCTAAATTGTCCGTGGTTCTGAAAGTTTGGTGTTAAAGATCTGGCTGGTCTATATCTGTGTTCACATTCCTTTGCTGGAATAGTTGATCCCATTCTCACAAATTCCTGCTGCATCCTTAACCCTAAAAGTAAGTTTCACTGAACACCGTAGAATTCGGTGTGTAAGTTTCTAGACTGTACTGGGGTAACAACAAAGTTATGATTCTAAAAGCTTCATGGACTGCAGTGAAAGATATGTCACGAAAAAGAGTAAGACCACAATGTTCGTCAGTCAAACCTTTTAATGACACTATGAATCATAATGAATAATTAATAAATACTGTTACGGTATCGATCAACCGACTAAAACGATACACTGCTTAACTCTTTAACGAATACAACATATTCACTTAACGATGCGTAATAAAATTCTATTTACCACGGAACTTTTTCTAAACAGTACAATGTGCTATAAACCTTCCTTGAGAACTGAAGTCACCAATGCCACGGACTATAAATGTCAATATATCAGATGAAAACTAAATTCGATCTACTAGACCTTCAAAGAAGTCCATCAATACCCTTTCCAGTCACTGTCTGGCGACAATAACAATAGCCCAACAGGGACGCCCTCCCGTCGACGCAAGAACTGAGGCTCTGGGTTCTCTAGTGTTCGTTTCTGAAGCTGGGTCCGTTTTTACGGGGTGAGGTAACCTCACGACCAACCCTCCTCCTTTATCCGGGCTTGGGACCGGCAGGGGAGAGGCGGCAGCCATCCCCAGGCGGAGTTAAACTGCGGACAGGAGAAGGTTATAAAAGATTCCCGAAAATTAATATTTCAGTCTGCTCTCCCTAACAATAACAGAAGATATTATGATATCATCACACCAACAATGCGAATAGTACAAGAATTAAGCAACAGTCCCAACTTCTGAATAAGGAGGAATGGCGATTTACGTTAACCTAAAAAGCCTTAAATAAGGTCAATGAACTACTTAACATTATATAAAATATTCAAACTGCCTCACTCTTGCTGCCTGTGGAATAAATGTTTTCCCTTAGCGTCTTTGGAAAACATTCACTGCAATTTACAGTTTCATTAACCACGTATTAACCACCGTTGAGTTAAATGTGCATGTACACTGCAATGTGGGTAAGAACGTTATGAGTCTAAAAGGAAAACCAAGTTCCCAAATGTATCAGGACTGGTCTGTTCAATTTCCCAAATAGAAAAACAGAAATCCTGCAAACGGTCGCAACTACCCAAGACGATTAAGGCTCCAGCATCTGGCGTATGGCAGTGGGTATCGACATAAACTATGTCAGGCGGTTGAACAACAAACAGGGATGTCTTTTCTGAAATTGTTAAGATTGCAAATTTCCTAGATGGCGTCTTCGCCAACAATTCCAACTGCGATGCAATGCACGATAACCGATGCTCATCCACAAGGCGTACAGGCAATGGCTCCTCGGGATCAAACAGCAAGTTATCATTTCTGGCCAAAATGTCACAAGCCTCTGCTGCAGACAGGTAACGAGCAGGTAAACTGGCCCTATACTGGTCATATATGTTGTTGCCAGTTACCATTGAATGGTACAACATAGTTGCCCACAGTGGAGAAAGGAACCCTGCAATGGGGACTTGGACATCCTGAGTAAAAACAACTTGACAAATGATTAGAGCGATTAAACTGCATGCACTGCTTCCATTACGGCCGTCGACACAACCTTGGCTGAAGTCGAGGGGAAACGTCCACAACAGGTTTCCGTGAGAGTCAACACTAGAGTGAACCATGGGAAGGGGACTTCCATCAAGTTCTATTGTCAGGACCCTATCAACTGAGCACGACTCGACAACATCATCGGCGCCATCTTCTTCATCACTGTCGCCACTTCTTTCAAACTGCTCTTCGTAAGTTTCGTCATCTTCACATTGACGTACGAGGTCCGTAATATCTGTAAGGTTGTCGCTAAGCATACCTCTAAACGCACTAGTACCTGAAGAAATTTGCTGCATGGCAAAATCTATACCACGTCGCGCAAGTGCAATGCGTCCCTGAAGTACACACCTATCCATGGAGTTGGTGGCATATCTACCAACCTATAAAACAAAGTACACAGACGAAAAGTAACTTTAACTGGATGTATGAAAACAACGATGAAGATCACCGCGCGCAGTTTTGAAAATTGGGTAATAAAACTATATTGCAATATCCTTTACATATCACTTTCTATTTTAACAAAGAGAACGTATTAAATCTTACTTGGCCTTGATTTGAGTGCACCAGCTACATGCATTATGGTGAATATTTTACTACTCTTTGGTCGTTGGGTATCTGTATTTGCGTCTCAAATTGAAACTATTTCCCGGCCTCGCACTTCAAATATATGGATATTCCGTGATGTGGCCATTAGCAGAGAAACAAAGTCGCCAAGACAAGGAAAGTAAAACATTCTCATAGGCAGACCAATAACCTTACCGTATTCTCGGTGGTCGAATCTGAGGCACCCGACAATACAAAAGCAGGAATCTCTGGTGCAGGTGGAGTGCCAGCTTTATCTAAAGGAACGATTTATTGAGAAAAATGAGTGAAATCTTTTCACAATATTAAGCATACCGCATTAACCAGCAGCAAACAAAACAAGCAAAGCAATAATGCAAACTAAACACTGCGTAACCCTCTCTTATGTTCTTCTGTAACTCTTCTTCTTCAGCTTTTAAAGCAGGAAGCACCACGTCCTTGTAATGATAAAGAAAATTGCTCATTTCTCTTTTGATGAGGTCCGCTTCCTCTGCAAAGCGACGACTTTCCATCACAAGTTCAGCCGCCATTTTCTTGACACGAGTTGGGACACCTATTCGTTGAAAATAAATAGTTGCCCAAGTTTAGCCCTCTGCAAACTAACTCACAAAATAAGGTTTTGTGGTTGTACCTAGGTTTTATGTAACGTGATAACCAATATAGTCATTATCTGTAGTTGAGCCTCGCAATTGAAATAATCTCGACACAACAAGTAAAATATCGCACACAGAAATTACACCATCTCTATATGTGATGGAGTACAGACATTAATTATTCTTCTAATAAACTGAGTAATAAGTAATAACTAACAATATTTACTATCCCTTTACTTTGCTTAGATTCGTCCAGCCAGGGAAATGTCCCTTGTTCAATGCTTTCCAAATTAATTGTGATGTCAGGATGCAGCAGTTTCAGGCCATCTACGCACTCTTTTAACTCAGCCTTGCTTGCTGTTAACTTGGCACGTAAACGGCTTCGTTGTTTGCTGGAGTCTGAAATAGCGAAGCACGGGAATGGTTGGTACAGTATATTGTGATTAACTTAAGAAATGTTAAGCAAATAACCGTCCCTATTTTTATCTCTAGGTGATACGCAAGAGTTTATAAGACCCTCCTTGGATTTCACAGTTGACAGCGTGGAAGTATTATAAAGTTTATACGTTTTACAAACATTAAGTATTATTGTACCTTCTATGGTAACCAGTTGAGTATTTCATTTCTGCTCGTCTTCGAACTTCTACAAATATAGTCTTATGTGTTGAGGTTATTGAAAATCATACCAATTATGGACCTAGGATTGATTGCTTACTTGTTTCAATGGAATTGAAGGGAATTTATCAGTTAGCGAAATAAAAAGGACTAGTATTTTTTTTAAAAATAGTGCTTGTTCTTCTACTTTTCGAATATCGATTTCAAATATTAGCTTTGACAACTGGAACCTTCTTGGGACTTCTGAAAAACGAGCTCAGTGGGCTTGGGGCCAGCAATATGGACTTGGCGAGTCCATCAAGGCAAAGTCAAAAGGAATTGAAAAAAGCTCTAACGCTGGTAAAAACCGAGGTTGAGTGATTTCAATATCCATTTCCAAGTTTACCTGCTGAAGACAGTAAATGTTGTCAAAGATGACTAAGTCATACAATACAAACTAACCTGTTAGTTTACCAATATTGGCTGTCAACTGAGCAATGTTGTAATGCAGGCTTTCTATTTTCAGCTGCAAATCAGACTGAACATTTTCAACAAGTAGCGCTTTCCCAGCTTGGACGGATGCGTTCAACGAAGCACTACCCCCACACTTCTGCTTAAGTTCTTCCAAGATCTTCGCCATTCCAAGAGTTTTCACCTTTTCAAAGAACTTGGGATAGAGCTTTCTGGAACGTTGAACAACGTACATGTATTTGTCTCTGGACAGTGGGTTACTCTGGTCAGGTTCCACATCAACACTAGCGAGATAGGCTTCTTCATCAAACGTTATCTTTCCCACTTTTGAACGGGCAAGCTCCTCATCTTAAAAAAGTAAGAACAAAAGTAAAATTAATGAAGATTAATGGTTGGCTCTAATGCCTTCTTGCCATGAAAGAACTTTTGCACAAGACAAAAAAAAATGTAACACTCCAAATTAGATAACCATAAGCTAATAAAGATCTACTTAATATGTAATAATGATATGAATCTTGCACAATTAGTGCTAAAGAATTACATGCAAGAATCCATTTCCGGAATACAAACATCTGCTATATTAAATTATTTGCATAATAAGAATCAGTACTTCAGCAGGCTGTGTCAATGTATTAAAAGTGATAGTAGAACAGAAACAATAACTGTGCCAGATGACACTGGAATCTCATATCAAGCTTTTCAACCCAACAATTAAATAGAAGACTTTTGATGTTTTGGTGCAAAAAGTGGGAACTTGACTCTTTGGATATCCTTAGTTACACACTTGACAGACACACTGAGCAATTGGCACAAGCTCTCACCCCTGGCAGCTGCTTGCACATCTCTAATCCAGTCTTCAAGAACAACATCAGTAATATCAGTATTACCAATGTCCTCCAGAAATTGCACAAGCTTTTTCCTTGATTCACTCTCTTGTTGTCTCACCTGAAAATGTTATTGTCAAAAATATATCCTCTTGCACAAAAAAAAGCCAATGAAAAATGAAGTGAAATTATCAACCTTTAAAAATCGTTTTGACAACATCACTGTCATGTTTTCAATCTTCTTCCGGTTCCAGAATAGGGCATGCTCAGTTAAAAGCTCCTCTCTTCCTATTCAGACATAACGTATAATAAAAAAGGAAAAAGGTAATAAGTTTTAAGTAATATATACATTGAGCTACTTGTGTGCGCATGAATTATTCAGAAATAGATTGTTAGTAACATCCGCAGCATTTTCCCAATGAATTTCAAACTAAAAATAAATTAAATATAGAAGCCTGACAAAATCAGTGCTTAAAAGAAACTAAAACCTGTGAACTCCATAATAATAATGAGATGCTCTATGAACTGATTTATTAAATAGACATAGGGACACAAGACACTAAGAAGATAGTCTTGCACTTGCATGAGACATAAAATCAACATCTCTTGATCCCAAAAATGTAACTTATTTTAATTCCTTCCCCCATTTTAACGCAGAATGTAAATCGTTATCCTTATTATGATCATCATCATCATCGTCATCATCATGGTGATCACCATCACCATCATCATCATGATCACCATCACCACCATCATCATCATCATCATCATCATCATCATCATCATCCTTGTCCTCATTATCATTGTAACTATGTAGATATTAGTCTTATTGCTGCAATTAAGTGTTATTAAGTGAAGCTTGTTGACCTCACACTTTCTGTTCAGAACTGATCATTCTCTTACAGGGCTGTAGTCTAGTAGAGCCCGGGTGCCGCTGGCGACCAAGTGTTGTCTTAAGCTGACTTGTTTAACTTCATTCTTATGAAATCTTGTTAGAGCTGGGCACCCAAGATTTCCTACACAAGAACTCTTGAGCACCTTACAATTTTGCATAGTGCACAGGCTTGTGTTATGTTACATATAGTACAAGATACCTTCAGGGAGCATGTGCTTGGTGCTGTTGCCTAGTCTGGAAAAATGGCTATTGATCTGCTCTACCTCTTCACCTGTTGTTCCTCCTGCATCCTGTTGCCACCGACCTCCCCATAGAACCTTGCCAACAAAAGAAAGTACCATGCAAATCAACATCTCTAATTAAATACCATCTCTTAATATGTCTCTAGTATACAAGTAAGATGTAAGACATTTATAAGATATACTATAATACATGTACATTGCTTCTATACCTGACAGGTCCAAGCATGGGCCTTGGCATGCATCACAGATAGGGCTGGCTTCATGCTTTGTATGCAAGTCGGATCTGTCTTACGTAACCATGGCCAATACTTGCAAATGACGTCGTACCACAAAAATTGAACTTTCTTGGGTATAAGAAACACTTTTTGCAGATAGTGTGCATAACCATAAACTTCACCATAAAACATGTTTACAGCTGCCTGTGCTATGGTGTGCCGGCAGCCAAGGATCTCAAGGCCAGTTTCATCAAGGTTTCTCTTTTTCTTAACAGAATTCCCAGCAGCTCTCCAATTACTGTCTCCACATCTAGAATTATTGTCAACCATCTGAAACAAAATATAACAAAATAAATGACGCCAAAGCTACAATGTTATAATGCCAAAAAGGGAAGAACAAGAAGTTACAGTGATACAGGTTAAACTCAACTTCAACTTGTTTAAACAAAGTTAATTTTGTCTCCTAACTCTAGTTTCTAATTTTTAAAAGTAGGAAGCAACTTAAAAAGGCAACTAATTTTTAGCTTACCTCGAGCTTGATTTTAACCTGTAATTAGTTCTTTACCAAGTGATAGAAATATTTACTTGCACGATGTATGCAAAGTAGATTGCGGTGAAGTTTGGACCCACAACTGAGTTTAAGAGGTTTCCATAGAGACAACCATAATTATGTTTATTATTTTTAGGGCCATAAAAATAAAATTTGCATGAAATCACTTATTACGGACAGATGTTATCCTATTCCCGATTACTGATACTCTACCCAGGAATAAATTAAACTTTCATTTAATGAAAATTTCTTTTTCTGCACCATTTTTTACAATTCATTTGTTGTATTTACCTGTGGTTTAAAAACAACTCAATTCTACTGTTCTTGATGAAAAAAATGAGACACTATAGTTTCAGCAAATCAAATTTATGAATTTACTCATTTTTATACCTTAGGAAAGACAACCATATCACTGTAACAACATACAATAAAGAGGATTAACACAATGAGCCAACCTCCTTTTTCTTTGACCCTTTATACACTTGTTGGATATGTTCATCCACTTTGAAATTTGAAGCAATAAATGCTTCGCCATAGTAGCAGTTTCTCTGGCGACTGAAAGAGTCAATAAGTAGCATAAATAGTGGGAAGAAAAAGTGCTGTTTAAATAGTAGTTTTACTATAAAGAATATCAAAATGAGCTATTAAAACAATTTAAAAGAAAAAAACAATAATGATAACAATATAGCAATAGCAATAACAAAGCAAATGACAACAACAGTTAAAATACTGATGGCAACAATTCAGACAACTTCTTAGTAAGCCAATAACTTGAATAAAAAAAATCTACATGTACAACCTTCCAGCTGAGCTGAAACGATACAATTTCATGTTCCCATCAACATGGGCAGAATGTTGTTGCTTAGAACAAGCAGGGCAAGTCATCCAGTTTTTCTCCTGGAGCAGTTCCAGTTCATAGTGGCAAAACTTCCACTCCTTGAAAGCTCTGCTGAAGGTGGAGATGTTGATTACACCAATCTAATACCAACAAGTACAAAACAATAAAACAAAACAATAAAAAAACTCCTGTTCATTCAGTATGGGACATAATTCAAAACAAGCATATTTTCAAACTGGTTATATTATGGAGGTTAACTTGTTGAAATTCTGAAGATACATGCAACCAGGTGTCAAACTCTGCATGACACTCTGCGGTAGCGATTTCGATTTTTGTGGTAACTCTGGTTGTATAAATTATTAATAATATACAATAAAATCTAAGAAGCAATAATAATTATACTAAATGTTGCAATAATATTGTTAATTATTAATTATTAATCAATAAATTTTTCACTCACCCTTCCTTTAGCTGCAGAGAAATCCTCAAGACTTGTGATAAAAGACCTTTCAGAAACACCCGGCATTCGTTTCTGAACCATGTCCCAATACTCTAAAAGGTCTCTATCAAACAAGTGACAAATATTAGAGGGTGTACCAGGCCAGAAACCCATCTGAATGGTGGCTGCTAAGTCAAGTTTAAAAGGCACTGTGACAATACAGTCACCACATTGATAGTGTGACACCATGTCAAGATCAAACCGCCCTGAAAAGAGAGAAGCAAAAATATATATTAATTAAGGTGAGCTGTTGCAGGTAAAAAGGCAGATTTTATGTACTAAAATTACCAGTGGTTATAGAAAGTGATTCAAAGTTTTAGTATGCCAAAAATATAAGACCTTGCATTGTTATAATTATACACTGAAGGTCACTGCAGATGGCTTGCATCACTTTACCACAGGTTGGACATGCCACAGGGTGATAGGGAAAGATGCGTTCTGAAAAATAAGAAAAAATAGTTCTTATAGTGACAATCTAACAAAAAAGGGTAAATATTTTAGACAACATAAACAATCAAATTACCAATATTGGATAAATACACATAATGCAATTATTAAAGAAACAGTTTGACAGTGTTGATAGAAGCAATTTATATTTTGGGGAGAGTTAAAAATGTTCTGACTTGCATAATTTACCCAAAAGTGAAAAAAGGCCTTTAAAGTCTTGCATTAAAGTGTACATGTACAATAGGATATGAATATATCATAAAATAAAATATATACATTGCAAAATTTGTTTAACAGTAATAATCATTGTTCTCATCCTGGTAAATACAAAAGTCACACTTAGCAAAGTCAAATGAAAACAGGCAAGTTAAAATACTCACTAATTGTGACAAGACACCCTTCGGCATCAACAGACTGTGTTGGCTTGACATGCTGGTAAAATCCACTCACAAGGATCTCTCTGTCATGAAGAGGGTGGGAAGTGTGTACTTCCTCATCACAAAAAATACACAAGTAGTGACCATAATTATCACACTGGTGACATCGAACAAGAGCATTCTCAGAACTGCACTTGAGGCATCTTTGCAGATATGGTGCTGAATGTCTCACCATTAACTCAAATAACAGTTTCCTTGATGCCTCCCAGTTTTCATTGATTGTCTGCATTCTCCTTCCCCATGTTTGCCTTGTTGTCTTTTTCCAGTCATGAAGAAGGTTGTCTGCATCACTTAGCAGAAGATCGTAACTATCTAAGGAAATAAAAATGGTTCATGTAACAATTGATAATAAAACAAAATGATGTAGGAAGTGAGACGATTAAGACCACAGTTTAAAATAAAAAGTAAAGGATTGCATGCGGCCAATCAATCACAATCAAACTAAATAAGAAAAAGAAGGAGACTGAATTTTCTGGCGAATTGACTGGAATGACTGAATCTGTACATGCGTTCAAATAAAATCAAATCAGTTACATTTAACAAACAGCTAATGCAGTGTAACAGATGATTGGCTTGATAGAACAAAAGAAAAAATGTAAACCAACAAATTCCCCTATGCAGAAAAAAAGTAGGAAAGAAAGAGGGAAACGAAAAGGGGAATAAAAAAAGAATTTATACCATCTGAATGGTGTTCAATCTGCTCTGTGTAATCTTCAAGATCAGAATGAGGACCAACGTCCACAGTTGAAGCTCCTAAAAAAACAGGACACGAAAAGTAGAAATCAAGGATGCAATGATACGTTCAGACTGAGCAATGTGTCACTTTCTGTACTACTGAGGTAAAATTTGTTCTTTGTTAGGGTTAGTTTTGCAAGCTAGGTTGTAGGTAAAATCCACAAGTGTCCACCTATAAAAGTCAATGCGGGATACACAGTTCACTGAACCAGAGAGAACCAGGCCACCTATAAAAATGCCATTAAGCTAATATTAATCAGTCCACAGGGATGAAATGGCGTAACTAAAGTACACTTACGGGCGCGATATTTCCGATTTGGTCTGTATTTGGTTTTATAAACTCGTCGGCCAGTAACTGGGTCACGCCGAAACTGGATGAGCGTAGGCTTCTTTTTACTTTTGTTGCTAGACTTTTCATCCAAACGTTTAGCAAGACCAGCAAGGATATCTGCAGAAGACTCATTCTTTTTTTTTCGGCGCGTTTTACGTGGAACGACACTGCTACTACTACTTCCTTCTTGTCCGCTTTGATTCGCCATTTTGAACGATCGGCTTTGCATCCACGCCTCTCTATTAGCACAGCTTGTTTTACTGATTATTATAAATTCAAGACTTTGAGCCACTTACTGATTATTAGTAATTCTAGAGCGAGGACATGTTGAGCCGTACTACTCGATTTCAGGTCAAATGAATTAAATATGCGAATCATGTAAATATGGGATCCCAAATAGTCCAAATATCACCTGGCTTACATTGAATTTGCAACCAGTTCTTATGAAATATC
>Ga0126343_10000437_pt1 | contig 15800 bp, 11 predicted proteins | sample Cyp2metagenome_FD_92531 | JGI IMG/M metagenome (GOLD analysis project Ga0126343, IMG submission 92531) | Coral microbial communities from Lord Howe Island, Old Settlement Bay, Australia - Cyphastrea 2 metagenome | ecosystem: Host-associated > Invertebrates > Cnidaria > Coral ... | reverse complement strand
TTATTTCATAGTTTTAGTTTTTAATTGATTAGCTTTAATGATTATTTTTTATTATCTTAATTGTGCATATTGTAAAGCGCTGTTGAATTTCTAGAAACAGCGCTATATAAGCTTATATATTATATTATTATTATTAAACCTAAGCCAAAGTCAAAGCAGCAAGTAAGTGCTTTGAGAAGTGACTGTTACTTTTTTAGCCGACTGTACATGTAGCCACTCAGCATCGATGTGGAGACCTAGACGAATTTTTTATGCACGAAAACCAACCCTACCCACCATCTCTTTGAGAGTTTAGAAAGCTGAGATACGGGAAGAAGTCAGTTCTCTTGACGTGTGTTAAGCCTGCCAATACAGAACAGCCGAATCCACCTCCATTCTATGACTGTAAGACCTTTGATGGAGCAGCAGTTGTTCATGCTCTTCCGTTCACAACTGTTTCCACATTTGATAGTTATGCTGAAAACGTCTTCATTCCATTCATTCTGAATCATCTCCAATCGAGTAAACGGGTGGACATTGTTTGGGATACGCACAAGGCGAGTAGTATCAAAGATTCGACCCGAGAGAAGAGAGGTAATGATCAGAGAAGAAAAGTGACCGGTGAAACCAAGATTCTTCCAAATCTGAAAGCGTTTCTGCAGGACAAAACAAACAAGAAAGAACTTTTTGCTATCCTGACAAGCAGAGTTGCAAACGTTCAGTTTCCCGAGAGCAAGGAAGTGAAAAGGTGAACGAAATCGTGAGTGGAAGGGGAATAATCAGCCAATCAAAAAAAAATCATCACCAGTCCCTTTCAAACTTAGAGCAAGGAAAAGAATGGCAGCTCTAGAGGAAAAACTGGCAGCGGCTGTGAGACAGTTCTCCGTTCTCTAAGACAAGTCCTGCAGGGACTTCAAAGACAACAGCGAAAAACAACCTCGTTCCCAGGGTCTTCTCCCTGGCTTGGGGTTGGGGCCCCACCCCCAAGCCAGGGAAAAGATCCTGGAAACGAAGTTGCAGCAAAAAACGGCTAGCGTAGGAGGATGTCGCTAAACAAGTTACTAGAAGTAGCACTTCAGGCCGGTATGTATTGCAGTAGTAAATGCAGTTTCATATCATCGACTTTGGAGTGACTTTCGAGCTACGACTCATGCGGCTGCATGCGCCTTGAATTGTGTTAACTAAATTATTGAAGGGAGTCATAAGTCTTAAGCCAGTTTTTCAAATCTTGAAAAAACTCTACGACTGCCTGTCCCTGCCTGCATTAATCTGTTTATTTTTACTTTAATCACGTGAAAGTTCTTCAAAGTCACTCGTCATTTTCAACTTCCGCCCTCCCGATCGTATCAATTCGCACTTTAAGCGCTTTGTGCAGGTCAACTGTTCTGTTCACTCCTACGCAAATCGTTATTTATTCAAACAAAGTAATGATTTAAGTGCCATCATGTTGATCATCGTGGTAAATAGAAGATCAGGTAAGTTTCTGCGTTGTTGCAGTGTGCGCCTCTGCGCGTGAACAATACTTATCTACAAGACTTCAATCGGAGTTTACGGCTTCGATTACAAGTTACTTGAATTTATAATGAAAACAAGCTGGCTTGCTCTGATCTTTGCATCGATTTACAGCTTGCACGATAGTCTTGTCGGTTGAAATAAACGCACTCTTGGATTTTTTAACTGATGAAGAAAAGAAAACCATGCATCGACTTTCAAGCGATTTTGGAGCGACAGGTGGTTTATTCGATCTCAATTCGCGTAAAACAGGAGGGAACAGTTTCCGAAGTTTACCTTGAAAATGCAAGGATTCCGTCCAAATCAGATCGATCAGAAAGCATTAATGCTGCAAAAAGTCGTTTGTGTTAGGTAACTTTCGACCGACAGAAAGATAAACTTCGGAACTCTTCTATGAACCCAACTTATTTATTTAATAATTAATATAATATCTTAGTTACAGAAGATCAAGCGGCTTCTAAACAATATAAACTACTACAGAACTAAGTTTAGCCTACTGCTTAAACTTAAGTCACCATTGACACGAACTCACGACTAATCTCGGTGTCTCCAACGAAGGCGCCTTACGATCCATCTGACCTTGAACAAAGTTCCTCAACAACAGCATTCTCTTCTCCACTCGGTCTGCGCCGCGAATACCAACACTAACTAACAACAAAAGCCCTCAACCGCCGGCCGTCAACACCCACACTCTAAGTGACAAGCAAAGCCGTAACTACTACTTAGCTGATTCTTTATATACATTCAACTAAAATACTAAAACGTTCTTGGAGTTTCTATTTATGTAACATTTCATAATAAAACTATTTACAGCATCATACGTAAATGGCTTGAAAAACTGCTTGGTTATTGTGATGCGAAACTAATTAAATATTCAAGAAGGTTCTAGACTGATATTTACATCTATTCTCCATAACATCTTTGGTGATGCGGTCTGAACTTACCCCATGGGAAAACAAAAAACATCTTTTCTTTCCTCAACAAGTTGTAAAATAATTTTACCCTTGAGGGGAGGGGAGGTCCAGCCACACTTCCCATTTCTCTTGCTGCCATGATGGAATCTGGTCGATATTTTTATTCAAATGGTCTGTATAATTTTAGCCAAGTTCTTCTTTCTTTATTTTATAGGGGATTTCTGTAGTATGCCTTCCTGACAATCCTCGACCACTTAATACTGAAGTTTTGTATCATATAAACGGAGATTTTGCTGCATTTTTGGTCGAAAGGTGCAACAATTGTCACAAACCACCTTCACTCAATAAACCGCACTGGCATAGAATTTAACGTGATACTTAGTGAATCAGTTGTATACAGCTATTTAGGTTGTCGAACAAAAGTGTTAAGCTTAAAGACAAGACCGAAAGGTAATATGGGTATATGTACTTCTCAATTTTTGTTCGGAGGCGCGACAAGTAGGATGGAAGAAATAGAGAATAATACATGGACGCGCGGAGATATGGAATTTATCTTCGAGTGTTCACATCGATATCGAACGAGTGAGGAAAGCGAACGAGTGAGATATCGAATGTGAACACGAGAAGATAAATTCCATATCTCCAAGCGTCCATGTATTATTCTGTTTATTACATTAACATACTGATAACGATGTTTTTGACGACTTTCCGAAGATTTTCCTAAATTGTTCCGAAGGCTTGACGAACGTCTCCGAACATTATCCGAAGATTTTCCGAAGATTGCCGAAGATAGCCGAAGATTTCCTAGGAGGTACCGATGATATTTCGATCATAGAACACCACCTCTGAGAACTTTTTAAGCGATTATGTAGCTATAGCAATGGCAATCTTAAGACTTGTGACAACAACTTGATATTTTAACATGTAAAATTGTCGTATTTTTACATGTGAAAATATATGGATTTTCTCAGTGGCAGAAATCCTGATAAAACACTGGTGTTTATATGATAAAACACTATAAACATTTGTCTCTGTGTTAAAAGCGAAAAACAAAAGCGCGCACGATTCTTTTTGCGTTCAAAAGTTGCCTCTGTTTGGCAGTGTTACTAGATGAAAAGCCTACTTATTGGAGAGATGCAAAGAGGAACTCTTGCCAGCAGCAGTTTAACTCCCAAGGCGGGAAGTTTCCCGCCCGTCACGTTAAACATTCCCAGTGCGAGGAATGAGCGGGCCCGATTACTCTTAAAAAATCATTTTTTGTCCCAATTTTACACTATAAAGTTTGCAAGAATTATGTTCGTCAATATTCTTCTTTAAATCAAGTTATCTTTATAACGCCATGTGAATTAGCGTTTAATTAACTCACTCGAAACTCACGGAGTCCACGTGCATACACATATGTTCATTTTATGGCGCTTTCACAGCTTTTATCGAGTAGGAAAAAAAGTCTTTTATTCATGCAGTAGTGAAGAAAATCATTGTTTGAGCCCCAGCGCTAGCGGCTTTTAAGACCAAATTGTGTTTCACGGTACCATTTAAGTCAGGTAGCTGTGAAAAATCGATTCCAAAGAAAAAAAAACTCAAACGGACTTTTTTCAAACTACAACGATTTCGTTTCAGATAATAGAAAATACCTGCTACGCAAAATCTGATCCTGCTTCAGTTTACACATCGTGCGCAGTTTCTGACAATGTCTTTTCGAGGTGATCAAGCACTGCTTTCATAATAAAAATTCCACGTGCGGTTGCATAGCCACATTGTTTAACGGTCTTCCAATGGTATTTGCTTTCGCTTCTCCAAAATTTAAAACTTTTGAGACATATCGTCCGATTGTTCTTGGTGACATCCTCAAAGTAGCTGCTACCTCGTGTACTTGATATCCTCAAATTTATTTCATCCAAATGGCACGCCATCGTAGATCTTCACTGTACGGACGAGGCATGGCTGATTTTGATGAGTGTATATTTAGAAAAAAATCTCATATAACCTTGCGGTCTTGTCTTGTAGCTTTATACTTTGATCCGACAACGTTAACTGAAACAGCTGTATAACTGTTCTATTCACTGGAGAGCAAATCATTTTGTAACAACACCGGCAGTTATGGTTCAATATCCTGAGGGTCACCGCGGAAACAGAAGATCGGGTAGGCTATAGCTTTGTTCCTGCGTCCTGCTCGTGAACAATACAAGAATACAAGACGGTTCAATTCCTCAAAAACAAAAACAAAATGTACCTTTCCCCCCTCCCCCCTCCTTAGGGGAAACTGCCATATGAGGTACAAAGAGAAGGGGGTTCTAAAATAAAAGTGATTGAAGCATAATTTGATTCCTTCAAGAAACCGTTTTGAAACAAACAGACAAGTGTGAAATGCCGCATTTTTAAGAAATATTTTTGTTACCCCTGTTATCCTAAAACATAAATTAACCACTTAAATCTGTGGCATATCGTCCAGGACACCTTAAGTGAAATTTAACCCATGAACAAGACGACGAGCATTAAGGCCTTGGCAATTGAGGACACATTGTTGCTCATGAGGTTTCTTGGGCTGCGCAAATGGGAAACATTTGCTGCGGACACAAAATGTTTCTGAACAAAATCAGAAACATTTTTTGTGTCCCGGACACAAAATTTGTGCCCGCAACAAATGTTGCCCGTGCGGGCAAAGGGGGAAACATTCGTGTCGGCGACAATGTAATAAGGATGGTCCTTGAACTCCGCACAATACAAGGTTACGTGTTTTTGGTGTTGGGCTACCATTCGCTCTTGTTTAACTATCCATTATAGTTAAAAAGGTGTCTTTGTATCGGTATCTTATTATTTTGGCCAGCTTGAGCACGAGAAGTCCACTAAGCTGGTGAAATATGAAAAAACCCGGGTGCACTTTGATATTACTTAGGATCCTTTGCAGGGGGACATCTGCTCCGTCATTACATTTGACTATAAAAGATCGTGAAACAGGCCATCTTGGCCTCTACCTCCCCAAATAAGCTCTCATTACAAGCTTTGTGCCAGTTAGGTTGCCATGTAGGCTGGGGATCATCAACTCCGATCAACTATAAAAGTGTAACTGAACAGTGAACAGGCCATCTTGGCCAACCCCATATAAGCTCTGAAGCTTTGTGCCAGTTAGGCTGGGGATCAACAACTTCGATTAGCTATTAAGATATAACTGAATATAAACAGGCCATCTTGGCCAACCCCATATGAGCTCTTGATCTCAAGCTTTGTGCCAGTTAGGCTGGGGGTCATCAACTCCGACGTACAATGTAAATAAAATACAATATAAACCTAAAGGACAAAAATACAACGAGAAAACGAACAAGAATCTTAAAAATCTAGTAGAGCTGGACAACCGCTAACAAAGCAAATGCAGTTAGAACGGAGGCCAGAAAAAAACCTGCCAGAAAAAACCCCTGTGGGGAAAAATGTGCAGGAAATCTGGGTAGGAACCAAGGCTCAAGCTCCAGGCCCATCCTACGAAGGCTTTATAGAAATGAAATTAGAATAGCCGATCCTAACAGACTGGAAGCACGATATGGTACCTGAATAAGAAAGAACTGAACAAAGGAAAAAAAAAATTAACCGAAACAAAAAGAAAGGAGCGGCTGGCTCCGAGGCCTAGATGACAACCACGTGTTATACCCGGTCTTATATACTTCTACGTCCCTAACCATGATGCCCCGGCCTGGAATCCAGGCCCTTGTTGTATCTCGTGCCGATAAAATAGTTATTTCAGCCTTATTCGCCAGCTAACTCGTCAGAAATAACATATTTTGTCTCCACTCCACAACAAATAACAACGCAGCATCGCTGAACCAAATAAGTTTATTTTGAGAGGGCCTGACGAGAACCATCCCTATATAGAGTGACAAAGAATTGGGCAAAGGCGCGATAAAAAGACACTAAAAACTTACGTTCATGGCTTAGGGTCCAAAGAATTTGGAAACAGAAAGTCTTTAATTCAGATCGTCATCAACATATAGGTCTTTGGCTTGCGCCGACTCTGAGCAAGTGTGTCGCTAAGACACTCTGTCACTTACGCCACTGTTAGCTGCCATAGTCGCAACACCTGAACGCAGAGGGAGCAGCCCGAAATTGGAAGAGCTGGCCCCAATGGTCTTAAAATCCCGCCAGAAAGCTTCTCTGATAGTGGCGTAACTAATAGGCTTATCGGGGGCTATAAACTCACAAGAATCCTTTCCCTTAGAAATGAGTCTAAAAAACTGGAGGAATTTCAAATTTGGTAAGATACTTTATAAAGAACTTGACAGGACACGCGTGACTAAGAAGCTCAGAAATAATAACTACTTCCTCTCCCCGACGAAACGGTCGTTCTTACTTTTGGGGATTTTAATAACCACGAGTCCCTCGTTAAAGAAAATGTCATTCCTCTTTATCCTGGAGACATCGTCGAACCTTCCACTGGCGGTAAGCATGATAGGACAGTACTGTCGCCTTCAATCTCTCAGCTAACCCTAGGATGGAACCGTCTAGTAGAGCGTCCTGATCAAAGTCCTAAAACTGGATTGGAAGATATCTAGAAAATGCAAAAATAGGCGAGAAGTACTGAGAACAACTAATAACAGAAACAAAGGCAAACAAACAACAGACGGGGAAATGGCAGGAATAAACGAACGCATAAAAATATAGCAACCCTTTATTTCATGGAAAGTATGGTACCACGGTGAAACCAAACAAAAGAATACATGAAAACATAGACTGAGAAGACAGCTCATGCAAAAGCGCACAAAAACTCAACTAAGGTAGCGTCTAATTACAAAAGTGACACTTTCCATAAGGCAAAGTGCTAAACACTTCGCGACATAAAGGGAGCTCGAGACGGCGAAAGCCGATTCACAGAGCAACAACATCAAAATCACGGGGTCTGGTGCCAAAAAAGGAATTACGGGCTATCCCTTTGACAAATAATCCCTTGGACTCAGGTAAGTAGACCCAGACAATAACGACTCTGCTCCTGTGCGCACTATCTGTTGTGCATACGTTCCAGAAGAACGACGACTTCCATAGCGGTAAAATGTGAGTTCCTCTAGCAAGACACACTTCCATGTGTTTCAGAACTCAAATAATTAGTCAGACTGGGAGACAGAGCCACTTGTTGTCGTATCCCCAGTTCTAAGAGAAGGCGTCAAAAAAACTGGGAATTAAACCTTGGAAATTTGGTATTGTAACTACAGGCGAAGCTATCGACAGTACGCGGTCCCCAGTGATCATCAATACCCTGAAAAACAAAATCATTAACAGTATAATCGTCGAAATTAACAAGTTTGCTGATGGAGTCGGCTCTGACATTTTGGTCCCTAGGGATCCATATGACATCAAGAGAAATTCGATACTGAAGGCAGATCTGAAAGGTTTTGAGAGGTAACACCTGCAGATCCAATTTTCTGCTGCCGTTACGAAGAATAGACTCGACGTTCTGTTGTCAGAAGACCAGATGACCCTTGCGTTTGACAAAAGATCTGCAAAGGCCTCCGAGGCGAGACAAACAACGCTTTAAAAGTTCTCTCCAAGTAGAACTTCGCGCTTTTTCCTCAGGGGACCATGCCAATTCTGATTAAAAACCAATTCGAAGTAGGACTCGGCAAAAGCGCCTCAGGCTGAATTGGAATCATCGGAGAAACTAACTCGGACCGGTAGCAATTGTACACCCCCAAAAAATGTACCTTTGAGGGCATTAAAATTACTAGCCCAAAAAATTGAATTATCCGACAAGAAAACTTCGCAACGCAAGGGAGACGCAGAAAACACCACTGAAAAGAGATGCATGGTCATAATACGGGTAACTGACGCTAAGTAAGAAGAAAGTGAAATAATCTGGCCCGAAACACTGGCAACTCTTTTAACGTGAACTTTCCACACAGACTGTTGGGAAAACAATGTCTGCAATGACCCGAAGCTTAAGTCGGAAGTCAATTTCGTGATTCGTTCATCGGTGACCTGACCAGAGCCATCGATGGCGTTAAGAACAACTCCTTTAGTCATGTAAAAACTTGAAGTGGTTCCCAAAAGGAATTTTCTTGGTTGGGTAATCTGTGAATTTTGGCAGAAACTGTATGAATTCCCCCTCCTAGACCATCGTCCAGGAAAATGGCAATAAGAATGCCCCGACTTCTCAGAAATTCAAAACGGTTTGGGAATCTCGGTGAAAATAAAAGGAGCAGAACAAAGGCCAAAGAGAAGAACGCAAAATTGAAAGTATTAGAACTTCCTAGTGCCAAAATCACAAGCAAGTACGAGGTATTTGCGATGCTCTGGGAAAATTTAGTCGGACCTGCTCGAAAATCTGAGTGGCCACGGACAAGTCTTACTTAAACTTTTAATTGTAGACGAAAGCGTTCTTAGATCTAAGATCAGTCTTTGTTTACCCGAACTGCGAGAAGGAACGGAGAGCGGATTAATAATGTCCGGCGCGCAAAAAATTTCTTGGGCAAGATTAAACTTGAGTAGGTCATTAACAGCTTCAGACACAAAAGTACTGATGTTGCGTGCAGAGGCATTGTTAGCTTTGGAGAAAGGTGTGGGAAGATGAAAAAACGGAATCCGGTAACCCTGGATAATTACATTCAGGATGAACTGAGAAACTTCTAACGAACGCCAAAAATCAACTGAATGCATATTCGAAGTCTTCCCGAACTGAGGGCTGAGCGGGAGTATGAATAAAATATTGTAGATCTTAAACGAGCTTACAACTAGCGGGGAAAACATTGCAAGAAGTTGGATCAGAACTGGAATCAGGCTAACTATCGCTCAAAGCCTCCAAAATAAAATCATTACAATCAAGACAGGACTACACCTGATAACAGTCCTGCTCATCTAGTCACTTTGAAGTTGGAGAGCCGGACATCTTTGTCATCGCCAGGCGGCAAGCACGCCAATGCCCGGTCTTTCCACAAGCGAAGCATGAGCCAGTGTTAGGATGACGAGGCAGGAAACCAGAATTAGCAGTGGCTGGTTGGTAGGACTGAGTTTGGGATTGGGAACTTGAAAACAAACCGACCAGCGGAGCGGAGAAAATCTTTTGGTCGCAGCCATTGCTGAAGTCTTCTTCTTTTGAGATGACATAACTGCACGGGCACGTTTCTCGGCACTGTAGATGCGTTTTTCGTCCTCCGAATATCATCTGCTAGATCGTGCTGTTTGCATTCTTCGACCCTACGCCAAACGTATTCAGACTTGCCAGCAAGAAGGATATGTTTTTTTCCGTTCCACGAGCAAATTCTCACCTTTGTCGAGGTCAACCTTCACTTTCTCAAGGACTTTTCGGCGGCGGACTTGGCGCTGTCGAAGGTCTCCGCAACTTTAACATGAACTTGAACTGGTCTTCGTTGGCTTTTCTTTTAATTAAACTTGTGTGATTCTTGAAATTTCAATTTCTTGGTCTCTTTTATTTGCTGTTCTGTCAAAGTTTCGTTAGCACGCTTAATCTGACCTGCAGTGTCCTTGAGAAGTTTCTTATAGGAGGCCATTAACCGGTCGTTGTTGGCTTTAATTAGATCGGACACTTTGTCTTTGGTAACCGACATTATGTACGGGAAAGGGAAAAAATTAAACGAAACGTAAAGAAAGAACGCGGTTGGCTCTCAAGCCTAGATGACAACCACGTGTTATACCCGGTCTTATATACCTCTACGTCCCTAACCATGATGCCCCGACCTGGAACCCAGGCCCGTGTTGTATCTCGTGCCGACAAAATAGTTATTTCAGCCTTATTCGCCAGCTCACTCGTCAGAAATAACATTTTCAATGGTGCGAATTCTCAGTTTTCATCAGTCATGTGATCCTAGTAAAAATCGTAACCATTCAATAACAAATTCAAGAATCGGTGATATGACACTCCAAAAATCAGGTCTCTGCTGTTTTTCATTCGCGTGCTATTCGCAGAAGTGTGTCACCCAAGTTCATAGAGCTTTGTATGGAGACGCCTTGTTTGTGTCATTCGGAGGGACACAAACATGGCGGTCGTGACGTAACAAAAACATCTGTCGTTGAGTTTTGTTTCTGAAATGAAAATTTTTACTTAAGAGCTCTGACACATTAAAAAAAATGCTTTTTCTAGTGCAAGGACCCTTTAGTTAGCAAAAACTAAAGCGATAGCCATCTTTTGACTTATGCGACAACCTTTCCTTGCCGCCATTTCATTTCACGCAACGAAAAAGCTTGGAAATTTAAACGTGCTCTATAACAAAACGAAGAGCCCCGTCGAGCTAAAACATTGTCAAACGTCAAGTTCGTATAGCATCTTTTATCTGATGCAACTGAAACCTCAGAAGATAGTATTTAATCTTGGAATACGACTACGTCACATGAAAACTCTGAAAACCGAGAATAGGCTAAACAATAGCGACAACAAAAAGCTTATTGTTTCATTTTCAGAGCCGTAGGAAAATTGGACGCGTTTCTCCAAAACCTTAAAATAGAAGTCGTGTCATTACCCCGCATGAATGATGAATGATTAACACAAAGTGCGAAGACTTCTAACTTGAAAGCTGCTTCTCGGAAAGTGCTGAACGGATTGAAGCTAAAAGCATCTCTTTCGAAAGGTATTTTAAAGTACGGGGCAGCTAAAATATTTGTTTCGTGTTTGTTAGTACTTTAGGTCTAAAAACACCGGTGTAAATGTTTATATATTTAATTTCGGAAGTGCTGTGTAATATTTACCAAGTTGATATGACCACGTCGAGAAAAGGTGCTTCTCCGAACTTACTACAACGTTTGGATCAAGAGAGGTCTCTCTGAAGAGCATTTATAAAGCGCCAGGCAGGAAAATTATCTTCTATGTGTTTAAACTACGTTTACTTTGAAAATAAGTCTTGTCATTTCTCTGCATGAGTTATTCCCAAGAGGCGCCATGTCAAGAATTGTATTCCAATAAACACGCACGAAAGTCGTTTCTCGAAAAGTACTGAACGGATTAAATCGAAAAACATCTCTTTCGAAAGATTATTCAAAGCGCAGGGCAGCTAAATACTTGCTTCCCGTTTGTTAGAACTTTCGCTCCGAAACTCCCGGTGCAAATTTTTGCATATTTAATTTCGAAATTACTGTGTAGTTTCAACGGCGAAAAAAGTACTGCTCTGGAACTACCACATCGTTTGGATCAAGAGAGACCTATTTGGAAAGCGTTTTGAAAGTGCTCACACGAAAATTATCTTCTTTGTGTTTATCTTGAGTTTACTTCATTTCTTTGCATGACTGGCTCACATTACTCGCTCTAGCTGCTGACAAAAAGTGCGTGAAATGCTCTTAAGTCGTTTTTCGAAAAGTAATGAAAGGCCTAGAGCTAAAAAGATCTCTGGAAAGCTCTTTCAAAGCGCCAGACAGTTAGAATTATTCTTCCTCTGACCTTACGAAATGCCCTTCGAAAATCCCGGCGGAAATTCCTTGCATATTTGATTAACTGGTTGTTTACCATTTACATGGGGAAACCGGTTGGTCGATAGTTTGTGCAAATGGAAAACAAAATTCCTAGTTGGAAATTTCCGTTTGGGATAGGCGTGTACCATTTGAACAACAGAAACCAACTTACCGATAGAGCGTAGGACGAGTTTGACATTTTCGAAATGGCGGCTGAGATCGTCGCATTGCACGAGATTATAGACGCCTCAATTGACGAGGAATTACCTCTCGATGAGGAAGATGGAGAATTCCATTTAATATCAGCTGCTGCAGCTTTCATGAAGAGAGATCTGAAGAGAATTGCTCGTTTTTGTGAGGTTGTGGTGCCCTCCTATGCAATCGATGAGTTCATATAGCACTTTCGAATGATTAAAACCTCTTCGAAGTTCTTGCTCAAGAGTTGGCAGCTTGCATGCACACTGGAAAACAGAATTCTCAGCAGAAGCCATGTTGACTCATCCCACCTGACGCACATAAAAATTGGCGTATGGCCTGGAAGTGGTTTCGAATGGCAAATGGTAAGCACATTTTCCGTTCGGATATTCCGTTTGGGAATTTTGGAGTACCTTTCAAGACGATCTGTTTATTTCGGAAAATTTCCGTTCGGGCAAACCAAAACGGTCTTACCATTTACATCCCAACCGAAATTTCGGGAATTTTTTGGTAAATGATAAACAACCACTGTCAAAATTAACCCTCAATGTTGTTACGTCATTTATATTTCCCAATCAGGTGTCTTGACTAAAATAGCGTCGCAGTCTGACCTCGCGTTAACATTAGATTGAAAAATATTATCATTGGGAGAGGGCCATATATGGGGGATGTGTTCTCTCAGATCATGGTCTCTTGCCCAGAAGTTAAAGTGAACGACAAGTAATCTATTTTATTCGTCGTTATTATCAATATCCTTGATTTTTCATAACGATGTGTTACGTGACTTGACCACAAGAAGATTGACAAGAACAACAAGACATTAATTGCTTTACGGATGAAGTGTGCCAGTGAACCTGATACATCACAAGAGACAAAGCGAAAGAACATGAAGAGCATGCCTGTCACTCACACTGCAACAGGCCAGGTAATCATTTGTTACAAGAGACCATGAGTTCTTTACACAGTTTTCATAAATCCAGACATCTATTGACACAGATTATTCGAAACCGAACAGGGAATGCCCTAACTTTGACTCCAGATGCCTTAGAAAGATAAACAGAAATTAGAAACGCTCGTTTTACGACCTACACTGTATCTGGGTCATCCAGTCTTGTTCCCTTGAAATAATTATTTCTGGATTTATGAAAGCCGTGTAAAAATCTCAATCAAGTTTTTCTTTAATTCCTTATCTTTTTGTTTATTTGCTTTTTTTTTTTTGCTTTCGCTATGACAGCAGCTTGTAATTTTTGCCTAGCATGAAATGTAGAGAACCTCTTGCCGCATGTTTCATTGATCTTTTCTTTAAATCAATTATCTTCCTCCCTTCAATTTGCTTTAAGTTTAGCCCAGGCTGCTCTCGTCTGAACTCAGGTCGCGCGTTGGCTCTGGAAAGGAGCCGGCCGATTAGCGTTCTGTATTTGCTGTCCAAAGGAAGTCTGCCCGAGGACATCATTAAGTCCAATGAAGGTGCAAGTCTAACGATTTGTTAGCACGCATCGTCTCTTATCGTATGAGAGGCATGCCTGAGATGTGCATACGTTCAACATTAAGTCCCGTAGCGGCAGGTCGTTTGCCCTGTGGCGATAATGTTGTGCTTGCTTTAGAGGGCAAAGATCCATAGTAACATCAATTTAGGGCTTAGTTGTGCAATGGATTAGACATTTCTAGCTGCTCTTGGCGTTATTTGTTCTGAACTTTGATTTGGGTAAATTTGTTAAAATCTGGATATTTCATTCCTGGGCTCGACAAAATTGATGTACCTCCGGGACATTGCTATTTCTGAGCAACACGTATACATGGCGACGAGCAGAGTGAAGAACATCTGGCTCAAGCGCTGATCGTGAGTAGAATTTCTTTGTTTCATCAATTTTAGGCGTTTTCGGCGTAGCCAACTATCAGAACTGTCTGTGATTCGCTAGCGCGGAAGGAGTGTATTTGCATGGCTTCCGAGCGATAATTGACGTAACGACAAAATGTTCAGTGTTCGCCAGCTCACAATTCTACTTCATAATCGGTCATTGGTCGTTTCAGAGTCACGTGAGAGAACGCACGAACCTGGGAGATCAATTCGTGTGTGATCGTCGGGAGTTTAAGTTTGTCTGGCGAACTCCGCATTTTTTCGGTCTTTTATCCACCATGTTCACGGACATGATAAAGATCACTGCCACGATGAAGACGCCCTTTTGAGAGACAACATGGAATCAACCAACGCAGAAGAAAACACCGGGAAACATTTCCTCAATGAGAAATGCTTTGAAGGGAATGCATGCTGACACAGCATCACCTTCTAATGCTAAAAGACAAAAAAAACTGCTCATCGCGATGTGCTCAGAGATGAGGCGTCTGCGGATGAATTGGCCGACTCGGCAGATTCTAGCGCGTTGCTTCAGGTCACTCGAGCTCAAAAACGGCAAGCGACACCGAAAAGTTTAAGCGAAGTCGAGGATCCCTCGACAAGCTTTCTCGGCAGAAAAGACATCTGAGGCCTTAACCGCCAAACTGGCAGAATTTGTCAACAAATCTTTCTCAGCTTAACTTGATGATGTGAAGGACAAGGCGCTTGAGAAATTTGACAAACATGGCCGCAAATCGGACTGTGACAAGGTCACTGTACCAACAGTGAACCCTGAAATTTGGGACAAGCTTATTCATCAGGCTAAACGGAGGGATCTCCAAGTATCGGCCCTTGAAAATGCAGTCACGAAGGTTGGGGCTATCTTGACTTGCTCAGGAGCAAAATTATGGCTCCACTTGCGGACTCGAAAAACTCCAATGTTACCTCAAAACTTCTGACCTTCGATACAGATACTATTGCGCTATTGGGTAAAAGTAAAGAGAGTTTGTCTCAGCACTGTCGTGATTCACACAGGCCTTGCTTGAACAAGGAATATAATTTTAGCTAGACACAACTTATGATGGAATCAACCAAGCCCCAAACAAAAGTCTTCATTTAATCTGATCCTGTGTGACCAAAGTACTCAAACTGATGCAAACGTTTGTGGAGAGGAAGTGATCTGTCTTGATGAAGTAGGCCCTTCCCATGAGCTGGAGACCACCCTAGACAACTCACTTCAAAAGGATCCATATTATGTACCATTGTAAAATGATGAAATGTCAGATCACTCAAACAATTCGCAGTCAGACTGAAGACTGAAAAGCTTTAAACCCACAAGATGATGTTAAGTTACTTGTGTTCAAACTAGAATTAGTTAAGCTTTTTAAACGTTGTCCTGAGTGTGGTACAAGCATAAGAAAAAGGCATGAATCTACCCAGGGTTCTCCGTTGCTTGTTACCCTAAAGTGCATAAATGACCACATCTACTTTTGGAATAGCCAGCCAATCAAAGGGATGGCTGCTGGAAACCTGTTGATGTCCTCGTCTAAGTGGGGCCACCTACACCAAGATAGCTATATTAGCTGAGATATTAAGGTTATGCTTTTTCAGTGAGAAAACATTTTATAACATTCAAGATTCATATTTCTTTCCAGAAATTAACAAAATTCCGTTTTTAATGAGTTGAAAGACACAGAGTTGTGGCTTTCTGGAAATGGTCGCTGCTATAGCCCAGGGTATAATGCAAAATATGATAAGTAAACCATGATTGACCAAAGCAGCGACAGAATTGTCGACCTCCAAATTGTTCAGGTCAGTGAAGTTACCAGCAGTAATGCTATGAGGGAAAAGGATTTAAAAGGTGCATTATATACCTCAAGCTCAAAACAGAACGCGTGCAGCGCAGAGCAACTAGATGGATATTAAAGGAAAGACTGCACGAATCCTCTTACAAAGAACGCTTAATTAAGTTGAATATGTTGCCTCTTTGT
>Ga0126343_10000436_pt1 | contig 15840 bp, 7 predicted proteins | sample Cyp2metagenome_FD_92531 | JGI IMG/M metagenome (GOLD analysis project Ga0126343, IMG submission 92531) | Coral microbial communities from Lord Howe Island, Old Settlement Bay, Australia - Cyphastrea 2 metagenome | ecosystem: Host-associated > Invertebrates > Cnidaria > Coral ... | reverse complement strand
TAAAGTGCTCGCTGCTCGCAAGACATATTTGATCACTACTCGTGCTCGCAAAAATAAACGCACTGCTCGCATGCTCGCAAAGACCATTCGATACCCCTACTACTTATTACTTAGAGTAATTATTATTAGCAACATTGAAGTGCCTTGTTAGCTTGCTGATCAGAAGAAATTTGATTCAGTTTTTAGGTGTTTTGCAAACTATTGTGGAAAAGCAGTATTTTACGAATCTGATGGAGAAGATTTGTTCAATAACCAAGTTAATGTACAAGAGCATTCTACATAGCAAATTTAAAGTTATACATAGTGCATTTTTGATGACTACTGGACCAGGTATAGACAGCTTATAAGCTCCCAAAATTTCAGACAGCAACAATTTAACATTTGACGATAAAAACTTGCGACAAAACATTTCTAAATAACAGTGTAAGATTCAAAAAAGTTAAAAAACGGTAAAAAAGCTGAAATAGATTTGACGACATTTCAATGTTAACATAACCTCATTATCAAGTCAAGAATGTATAAAAACTAGGTTCTATATATAAATACTAAAACGAACAATGCCACTGGAACATACAATTACAAGCTCGCCAAGTGGCTTGAAGAAAAGCTGAAACCACTTTCCATAAACGAGTACACAATTACCGATGCTTTTGATTTTGCTGATGAAATTTGAAACCTTTCTGTTAATGAAGATGATATTCTGGTCTCTTATGATGTTACAGCTCTCTTCACCAATGTGCCATTGGATGAGACTATCAACATCTTGGTCAACAAAGCCTTTGCGGATGATTGGTTTAATAAAACCTATGGGCTTAACCTCCAGAAAGATCCCCTTGTTAAGTTGCTTGAAATTGTCACAACCACTCAACTTTTTCAGTTTGATGGTCAGTTGTATGAGCAAACGGATGGAGTGGCTATGGGCTCCCCTCTTGGCCCCCTAATGGCGAACGTCTTCATGTGCCACCTCGAAGAGAAACTCACACGTGATGGCTTGATGCCTCATTTGAACAGAAGATACGTTGATGATACTCTTGCAAGAATGCCAAATACTGATGCTGCCATTATGTTTCTTACTACCCTGAATGGCCTACATTCCAGCTTATCGTTCACGGTGGAGCTTCTCGTTGATGATAGGATTCCTTTCATCAGCATTGAAATCTTAAAGAATGGAACAAAACTTGAAACTCAAGTCTACAGAAAGTCAACCAATACTGGCTTGCTCTTACATGTACCACGGTACATTTCCATAGTCACACTGATAAATGCTATAAAGACTCTTTATTAAAGACAATGTTACATCACGCTTATGAGCTATCTTCCACAGCAGAGGCTTTCAATGAAGAATGCGCCAAATTGCGCTCCATTTTTAGCCGTCTTGATTACCCTTGGAGTCTTATAGATTCTGTTATTTCCAATTTTGATTAGCATAGCGGAGAGAAATGCTGACGAGAGCAACATGATCAGAATTAATCTACCATTCAAAGGTCAGGTTTCAGCTAATTCTGTTCGGAGGCAGTTGCGTGATCTCAGCAATAAGATTGGCCTCTCTTTGCAGCCAGTTTTTGTAAGCAAGAAATTAGAACGAGACCTAAAACCTAAAGAAGCCAAGCTGTCAATTGTTAATCAGCAATGCATTGTTTATCGTTTTGTATGTGGTCTGTGCGATACAGATTATGTCGGCTATACAGCCCGACACCTTTTTCAACGTGTCGCTGAACACAAAAATCCGGCAATCGGCAAGCACTTTCATAAAACGCATGGTAGGAGGGATCTTTTGAACGGGAGTCATTTTAAGATTCTGAGAAAGTGCCAAGGCAAATTTAATTGTTTTGTGTTTGAAATGCTTTAGATCAAGAAATTCAAACTAATTTGAATGTACGCGTGCAAATGGACTCCATATATATGAGTGAAACTTTTTGTTTAACACGTAAATTATTTTCTTCACTTATTGTTTGTTTTAGTATTTATAGAACCTAGTTTTTATACATTCTTGACTTGATAATGACGTTATGTTAACATTGAAATGTCGTCGAATCTATTTCAGCTTTTTCATCGTTTTTTAACTTTTGTTAAATCTTACACTGTTATTTAGAAACGTTTTGTCACAAGTTTTTATCATCAAATGTTATTCTAAGTCACTTCTTCTGGGAACATTAATTTAAAGTGATTAAATTTCATAATTTGACATCAGATGTCAGTTGGAGTTTACAATCCTGTTTACTGGCACAAAGTGTAACCTAGTAAGAGGGCTAACCTACAATGTAACAGTTGGCTTTAATTGCTACTTTTTTGCAATTAACAAATTAACTGAAATATTAGTTAATATCGCCCACAGGATTTTTGCAGTTTTTGGTATTTTGGTTTCTGTATGGAGCATAAATACCAGTTCAAGTACTTTTTTACGATTCCAGTGTTTTTTCTCCCTGAAATCTGTGATTAAAGTTCCTTGTTGATCAAGCCACACCCATTCGGGTTGACTGAGTGCTTGGAGGTCGTTACCTCACGATGCCACTGCGGAGGAGCACGCGAAGAAGATGCTCACTTATAAATTGGAATAAGTTGGAACTATATCCTGTTGTGGTTCACGTTCCCCAAAATGACTTTAGCTACTAGATATTCCATAATGTTTTTAATTGGCAGAAGATGGTTAGAAAAGTGTGTAAAGAAACAGTAATATGTTTGTAGATATTGTTTTGCTCCATACTCCTCTTGTTGGTGGTGTCCAGATCTGCATAACTTTAAGGTCTCGAATGTTTCCAGGATACAAAGAAGCTTCAGGATGGAGTTTTTCGTGGCAAGATTTGTCATGGCAGCTACAGTAGAACAAGAGGGCTTTCTTTTTTCATAGACACTCAATGATCATCTTGGATGGGTGTGGTGCAAATGCATGGGGACTTCAAAGCTTATTTCAAGAGGCGTCAAAGCTTTATTTCAGGATGTATTGGAGTATAATGAACTGAATTTTTCAATGAGACTATGTTTTACAGAGATACCAAAACCATACAAAACCTCTTGAGTCGCACAAAAACATGCCGAGTGATTTACCATAGGGTACTGGTAGCTTGACAGATTTATCTAGAAGCAACTGACCTTTATCCTTGATGATAATGGTAAAAAAAGTGAATCACATGAAAATAATGGGGTTTAACTTAAAGTGGACGGAGTAATTAATAAATAGTGCAACATGCTTTACTTAAGATATAAGTTGACTATTCTACTATGTATAGTATCCATTAAAGGAAAACCTTTGCATACTCATATACATGTACAGTACTGCAATTCAAAAATTAAAGTCTATCAAAATTATTTATTTACTGTAAATACTGAATTGTGGCTGATATTAATTATGAGAAATTAAAGTTCATTCAATGAGTAAAAGTTCTTCATCAGCTTCAGGACTTCACGTTTTCTTATGGTGCTAAATAATAAATCAGCTAAACCTTTTTCTATAAAATTACATGCGAAATAAACTTACAGTAAAAACTTACATTTACTCTCTGCTACTCCAGTTGGGCAAGAGGAATTACCATGATCTGTGTATGTACATTTAAGACAAAATAGTTTTAATAAATATATCTTCTTAGAATAAAAGTTTTCAAGTAGAATGGGTTACCGCTTATCAAAAATATCTATTATTATACATCTACTAGCGTACTATCACGAATGCTGCTTTCTGATTGACTATGCTACTCACTATCTATTCTCTGATAGATAGTGAGTAGCGTAGCAGCGTGCACTTGTTAACAAAATGACGGCTGTTTCTTGGGGTTTTCGGAGTGTCTGAGAAGGTAGTAGATTTATACTAAAACAATTATTAGATTATTCGCTCTCGATTTCTATCGCATGATAGTTGACTCGGGCTGCGCCCTCGTCGACTAGCACGCGATAGAAATCTCGAGCTCATAATCTAATTGTTAAATAGTAGTTATTAAAAAGGTGAAAAGGGACTGGCAGATGATCATACTCAACTGACACACACACACACATATTTATGCAGGGCTCAAAGTTAACGACCAACTGGGTGCATATGTGACTAGATTTTTGGCTGTGTGCCTAAAAAATCATGTGTGGTCGCACTACTGCACCATTGGTCAATTATTTACTAAAGATTTGTTTTCCTCTCTGTCTTGGACATTTAAGTGACAATAACTTGTGTAACAACTACATAATAGCCTGAACTTACCTTCCAAATGCAAATGTTTCAAAAATTTGCAGGACTCTTTGCAAATATTTCTTCTTTTTGCACGTGTACCTGATCCCTGAGAGCACAATAATAATATTGTTGTTTAATTCATATACAACAATGTCATGAGCAAGATAACACAGTAAAACTAAGTTGATAGAAAAGATAAATATCCTGATCAACTGCGTAAATTATTTATAGATGATTTTGACTGGTTTGAAGGTTGAACTCAATTTCTTGTGTTCCACAAGTCGAAAATTTGCTAGTGGATTTTTTTTAAATTTTTACTGCAGTCAGATAATGAGTTACTTGTGTTGGAAATGCAAAACGATCTTAGTCATATTGTTGAAGAAGTGGGTCTGTTGCATAATGGTAGAAGTGGGTCTGTTGCATAATATATAATTCCAAATGCTGCCAACATTTTCACAAAATTTAACCCTTCAAGAGGCATTTGAAACCAATGTACAGATAAAGAAAAATTTAAAAAAAACTGAATGGGGAATTTGTCAAAAATTCAAACTTCTAATTGAAAGATTTCCTTCATTTTCTCAGTAAATGTGCAAAATTGGTAGAGAAAAATGATCCATCAAAAGAAAAAAAAGGGGGTCACCGAACATCCAAGATCGTTGAATTTAGGTAGTGCTTTAGCAACACCATCTGCCGTACCATTGTCCATTTTATTATAATTAGTTAGCATGCAATGGATGCATGATGTAGCTTGTGAATTTGTGTATGCCGTAAGGATGTGCAGAAATAATTAGTGCAAATGTCCATTGGTCTATATTTGCATACATCAGAACATCACAGAATGATATTGCCATACCGAGGGCCAGAACGGAATACTACAGGAAGAGTTTCGCATTTACTGGGGCTAAGATCTGGAATGCACTCTCTTATGATATGAAAACTGACCCCTCCTTCGAAACATTTAGGAACAAACTGAAATCTCTCGACCTCAGTATAGATATCTAAACTAGTCATTTTTATCGTTGTATAAAATTAAACATTTATTGTATTTTAGCTGTTATATTAACTTTCCTTACCTAGTTGCACAGATTTTGTGAAGAGCAAGAATTGTAAATTTTTTACTAAAATCTTACGCGATGAAATATAGTTTTCTATCTTTCTTTTCTATCTATTGTACAAGTTAGGATATTTTCTGGAACTACAAAATTCAGGGAGTAATCATGCTCATAATTTCAATCAACCTTGCGCTTCGTACTCATCTAATTTTTAAAGTACTTGTAATTACTCCTTGAAGCTACTTAAAATTCATGTAAGTAATTGAACTAGTGAGACATTCTCAGATAGTGCAGAGTGCAGTTGATTGCTCTAGCACATTTGTCCCATAAGTACTCACGCCTGCTCGCTTCACTTCCAGTTTCTATCTACCTTAATTGGTTGTCTGCTAGGGTTACAGTCTCCTTAGCAGTTTGTACATTTCAAAGTCGTGTTTTCATTCTACGTCCAAAAATTACATAGAATTACTGTTTGTCACAACAGCCTTTAAATTTTATTATAGTGTTTTATGATGATTTTTCGTTTATTTTAAATTAAATAAATCGTTGAAACAAAAGGTGACGATTTAGCCACTTTGGTAACTTGATACTTTTGTTTTCCCCACCCCAATTTGGAAATATTGAAACGACTAACTCGGGAACATTTTGGTGTCTCTTACAGACAAGTTCCCTGCTAGCAGAGGCTCTTTTCCTGGTGTTCAATGATGGGAAAAAAGACCTCTGCCATGGGTCGAAAATGGCTTTGATTTAACTGCCGTCCGCAGTCTTGGACAGCTCTATTTAAAATGCAGCCTAGCTCCTTGCTTTGTTCACTGACCGCAACTTGAGCCCTTTGCATCTCGCACGTTTCTTTACAATAATTCCGATGTCATTTGTTTAGCCCATATTGTAAACATGAAGTGCCCAGATTGGCGTGTCAAAAGAGAATTTCCGGCTGTTTTGTTGTGTTGGACCACCTTCTCAAAGCAAATTTGTGTCAACTGCATTATCAACCTCCTGTTCTAGATCTGCATGAAGTATTTCGCCGATTGCAGGTTTTCCAAACATCTTTATAGACGAACGAGGTATCCCCACACATCTGAATCAAATGTAAATTTCTCCATGTTTGAACTGACTCCCAGACTCCTCCACACATTTAGAGCTTGGCTACTAAGTACTCGTTCATTTTGTTTCAGTGGTGGGTCAATGGCGAATTTCAACTTAAATGGCATGTTTTGAAGTGATGATCTTGAAAATTCGGATCAAGAGCATTTTAAATTAAAGATGTTGTAAATTAAAACATAAAAGATTGGTACGACAAATGAAATTTCGCTTTCTTTAGACTTGATAAATGTGAAAGATGGCAACAACTTCTTTGTCAGTGTTTCAAAATCGTCAAAACCACAATTGTTTGTCCTTGTTTGTTTCTAGCAATACAACTTTACTGAAACTTCAAACTCTATTGTTTTTATTTTTTTCCAAAATCTGTGTTTCCAAGTTGGGGTTGTGGCTTATCTAAGGATGCGGTTTATACATGGACGTTTGCGGTACTAAGTTTGCTTTCTTCCGTTTTGGATAACCCAGACGATGGAAAGATAAAAAAATGAGTGATGAGTATTTCAAGGCCCTGTTTCATTTGTAAACAGGCGAGACATGTTTGCGTGCTTGCCGAACAGGCACAGGAAACCTCTTATCTCTGTCGTCTACCGGTACTAGATTGCTGAGCTTGTTGCACGAACGGAAAAGCTGAAAAGTCTGCCATCGAACCCATTTGTTGAGGTTGTTTCACCGCTAAAGGTGCTCATATCTGACCAGCTTGAGTCCTGCCAAACACTCAAGCTCAAAGCTGTTAAAATGAAGCTGGAGCTGTTTGACAACAATGATAAACTGAAGGAGCTCAAGGTTTGAGTGAAAGGTGTTATTCTTGTCATGCACTAGCTATGAGTATTGCATAATGGCTCGGTCGTTAAGCCACGGAGCATGCTCAATAGATCCATTTTCGACCCATGACAGAGGTTTCTTTTCACCCATCAACGAACACCAGGAAAGGAGCCTCCACCAGCAGGAAAACAGACAAGGAGAAGTTATACAATATGCTATTGTAGTTTGAAAACAGCAGATATCTGTTGAACTGACCCGTGGCTGTGGGTAATTCTAAAAGACTGTTTAACTTTTGTACTAAAAAAGGAACAAGTGGTGCTACCTTACATCACAATTGACATGTAAAATACCTTGAGCAAACATAGTGTATAACACCACTAGTAGTTGACGGTGCTAGAACACATGCGTCTTACATGTTGAGTTCAACCATAAAGAAAATCAGTCAACATATGTGCTTGACTCCGTATGCAATGCACCCTGATCCACGTAATATAGAAACCTCCATGAACAGTAACTAATCTGGGCATGCGTTTAGAGCAATTGGTTTTGTTCCAAAGAGAATGGTACTATAAGGAGAGTAATGGGTTACCCGAAACAAATAAATAGCTTTGCGATGTTCACACTCAACTGACCACTTCTCACCTTGCCTCTACACTAATTAATTAATTGATATTAATTAATTAAACAAGCATTTAAGTTTACACCTTAGCACCACAGTGTCATAGTGCCATAGTGCCTTATGGTCCTTAGCAGCAGGCAGCCGCCAAAACCATCCCAATAGTGCACTCTGCACTAAAAAGGAATAAAGTTTTCTTGTTGTTGTTAAAAAATGTACCCCACTTGGTCCAATTCACTATAATAAATACTAATCGTAACTCAGTGATGTAGATTTAAGAGCATACATCAATCTTTTTATTGTGAAATGCCCGGTTTACTTACACACAAAATTGAACAGGAGAGAATTCCTTTCTTTTCCTGATCCTGACATGGTTTCATACACTAAAGAATAATTCAACATTCATTGATTTAAGTTATGTTGTCGCAATTGCTTTATTACTGTTCCTCATCTTCACACGTATATCATTTGATTAACAGTTCTACAAGTTAACATACCTTTAATTTATTGGTTACTGGGACCAACCTGAAACACCCTTCAATACATGTAACTAATATCATATACTATTCCACCATCAAAATAATGTGTAGTTCCAGAAAATATCCATACCTCCCCCATGGAAGGGAATTTTTCTAAGTCCCCCCACCCCCCTCGAAATTCTGATTGGGCCTCACACATTTATTTAAATTTTTTGGTCTTCCAGAACTCCCCACCCCCCAGAAAGTTCCAATCCCTTCTGTGGGGGAAGTATGGATATTTGCTGGAACTGAACAATACCAAACACTGAATGAATGAAGGAATTTATTTTATGATATTTGAGAAATAAAGTATCCTCATTTTTGGTTCATCCAGTTCATTTTAGCACCCCTTAGCTTGGTGGTACTAATAAAGTAATATGTTTACTAACTTGCTATTCCATCGAAACCTTAAGGGGTTAGTATGGGTCAGGGAGATTAAGTGTGACATGCACAACTTAACCATTGAGATGTTTTTCAAGGCTAATTTGCCCACTTGAGATATGAAGACCACATATATCACCTATCAAGTTGTGTTACATATTTAGGAATCCCCATGTCAGTGACATAATAGTATATCTTAACTGGTTATTATATGAATTAAATGCAAGTGCTATCAGCAGAGATTTACACTGAGATTGATTTTTGAAAATAATTTTTCTCTCGAATTAACATAAGCTAGTTAAGGAAACTATTGCCGGTTTTCACAAGACGTCACTAAAATTCAAACTACAAAACTATTGACCCCAAAATCTAATATTTAGACGAAGTTTTGTTCTGAATGGGTTCTTGGTTTTGCGATAGACTACGCTTAAATTTCTATGCTTTTGCGTGACACGGCATATACATGACGGCCGAGTTAGTTAAAAAGTGACTTATTTCTGGACTTATTTCGGGAAATTTGGCTGTCTGAACGGGTTCTTGCATTAGGAAAAGTATTATTTTTTAATGTTTTAGAGTTCCTCGAAGGATAAATTTATGCTTCTGTAGCAAAACTTAGTGACAGATGTTTCTGTTGGTTTCCGGCCGCCATGTTGATGCCCATCCGGATGGGCACCAACATGGCATCTCCATACAAAGCTCTATAAATTTGGATGAAACACTTCTGCGAATAGCGCGCGAATTATAAACAGCAGAGACCTGATTCTTGGCGAGGTTGTTAATATATTGCAATCATCTATCATATCCCAGATTCTTGAGTTTATTTATTGAACGGTTACGATTTTTAGTTTTGATCACATGACTGATGAAAACCAAGAATACGGGACTCAAGAGCGATGGTGAAATACTTAGCATGCAGCTGAGGACTCTTCCTTGAAAGTCCTGGTAATCAGATAGTCACAGATTAAGGTGACTCCCTAGTAAAAGAACCCGCCATAGATTTCCGGTGAAACTTTGTATGCTGTTGTTACAGGACAAGGAGATACTAAAAACGTAATAAAAAGAGGGGGGTCTCCGTGTTTGTTTTTACGCCGCAATGCTGACAAATACGCACATTAAGGCGACTTTTAGTGATGTTTAGTAATCTCCGTGCGCAACAAGTAAGCTCGATTATTTTTCTATGCAGCGTGATACATCGCGGGGTCACTTTCTTTGATTGTTTACTCGTCTATGTCCCAGAAAAAATGTCTTCAAATACCCTGCATTTTTTTATCCTTTATAAAGGAAACACATTCAGGACATGCGGTGTTGGGTCCGTTCTATCTCTCTCTGTAGTTTTTATTTCATTTGCCAGAAAAATAGCCATAGATTTCTGATAATTTTTTTCTCAGTTATGGAGGATATTGTCCTCATTGAAATAATGAAATAAAAAGTGGGGGTCACCGTGCTTGTTCAAGAGAAAAGGAGCATTTATCTCGCTATTGAGCTTAGTTTGAGGGAAATCTCTTATGTTTTGTACATGCACATGCTTATGTGCGCGCGCTAATGAGGAGAAAATTGTGCGCAGTAGGGATGCGGAATGCAATACCAAGGAATCACCTTAAAAGAACAGCCTGTGGGCCTTCAGGCTGTGGAAGTCTTAAAACAAGAGTATGTCTAAAGTAAAATGCATGTGTGTACGAGACATTAGCAGATCAGTTAGTCAGCACTAACTGTGGATAGCTATTGCTACAGAGTCTGTTTTGAATCACATGCCTTATCACAGCTCAAATTTGGATTCACGAAAATCTCTAATTTTTATGAATAATTACTTTTGATTAATAAGACATTTCACTTACCGCTGAACAGTCGTGGGTGATACAGTCACGGACTGCAGTGACCTAGAGGGAAACAAAAGACAATATCACGATTTTGTCTTGTCTAACTTACTTTGGCTCTCTAGGCGACTGATTATCTTTTATAAATGGACTGAAAGAGGCGGTGGAGATGCGTGGCACTTGGTAATAAAAGATTAAGTTGATATTTAAAGAAATAATTATCAAGAAGTGTCAAAATTGACGTTTCGGGTGTATAACCCTTCTTCAGGGTGGAAAATAACTGTTGAAACTGATTATCTGTACTGAACAAAGAAGCATTTTCGGTAATACTTTAACTTCTGAATGGGCTAAAAATCATGAGATTAAGTGTATGCTTTTTCGACAAATGCATTTGCAGCTCTATTTCACACACCTTCATAACTGTCTCGCTTGCTTGTGGACTTCTTGAGAAACACAAAAAAACAACGACGACAAAGACTTAGGAAAATAGACTGAAAATGTTTGTTGGCTGATATAAAGACCTTGACTCATTTCATGCCCTAGAGATCTGCAAACGAGTAATAAGCTATGATATGCAAATGTTTTACTTACTGGGGAGGTGACAGGAAAAAATGTAATAGGTGCTGTAAAAGTTTTCAAAAAAGATCAATAACTTTAAAAGATGCCTTTTCAATGCGGTCATGAGCAAAAGGTATTAATATACTATTTTTAGTTGAAACAGTGGACGGCTGTCAGAAATGCTGAAAGCACTCTTATAGCAATGATTTTGTTAGTACAAACATTTCAAAAATTGTTTTTATGTTACCATTTACCATGTAGTTTTAAGATCTTTATAAATGTGTTTTTTTCTGTATGTCAAGGCAAATTCTAAAGAAATTTGTGAAGAAATATTCTTTCCTTAATTTTTTTAGAAAAATGCTAAATTATGTCAGTAACCGCATTGGTTTCAATGCAGTTACACCTTTCGTTTACACGGCACCGGTTCGAGTTCGTTATCAAAACCGGGTCGTTTTGAAAACGCTTTCAAAAGTGGAGCGTTTTCAAAACGATACGGTTCCATTGGTCGTGTAAACGGTGAAACCGCATTGATTTAAGGTGACTCCCCAGTAAAAGAACCCGCCATAGATTTGGGATGAAACTTGGCATGCTGTTCTCACAGGACAAGGAGATGTCAAAAACGTAATAAAAAGAGGGGGTCACCGTGCTTGTTTTCACGCCACAATGCTGACAAATACGGTTATTTAGGTGCCGTTTGGTAATCTCTGTGCAAACAAATAAGCTCGATTACATTTCAATGCAGCGTGTTATATCACACAGAATTTGACTTTCTTTGATTGTTTATTCACATATGTCCCAGAAAAAATGACTTCAAATACACTGCATTTTTTATCCTTAAAAGGAAACACAATTTGGACAGGTGTTGTTGAGCCCGTGGGGGTCACCGTGCTCGTTTAAGAGAAAACGAGAATTTCTTTCGCCATCCAGCTTAGTTTGAGGGAAATCTCTTACGTTTTGTACTTGCACATGCTGATATGCGCGCGCTAATGACGCGAAAATCGTGCGCAGTAGAGATGCGCAATGTAATACTAGGGAATCACCTTAAGATTTCTCCCCAGTATTGCATTGCGCATCCCTACTGCGCATAATTTTACATGTGATCAGCGCGCGCATTAAAAATGGCGGCTTTTTCTTTGCAGCTGGACCTCGCCAAGAAGGTAAATCATCAGTTTCTCCAAAACGAGCGAGGTGACCTATCATTTTTTTCTGTTGTATTGAATTGAGTAGTAAATTTCTCTAGGTAAAATAAATATGGGTCAATTCTCAGTGTTAAGCAAGAAGCAATCGTCTGAAACGTGAACTTAGCAAGCAATTATGGTGCTATTTATAAGGATTTATATGGTGTAAACAACATGCTGTTGCTCCTAAACGAACGTGGGGACCCCCCATTTTTATTTCCAAATTTAAGTTCCTATAATACAAACAATAACAGGGCGTAAAATTGCGACTAAATTTTTCACTTTGGCAACCAAATCCTGAAAATTAGTCGCCAAATTGGTGACTAGAATTTCTAATCACACCTTACCTAGAAATCTAGTGATTGTTGAAGATTTGTAAAGATAAATCTGCAGCAAAGTTCCTCGTTAAGCTCATTTCCAAAATGCAGCAAATGTATGATTTCAAACGTAAATCTTGGATTTAGGTAACCTTTCACGTTGTATATGACCCATTCTAGTGTCCTCTTCGTAGCTCGTGCTAGTACAGTGACAGGGTAAAAATTGTTTTTTTGTGTGTGTCAAAATGGCCACCAACTTTTTGAAATTGGCTACCACTTTAAAATATTAAGGAGCCAAGTGGCTACCGGGAATAAAAGTTAATTTTACGCCCTGAATCAATAGGCAAAGTTTGACAAAAGTCTCAGTGTAGGTTCTATTTCAGAGGAATGGCCTTAAAAACGGTCTGGCGCGAAATTGGCTGGCTCGCGAAGTGTCGTTCAATGCGGTTTCAAGGTCATGAAACCGCTTCGATTGGAAACCGCGTCCGTGTAAACCCAGCCTTATTCAATTGACAAATATCGCAAGACTAGCAACAATAAGGATGAAATATACATTTCTGTGGCGCTGGAAAGTCTGTGTTCTTTTTAAGAATTACGCCTCTGGGCGATTAGAAAGAATTTTAAAATGGTGTGCTAAACGATATAATTATACGACAAAAATAGTGGCTCGGCGTCTAAATCTTAAATTGTAAAACTCTCTCTATAATCCTTTCCCCGAAATTGTGGATCGATTTGTGGCATAGAAATAGATACATAAAACCACATGGCGTAGAAGCTTCGGAAATTACGGTTTTTGCAAATTATCTTGAAAACTATTCGATTTCTCAAAGTGAACCAATATTCTCATATTACAATGAAACACGTTTGCCGTCTCAAATTGACTCGTCACCTCTTTCGCACCTTTTTATCGCATATTTTCACTTCTTTAATCATTGCGCCGACCGCAACGAAATAAAACTATGGTGGTAAATCTTTCAACTGAAAAACAGAAACAAGAAAATTGAATCAACATAAATATCTGCATGACAAAGCCGCGCCGCTTGGCTTAGCGATCGAATGATCGAAAAGACGCAAGGATTTTAGCCTTCATATTCCCCAACCAGGTGGAACTGGATGTTATGTTTTAATAAGTGAGAATGGGAAGTGATGAAAAGTTATTTTCTTTGAATTGCGTTCAGTAGGAATGCAAAGGCTTAACCCTGTATGCAAAACTGATCTCGTTGACAAACAAACACTGCTTTTCAAGCCATATATGTGGTACTCGAAATTATGCTGACCAATCTGAAACGTTTGGTGTTGCTTTTACTTGTAATTACTCTGTCGCTTAGTACATTCGCGTTTTTCTCTAAATGTTGCCTTAACTGAAGACTTAATACAACGGTGTCCATAAATACGGTCGTGGAGAGTGGCTCCGTATTGATCTTCCTCGCAACGACTGCATACATTCCTAACCTTGCCAACGGCTGTTACTTTAGGCATTCGCAGAGGTGAACTCAAAAAGGACGCAGGCTTTTTCCAAGCTACCACATCTTAAGTTTAGAAGCGACTTACCCACTTTGTATGAAAATAGAGTGAGCTTCGTATGCTACATATAATAATTTAACGTCTAAGTTACTTACATTCCTATATCTTTGGATCTCCTGCCGAACAATAATTTCCACACAGAACGTGACGACGCGCCAAAAAGAGAAACATGAGAAACAAGAAAATGTTTAGTGATCAGGTTCAACAAAGTCTTAAGCAATTAAAAATCACCTGCAAGGTTAGTAACTTAAGTACAATTGGTACAAGATCATAACCTGTCAAAGTATTCAGCAACAGGCGTCGGTCCAAAACATTCAGTCGATAATTTCATTACTCACCTTAGCTAGGCACCGACTTTTGCATCGCGCTGAAAGCACAGTTGCTGAATTCTCGATAAAAGCACAAATACCAATCAAGATTGAAAAAAAGAATCCGAAATAATGCTTCATGACTTTAAAAAAATAATAAACTTTACAGATGAAAGATAAAGGAGCACACAACTTGAATAAGAGAAATCAGGAGCTGCAAATATTTGCATAACAAGGCCGGTGGCGGCGAACTGAACACGTGCTGTTTCGTGCTTGTGTGCAACTGTGTGAATCACGTTAAGGAGAATAAACAACTCGATCTTCCTCGTTCTTTCACATGTAAAGGCTGTTCAGACGGTTAAAATATGTAAGAGCAGTTAGGTCAACGCTTTATTTACCTCTTTCCAACTTAAATAGATGACTTTTTGTTGGAAAATGAGAAAAAAGACAACGACGTTCAACAAAAAAAGCGAGCGATATTGCTGTGTGATAGAGGGACGTTTGCTTCAGCTGCTTTGTCGCTCAAACCGCAGATTACCAATATAACACATATATGTTGGTTAATTTGTGAATGGAAAAAACTCTTTAGTGTTCTCATTTTGTTCTCGTTACAAACGTTCACTCTGAAGAGTTCCACGAAACAGTTGCCGATCATAACCAAAATCTTTCCACCTAATCTCTCGATGAAAAGGACTGTCACAAAAGATCTATTGTATTTATCAAGCAGTTCATATTAAATATGCAAAGTAATGTTAATTTTCGAGAAAAATAATCATTGTTAGTGTTAGGTTTCATTGTTCTTTAAACAAAAGCAAATAAGAAATTTTACACGGACATGCCCAGACGGAAACCTGAGCGTTAATCAAAGATAGGATACTTGTAAACTTCTTTTTATTAATAAACGTGTTTGTGGATTCTCGAGCCTTTACAATCTTAAAACAAGCTACATTATTAACTATTGTACCATTGAAGTTAAACATTCCAATGCTTGTGGTTTTAGCTAGGGCTTTTTTATAATTTTGGATTTGTTTGTTAGTTCTCTCAACCTTGACACTCCCTGGGCAGTAACCCAAAGATGAATAAAAATCATTTTTAGAATGAATTCGATTTCATTCGTCGCTAGAATAAAGTGCTTTGAGTAATATGCCAAGGGCCTTTTCGTTTTTAACCAATTATGCAATATCAAGTTGTCGCACATTTTCACTCGACTGACGTAGAAAATGTAGCGTCAGCAGTTTCAGTGTTTGCCTTAAGGTAAAAATAAACATGATAAACAACATTGAATCATGTCTGGTGCTACAGATCTTGTCTTTTATTCATGTTAATATTTAAGAAATAGAAAGCATGTACCGTATTTCTATCGAGTTTTAGTATAAATTTACTAGCGTTCTATCACGAATACTGCTCTCTGATTGGCTACGCTACTCACTATCTATTTAACAATTAGATAATTGGGTTTTATCAACTGGGTTGATAATGTGAATTAGCCACCGTAAAGAGATTCGAAAGCTGACGTTTCGAGCGTTAGCCCTTCGTCGGAGCGAATCAAGGAATTATGGGTTGT
>Ga0126343_10000435_pt1 | contig 15864 bp, 10 predicted proteins | sample Cyp2metagenome_FD_92531 | JGI IMG/M metagenome (GOLD analysis project Ga0126343, IMG submission 92531) | Coral microbial communities from Lord Howe Island, Old Settlement Bay, Australia - Cyphastrea 2 metagenome | ecosystem: Host-associated > Invertebrates > Cnidaria > Coral ... | reverse complement strand
TTTACACCTATCTGCAAACAATTTTAATCACTTTATAATCTTGAAAATGATCTCAGCGGGATAGAAACGTCGTTTGTGCCTGTCTCTAGTATTTATTGGTTTGGTTGCGGCAATGTAACTTACCGGCGGACATAGGCGTGCAGTTAGGCGGGGGAGCACTCCATGGGTGCTACTGTAGTTATATCGACCTATTGGAGGGAGGATTATTAGAGCCTAATGTAATCGATTTTTCTTTTAAAGCTAAATATTTGACTCCCTCAACTGTGGTTTGCCTCGGTAGTCGAGTGTTAAGAACATCTTCGGGGTGCCGTGCATGAGTTCGAATCCTGCTGGGAACGGTTGTCGGCATTTGTGATGTTTAGTTAGCTTGTTTGTTATTGTGTTGTTGCAGTTGGCTGGTGACAGGGCAGATACCATCGCTACCATTATTGAAGAAGCTGGAGGTTAGTATCACAGAGTAGAACGTGAGTAGCGTAGCCAATCAGAGGACGGCATTCGTGATAGGACGCTAGTAGAAATATACTAATTAAGTGTCTAGTGTGTATAGAGATAATTGGGTTTTATCAACTGGGTTGATAATGTGAATTAGCCACCGTAAAGAGATTCGAAAGCTGACGTTTCGAGCTTTAGCCCTTCGTCGGATTCGCTCCGACGAAGGGCTAACGCTCGAAACGTCAGCTTTCGAATTTCTTTACGGTGGCTAATTCATATTATCAACCCAGTTGATAAAACCCAATTATCTCGTTATACTTCCCACCGACGCAGGACCACAGTTTCTTTAGAAACTTACCCCTCTATTCATTTGTGTGTAGAGATGTCCGGTTTAAACTGTAGATACCTAAACCCCCATATCAAATTAAAGCGTGTAGATCAGCCATCAAACTATTCCAAGAATTTTGAAATAAAATTAACGCCTGCGTCGCACATGGAGGTTGGGTGCCCAGGAACCTGGGGGCTGGAGCTGCCGACCCCAACCCAGGTAGCAAGAGCACCCCAAAAGCCTGCCCTACCCGCAACCAGACACGAGCCCCGCCAGCCATACCCAGCCCCCGCCCAAGCACCCGTCACACAGAGCCAGAACTCCATGGAAATAATGATAACAGTGATAATCAATAATAATAATAAAAACAATAGCAACAATAATAAGATAATAAAAACAAAAAGGGGAGAGGAGGGCGGGAGAAAACACTAAAACACTCCGAAAACTGATCAGGTCCACCCAAACACCAAGCACAGTAAAACGAGGACCACATGTGATGGCACACGCATCAAATAGCAACAACAACCGCTGACCTCGTACCAGGCCCCCTACAGCAACGCAAACCCTGACGACCGGAAACGCCACAACACGCCACTAACAACGCTAGTAAACGCCACCGCCATAGTAACTACCAGGCAACGTGCTCCTAGTCGTTGACTAAGTTAAATAAGTATATTTAACTTCATTTAAGTGTCAGAATTTGTAATGAACACTAAATGCGAGCGCCCGAGTCATCTTTTGAACACTATGAGTCAACGTCGAATTAGCTTTTCGCCAATTTAATTTGTTAAGGGTTTAGGTATCTACAGTTCAAAGCGCACGAGCTACATCGCTTGGATGCGAGACACGTCTATAGGTATAGGGTAATCGTAAGTGCGAACGGGCCGTAAGAAGACATTCATCCTCATATTTACCCTAGAATTCGACATAAAATTCTACACACGGTTCTAGCGTGGAACATTTAGCCAGGTTCCTTTATTCTTACACCTTTATTCGTAACAATGATACTTTGTGGGGTATATTATAAGAACCTCTTTGCTGTGTATTTTGTTTTTCATTCACTCACGATATTAATATTGTCCTTCAGGTTTAGACAAAATCGAATTCCTTCAGCAACACGAAAACGAAGAAATCTATAAGCTTGCCTTTGGAATAATTGATCATTACTTCTCGAATGAGGTGCGTTCCTTTAATGTTTTGCACATTAATTCACAAGGTTTCAAATAGACTGAGCTTTGGTTGAAGGAAAAAAATCAGTGAATTTGAGCAGCATATGGCGGTCAATGTGGAGTGGTTTAGAAAGAAATGTCCGTCAAGTTCGCTCCTTAACACTGCTGCCAAATGAATTTTATCAGATCCAGGCTCAGTCCGAGCACTTCACTCATCATCAATGCTATTATATGGAAGCCGAAAATCTTCCGGATCTTGTCCATGCCGCTTTAATTTTTTTTAAGTTCGCGATCATTATATGGAAGACTGGCTTAAGACCTGATGCATGCCAGTGTCATATCATGCTATATGTGTATTCACTAGCTTTAAGAGACGCTCTAAAGGAGAGTGGGTCAAATTGTACCTTCTCACTCCACCCTGTTCTGTGGTGCGTACGGCAAAATTAACAAAACATAAAAAAGTTTCCAACTTTTAAGTGCACCTAGCCCCCACCCCCCCACCCCCCCAAATTGTTTTTCACTGAAACGAACCTACTTGTTATTTGAAGTACTTACTTTGTCTTATTTCAATTAATTGTTTTCTGTGGATCGCGTAGCCGGCTACGTGGAATTAACTTCGAGTAGCGGGGTATTCTGCAGTTAAGCCAATGTTTCCTTCCACCGCAGGTCCAAACAATTCTGCGACTCCTACGTAGCCTGTGTCGAAAACTGCAACACTTACGTCGCTCTTATAAACACTTACGTCGCTCTTATAAACATCAAGAATTCCAGAAAGTAAAACACAAACTGGATTTAATAGAACAACCATACCTTGATTAAGTACACTTTCGCCAAACGGGCTATGAAGGGTCTATAAGCACGCGTAGGAATCTTGTGTTGAGTTGACGAAATAACCATCCAAAGCAGTCCTTGAGTTTTCTTTCTTGCTTTTCTTTTACCTGCTCCTCACTTCGTATCTAGCTTTCCATTCTATTATACAAACAGCTCGTCCGCAAAGAAGTCTTCCCCGTCGTCGCTTGAAGTATTGCAAATTGCTCTCGAAGCTTTAAGCAGAAAGTTCGCTCGATCGAAGTTTATTTGGGGGTCTTGCGAATTGAAATTTTAACTCCAGGGACAAAAAATTAATGATTCTGAAACAAAATTAAAACTTGGACGTTTAAGTGCCAAAATACATTGAAACTATTATTTTTGTTTTCCATTTTCTCAAGCAACTACAGAGAGCTGACTGAAGCGCCATTGTGTTTGGTCCCTGGGTAGACGTCATCAGCAAACACCTAAGACGCGGTCGTGTAACACTTCAAGCGCGACTTCGAAAGGGCATAGAAAATCAAGGGGACAACCAAATTCAAAATCTTTTTCTCTCAAATGCTTCGAATAACAAGTGGACTCGTTTGAGCGAAAACAAAATTGGGGTTAGAGTTTCACTTTTATATCGTTGGAAATTTATTGTCTTGCTACTGGTAGGCGGGGGTTGTTTGGATTTCCATGACAAATTTATTGCCCCATTTTACAGCGCTGTGACCGTTTGCCGATAGTAGTACTGTTAATTTGGCAAGCTCGTGGCCGATAAAACTTGTTCAGGGTTACTCGCTCGTTGCTATTTTGCTCTTACAGTGAACTCACGCGTTAAAGAAGGCTCGCAAGAAATAACTGCGCTTGTGTTTCGATGCAAAGCAAAACTTGACACTGCTTTTAAAATTGATCATGCGCGTGATCAAGTTTCGTAGAGAACCAAAATTTTCATGGTTTTTTGTCGTTTGGGATTTCCGGGAAGATTGATTTGGATTAGTGTTAACAACTTGTTAACAAGGGTTGTATCAGGGTGGCGTGCACGTCTTACAGGGCAGAAATTCCACACATCACAGAGCGGTTCACTGCAACTCTTTCATGGTAATGGCCGTGTTTGATACGCTTGACCAAGCAAACGCTGTCTGAGATGTAGAGCTCATAGCGTCAGATTCGATTTAGTCTGTCAATATTTGCATGTGGTTCTTTGTGAAACTTACTCGCTGGCTAGTTCGCCACTTATTAAATCAGCTCGCTATGCATAAACAATCGGAAGCACTCACATGGCAAAGGTATGGTGACACGCTTAGTGAAGCAAACTCAACGATTTATTTATTTAGCTAGGTAAGGAAATAATGGGACATTGCTTATACAGGTAACTTATGTAGACCTGTCTGTTGAACAAGATTGGAACCTGCGTGTACGTGTGCCGGGCTGAGCTTGGTTTTTCTTAGCATTAGTCTTTTCCTATAATCTGAGGGTTTTTGTAAATCACGTGGTGTCTACATATTTCCCGCCGTTTCGTCAGGAGATGTTACAATTCACGGCACGCTTGCTGAGGATTAGTGGTAATGATAGAACCAGCGACTTGTTAACTCTGTTATTTGCAATGCATAGGGTGATAATGGCGATGAAGAATTAGCCCCGACAGAAGTGGACGGACAGTTCGAGTTTCAAGCAAAGGATAACATTCCTCCTGGTGGCTTCAAGATCTGAAAAGAACGAAACTCTGCATTCTCTCTGCTACATTGAGAAAACCGACAACTGAATAACGAATATCAGAGAGTTCTGAATAGAGTGCGTGCGAGCGAGGGTGCGTGCGTGCGTGCGTGCGAGCAAACACGCGAGTGTGAGAACGGACTAAACGCGATAGTGAGTGCCGATTTAAAGATCAAAGAATGAACGAGAGAGAGTGAGAGTGAGTTAGAGGGAGTGTATCGACTTGTCTCTTGCTGTGCTACACATCGCTAATTAACTCCGCCCCTGGCCACTCAGCGATGGACAAGCCATGGGACTGCTAAGTCAAAGTAACGTAATTAAAATTGTTTTTAATCTTTGCCGAACGTGCACAGAGGTGCCGGCGGTCGGAAGCTAGCGACAGCTACTGGGCCAGCTGGAATGTTGCTTCGCAAGTCAACCATGGCTTGGATTCGTTAGTGTTAGAAGACAGACTACCTTGATGTAGCAAAACGGTAACAGTGCACTTTGTGTACAAATCTTCTAAGACATTACGCGTTCGTTCGTGGGCGTGCGTTTTAGGGCTTCCATGGGTGTACCTTGTCTAACAGATTACCAATAGGATTAACTTTTTTCTTTGAGCCTTGGAAGTAATGGACTGAACATCTACACCGAGCAATATTTAGCTGTTATGTTTTAAACATTTCTAGTGTATTTTCCTTGTCGAGAATTATAGTTTCTGAAATCTGATTGGCAATCTGAGAAGTACCCTTTTCTTCGCGTTAGCGTAGGGAACTTTTCCGTTTTTAGCGATCAAGTGGAAGTACTACCAAACTTAGTTTTATCACATTCTTAAGAACTGAGTTGTTTTGTCAGGTTCGAAACGATGTATCAAATTGTAAAGTGACGAATTTTATCAGTAAATTTTATCATTTTCTCGTACGTTGCTGTCGAGTGATGTTGTGGTGTGTTTGTCAGTAGCGGATATTGGAAATCTCAGGACTGAAGTGTTTGTTTGAAAGTTCTTTCTTACACTTGTGTGAGGACAAACAAGTTTGTGCGATGTTCCGTAAAGCCATGATCCATCTCCTTTGTTACACGCCCCGTGTTCGAATGTCACAATCCTGCCGCAACCACATCGATCTGGTAATATGGAGATTAGTTATGAACTGATCAGCCAGGTCAATTTCCTTTTAAAATAAAGGGCGCGTAAAATTTGTTCTCACTGTCTCTGCCCGGATTAGGTAATCCCAAAATAAGAACCCTAACTTAACTACTTATCTATTCAAACCTGTCCGACTTGACAATAAGGTTCTTTTACGGCGGGTTTGTTATGGCTATTATAAGCTGGTCTATTCACGTACATTTGGCGATAATAGCTTATTATTTTCACAATAACAGCCATGTCGGTTGCTTTTAAAGGGAAAAGAAACTCCTCCTATGTGATGTTTTTTTATAAACTCGATTAATTTCAATGAGACGCTTGGCTTGACAAAATATAGTTATTACATTATCACTGTTGATTTCGACTCTCACACAATTATGCTATCAATATTCACTGGTGCATTGTTCGCGTATTTACTTTTTTTCTTCCTGTTTACGAACACAGGAACAACAAACTAATTGTTGAAAAAGCACTCTGAAAATCAATGCTGGAAACATCAACATTAACAGCGCAGTCCAGCGCAGTCATAAAAAACACTTTCAACACTTGCGCTTTCACGTACTTATATTTGGTTTGAAATTGTACTCGCGGAAGGCTTTGGTCTGTGGCTGGCGCAATGAATTTGCGGGCGTATTAGTTTAATTAAATGGGAATGAGTTGGTGATAAAAAGACATTTTATTATTATGTTAATAACGCATACCCCGCTCAGAATTGTGGCACTGAGTAAACAAGTAATAACACCTATGTGATAATGTGTAATTGTCGACAGCGGCACACCTCGAACGCTTCAGTGGCCTAGCTTGCTGATTGGCTGCCTATCAAGCTTGTATCGACTAAAGATAAACGGTATTAATTAATTAATTACGGGGACAAATGGTGATTAATTAACCCAATCAAAATGTTGAGATGGGTGCAAGTTTTCAATATTCCCTTCTTACCGGCTCATTGTTCCGCGCAGCTGCCGATATCAGCTGTTAAACTTATTTACAGTTGAATGTGGTTTTAATTTATATTTATTGGAACAGAATATTTGAAGATTACGCTTCAAAGCGTGCGATAGAATTCACAATACACATTTTGTTGCTAACAAATATTACAACGACGGAACACAAGTCACAAGAGGCCTGTCACAATCGGAAAAACAGCATCGTTTATTTGGATCTTGACCTCGTAAATGACTCACCGCAGCGAGAATAAAAGGCTCGCTGATGTATAGTCAACATGCTGTAAGTGGTTTGAGAGAGGAGAACGGTGACGAACAAACAACTTGATATCGGTGAGTCAACATGGTTGTTTCACACACTTAACCTCGTAATTCGCTCCATGTATTTTCTTTAAGATCCCCCTCCTGGGTTAGCGTGAAAACGGACGTAAAAGAAATCGTTTTTTGCTCTACTCCTAATGAGGAATCTGTCATTTCCACGTTGTTGTCGGCTATTTGATCAAATGAGATTAAACTAATTACAAATGTAAAGAATATGCGTCGAGTATCATGACGTTCCCTAATGAACTTTCGTAGTTTTATTAATTTTATTATCGGCCGAGTATTTCATTGGTTTTACACCAAAAGCATTACACGTGTGGTCGGTTTGTCCACAGGGTTTATTAAAGCACTCGGTCCAAGTTTAAGCACATTCCATTTGCAAGAGCTGTGCCGCCACGAAACATGAGTGGGAAGGCAATCCGTTCGTCTTACACCATTGATGGACTGCTGGGTCTCAACCGACAAGATGAACACAAACACCCAGCAAAACCGGAACAAGTGATCGACCAAGCAACGCATAAACCGGATCACAGCACACGGCACGACACAGAACAAGGTACCGTATCACTGAGGTGCCTCGCTGCTTTTACTAACACGGCTGGCGCCTCGAACATTGAACCATTATTTACAAATGAGTTGGGAAGTGAACAGGCCGTACGACACATTTTCACATGCCAGAATTTTGTTTTAGCTGCCGGTGGTATTTTGCCCCCATGAAACAAGGCGGACTTCATCAATATTTTGAATATCTCCATGAGATTTCTTGATGTATTTTTTAAATTTAAAACCCCTTTGCGATCTCACTGAACACGAGAACTCTTCGCCAAGCTTTTGGCTTCATATACTTCGCCTTTAAAAAAACGAAAAATGTTTCAGCCACCATGATTTCATTATGGTGTTGAAGATTAATTCTAATTGTCATACAAGCATTAAACGCAAATCACCTTAATTTTATTAATCTAATATTCACTCTTTTCTACTCGTTCTAAACATCAGACCACAATCTCTTTTTCCACAGAGAACGATTTGGAATTGAGTTTAACAAGTGAACAGGATGCAGTCGAGAATGAAAATGAAAAGGGTAAAAGCGACGACGAAGATCACGATACAGATGACAGCAAATGTTCTCCAGGGAAAAGAAAACAGCGCAGATACCGCACAACATTCACAAGTTATCAGTTGGAAGAACTAGAGAGAGCCTTCTCCAAGACTCATTATCCAGATGTTTTCACAAGAGAAGCACTGGCTATGAAAATTGATCTAACTGAAGCTCGTGTTCAGGTAAGTATCGTAATTTCTCGCCGTTTTCATTGCCGCGGTATAGAGATGTTCCTGGATGTATACGTGATAGCCAGAAGTATTGTTCAAATTACTGGAAGCGTTTATGAGCTGATTTGCCCCGCGGCTAATTAAATAGTCCAATTTAGTTGCGGACGAAAACCTCTTTATTGGCAAAGATAAGACGTAGAAACGAATTAAACTGCACAAATGAGAAGCATGTGCAAGTGATGGAAGATAAGTGGTATGATCATGAAACTATTACAGCAAGGAAATTAATCTGCAAGGCAATTTTCCACAACACTTGAAACTCAATTGCTACTAGCAATTAGTTCAGTAAGTGCGCCGATAATTACGACAGAGTTTTTCCGTGTAGAGTCGTTCGCAGGAGATATCAGTTTTGGTATTGTTTATTGCACGGCACTGGGCTAGTTTGTAGATCTTTAGACGTCTTGCCGAGGCAATATTACTATGAAATTGTGTCGAATGCTCCGAGAGAAGTTATCCATCGTTCTTTGAATATTTTTTTGATTCTACTTTAAATCTATTAAAAACTAAGTACTTTATTTTATTGGCAATTTATCATGTTTCTCTCGCTTTCACAACAATGATTAACGATATTCGAGTAGTTATGCAAAATTGATGTCAATTTCAGATTTGTCTCTGGTTAGAAAACAAGAATAACATTTACAAAGACAAGTTGAAGTAAAGAAGTCGACATTTTTTTCGCGACCACTTTAACCATCGAGTAATGGTTGGGTTTTGTCGTATCAGGCGCTAATGTTCATTCTTTCAAACAGGTTTGGTTTCAGAACCGAAGAGCCAAATGGCGAAAACGAGAGAAGGCGCAAGGAGTCCGACTGCACGCCCCACTTGGATTAAGCAATGCTTTAGTTCCTCCACCGCTATCTGCGTACACTTCAGACCTGAGTACAATGTGTAACAAAACACATGACCAAGAATGGGATTCTAGTTTTAGTTCTGTAGCACTGCCTCATCCACCGCCTTCTTTCCCGGCCCTTCGTCTCCCCATACACCCTGCGGCCTGCCCTCAGTCAGGTAGCATGGCCCACTTTTATTCACCTTATTACGCCCATCATTCTGACTACTACCCAGCGGCTACAGCGCTGAGCGGATCGCTTTTGGCTGCCGCCACATCCACTGCTTATAAATCGCCAGTGTTCAAATTCTCGCCTGTTGTGTCGCGTGGCTCTCCTCCTCGAAGCAGTTCACCCGCCACTGAACCAGACAGAAGAACAACAAGCATTGCAGCGCTCAGGATAAGAGCAAGAGAACACAGCGCTTCTTTCGGTTATCTTTCTTCTACGGAATGAACTTGTATTTGATACACTTGACTTATGTCTAATATCTCTTGAAAGAACGCGGCTTGTTGGAGAAATCGACACCATTTGTAAAACTTTCTTACAATATCAATTTTTAATTAGTTTCTGAAGAAAATTATCATTCGGTTATCCCTTTATTTAATCGAGTCTTTTAACAGGAAAAAGCTTCGGCTTTTAAGGCTTGCGAGTGTTCAGTTTCTGTAGGTTTGAATTATTCGTGAATGGTGTGAATGTAAAGCAACTAAAGAGTTGTTAATTTGTTTGGGGTCCGACTCAGTGCGAAATAACCGCCCGGTCAATAATTTAATAAACGGCTTTGTTTGCGTTACTTGCACACGAGTTCTTAACACGGGATCACACAAATCACGCTGAGGAACCATTAACCATAGCACCGCTGTCGGCCGCTTTGTTCGCGTCAACAAAATATTACTTTACTAATAGGATAGCGGGAAGGGGACAAGACTGGGATTATCAAGGAATTAGTCGCATTAGACAATCTATCAATGAGATAATTGGTGCATCGATTATAGCCAAGTTACCACCTGATATTGCTAACTTGCCATATTTGGAGGAAACACCAGTGGTCACCTGGCTGTCTTGTATGTAACGATTCGCTCTGTCACTCAGTGTGGAAAATTTGCGCCAAGTTTTGAGCGCATTCAGTGGACGTGTAAAGCTCGCCATCATTAACTCATGACAACAGTCGAACTTTTTTATGAAAACAACAAATTTGAATAATTTAATTACGTTTTAAGCAAAACAGTGATATGTAATCGACGAGTTTTAATTACAGAGGTGAAATTCGATTAGTGGTACAGCTTATGATTGGCTTTGCCAAAGTCTTCTTGTATACCTTGTTTCTTGAACTTCCCTGTAAAATTACCAAGTTATTAGCACTTGGAGTGTCGCCGCTTTTCACTGAAGACGGCGTCCTTTTTGCTTGTTAAATGAGATTTACAAGAGGATTAAAGATTTGCTATCATCTGCGTGCTTCATGATGCGGATCAGTGTTGCCTTGCAACAGTTTACACATCTGTGAACTGGGCAGCTTTCTCTTCTCATCCAATTTGAATAAAAATCATTAAAATTACAAAAATTGATGATTTTTTTTTCTCCAATTTAGTGGTTACTGCTGCTTAAGTGCAACCTTATCTTTCAATAAATCTTCTGTTTGGTATGACTTGTGGTCGTATACTTAAGATTTAAAGGGCTTCGGAAAACATTCGAAAAGTAACTATTCTAACCTGATCATTGAGGTCATTGCAAGGTGAACTGCGGATTTTTGTGTCAAGACCGATCTTACGGCCTCTTGTTGAAGTTCTTTTTAAGAATTTTTTTATTTTTTGCACTCAGTAACTGCCGATTAATTTTTGGTTGTTTTACGCCTATTTCTGAACGTTTAGTTTAATTTATATCAGTGAACAAAAGCGACATTGTTAGCTTGCTTTTGGTCTTTCTTATTAAGTTTTCAACAATGCTTTTAAAAAATGTAAAATTATTAGCGCGCTAAATTGAATACATCAGTAGATTGTCCGGCTTGTTAGGCCGCCGAGCACTGGCCATCAAACTTCATGATCGGACAACTCCTTTACCTTTTTCTGCTCCACAGCTGGAAGCAATAACAGCGAGATACAATCGTGTTCTCTTCTATAGCTTGTTATCATTCCGCAATATTTCATAATTAGACGAGATGAGAACGATTATACGGATGCAAACTCATCGGCCACCCTACAAGCAGAGCCTTTTCTTTGAGGCAGGCTGCTCATCAGCTTGCTCCATCAAGCCTTTGCCAGCCTGTTCTGAATAACTAGCATACTCAATACAATAACTCCCATTTGACACCCGGCTGTCATATCACAAATGTTCATTTGGTATTTTGTTAATATTGGTTTGTCCGTAAATTTCATCTTTGTTTCGAGAAAGCAATACTTCACAACTAATTCCGAAGTCGTTTTCCACTAAAACACGCGCTAAGCCGGAATTAGTTCAGAGAAATTTTAATTCTTCCGTAATCAGTTGACATATTCATTGTGACGAGTGCTAAAATTATTTTTCCATCCTCTTGACTAATTAATATGTTATCTTTCGAGTCACAATTTTTTTTTTCCTTTTACGTGCTTTTGGTTTAGTATAATTCGTGAAGTTTTGTCTGTCAAGGAAAATAAATGCTGCTTTCAAACAATAATTTGTTTCCATGCAGTTAGCTACGTAACAGAGGGCTTTCACTTCAAGCGCAAAAGCTACAGTAAGAGGATAATTAATTAACACCTTTTGTTACGATGCTTAGGCCTAGGGCAAACGTCGAATCTACGTCGAATTTAATTCGTCGAACCTATTTATTTTGCAATAGGCGCATGGATAGTGCGACGTTTGCTGCAACATGCGTTCGCTCTAAACACGCGCTGAACTCAATTCATAAATCATGCAAATTACAGAATTTTAAATGTGATGACCCGGGCAAATGTCACAAAAATACATACTCCCCTGTCCACCAAACCCTGTTTTCCCCCCTGACGAGTATGCGCTATAAAAAGAAAATTGCGCGATCGGCGAATACATTCACGCCCCGAAGAGGCCGCGCTCCTTTTAGTGCTGACCAGAAGGAACGCGGCCTCTGAGGACGAGAATGCCTGGAATGGCGAGCTATCGAAAGTTATCGCTGACATCGCATCACAGGTAACCCAGGCTCAATGCGTGTGCCACATGGGAAAATATAGAGTGCATATGAGGCGAAGTTTTGGTCCGGAAAGTTACTGGAAAATGGAAATAAAAATCGACGAAACTTACTATGTAGTGGTAATGGTCCTCGTTCACCTTCCTTCATAGTATAGTGACCTTGTCACTATACTATGAAGGAAGGTGAACGAGGACCATTTTTCCCGAAACTTCGTGTACGTATTAAGGACAACAACATCTCACTACATGGTAAGTTTCGTCGATTTTTATTTCCATTTTCCAGCAAATTCCCGGACCACAACTTCGCCCCATATGTACTCTTTATTTTCCCATGTGGCACACGCAGTGAGCGTGGGTTACCTGTGATCGCATAAGCTCGATTTCCGCCGCTTTCTCGAGTCTGGTCTACGCGCGGGCTCCTTTCCCGAACAGCGGCTGGTAATCGAGCCTAACATCGCACAGCGTGATGGAAATGTGTTACTTGCAATAACTGCTCAGTGTTTGAAGTAAACGAGGAAGTTGAGGGACGGACAGCCGGTACATTGCATACTGGGAGGCTTGTGACAGGGATCTAATGAGAGCCTGCCAGGTCTACCGTTGTCTGAAGAGATGAGTATCGGCATTTCGCCAGCGAGTCGCGTATCGAGTGAAATAGCTCGAGAACACGTACTTATTCCCGCGTTTTAATGAAGTGCAACTTGTGAAATGGGATCGACGCAGGTTCGACGTTTGCTACCACGCATCTATTTTTAATTTATTCGACGTTTGCCCTGGGCCTAAGATCGCTTCAAGAAAGGTTCAGTGATCAAAGCTGTCATATGGAAACTGCTCTTTGACAACAATCACTAACATGTTTTTTTACCACAGACATTCTCATAACACCGTAGCCTACCATATGGAAACTGATCGCTATATGTTTTCTCTCCTCTCGTAAGCGTACATCCCCGGGACGCGAAGGTGTCGTAACTGAGGCTGGCCGCTTGCGAGAATGGTGCTTACAAACCACCAAAGATGACTTGTAAGAGAATGCAACGAAGTATTGCCGTATTAATTATTTTGTCTACAACAATAACGATAACTGAATTCTTTTTCACCAGCTTGTCACTGGTCCGGAATCCTAAATCCCTGAATCTGATCGGCCAATCACGCGCGTTCCAGCGCTCCTGATTATCCCATCCGGGCCCCGATTACGGACCGCTTCAAAATTTCGAAGCTTGGCAACTTCTCAAGCTCTTTGTTACATCGTAAAACAACGTACAATACAAAACAAATTTTATTGTCGACTGCCCATAGTAAAACGTAAAATAAAACGTGAAATATGAACTGTCAACAGAGAGTCAAATAATTATGGATTCCAATAACTTTTTGCACTTTAAAAATGGGTGAACATGCAATGTTTGGAACATCAGTTGAAGAAGCTGTGAAAAGGGCTTCTAAACACATCCAAATTCATATAATAAACTGCCAACGTGATCACATACAGTTTCCTTGCCTCGCAATTTTAAATCCAATCTCACTGGAGATAACCAGAGACGATTAGGATGAGGGAAGGATGTGGGCTAAGATTATGGTAAACAGGCTAGTAAAAGAATGAACAGGGCAGGCACTTTGCCTCTGAACTTACTGCGTTCTTAGAACGCAGTCCTAATGCTGACTTGAGTCGAGTTTCATGGGACGGTGGACCGTGGTACAAACTTGCTACACCTATCTGGCCACCCATAGCTGGGGAGAAAACGAATGACACCATCGCCAAAACCGTAGCCGAAAATCATCGGTCGTTTCTTACGCGCAGGGCCTCGTAATTTTGCGAATGCAAAGAAGAAAAAGAACTGGTAAATATAACACTGGAATTTTTTCTGAATTCTGCTTGTGGGAATGAGATATGAGCACTGAAACCGGGGATTTAGGGAAAACATGGGCTGAGAAATGGGATTGCACCACCCCCTCCCCCCCTTCAGAACCGTCAAATTTGAACTGAACGGCTTTACTTAGAATTCAACACAAAAGTTGCTTTCAAAGCAATATTGTGGATAATTACCAAGATGATCCCCGTGTCTTCAGATCAAATGATTTTCATTTTCCGGTAGCCACGTGAAGACAAATAAGTGAAGTAGTACATAAGGCTACACCATCACGTTTAAAGTAAATTAAAATATTACTTTTATTATCATCTTTTCTTACTTCATACATGCACCGAGAAAAACCAAAATTTACTGCAGTATTTATAATTTCGATTATCAAGTTGTCCGCCGCATTTTCCGGCATTCTGGTATGAATTGAAATTGACTGTCGTAAGCAGTTTCAGCACAAAGTAACTCTACATCATACACTGCACACGAAGGCAGTTCCTTTGTCAAATTCACGATACTTAGGGAGGAAACTGTTTCCTTCTGTTCAAGATGGCGGTTGAAGTCACTTAAGGAATTAGCTCAAATAAGTAACCTGAATAAACTGCCACTTAAAAAAACAGTAAATTGTGCGATGTACATGTTTTCAACCACTATGGTTAGTTCGACAGTCAGTTAATGATCATCAAATTTTTACCGCGTAACCAAGCTTAACTAACTATTTGTAGTCTCTATTTCAGTAGGTGATGTTTAGTCGTATCCAACGCATTTTCCGGGGTTTTTTGGCGCAATGTTCACTTGCGACTGGCAAATGCAAGTCCGACCAAGGCTGCTGCTCCACCCACAATGAGAGCTGTACCACCCAGAATACCAAGTCCAATTAAGCCATCTGTACACAGTAAAAAGAGATCAAGTTAAGTGTAACAGTATTCAATAGAATACTCCTGTTTACAGGAATCATACACACAAATGTCTATGTTTAACTAAACATTGATGATACAGTGGAAGTTCTGTAAAAACCCACCTGGCTCTTCGTTTTAGATGAACGACCTCTCGTAGTAAGCGACCAACCGCTGAAGCCGCTTACCAGTGCTTTAGGCTTAAAGCTTTCTAGCTCAGTCTATGTTCCCAGTAGTGTAACATACCGTGATCATTGCTAATAATAAATTGCAAATCAGTGTCGGTAATACCCAAAGGTGGTCACTCTAGGTCACAGAACGGTCTCTTGAAAGATCATTTAAAAACCGATGATAGTGGACGGAACTGGAGTTGGTCGCTTACAGGCTCTTACAAGAGCTGTCGTTGTTCATGCAGTGTGCCACTTATGTTGTTCATGTCGCTGTATAATGTGAACCTTCTGACTGGAACACTGTTATTCATATATAATGTGACCCTAAGGCTTGTGACAGGAACACTATGTTGTTCACGTAATACGATCTTTGTGAACGGGATAGTATGTTGTACAAGGTTGATGCTTGTGAAGAGAACACTTATGTTCAAGTAGGGTGACCACCGGGAGCAAGTGCAAGCCCTGCTGTTCCTCTAATGGGAAAACTTTTCTCCATGCACATAATTATGAACTTATAATGTGCTAGCCTGCACCCAGACATCTACTACTTGCTTTGTTTATATCTACATGCTGGCTACCATTAAGCCTCATAAACATCATTTGCATGGCGAGGGGATTAAGGTCCCTCAAGGCCACTTTTTTTTCTATACAATTTGACTTGCCTTTTTTCATTTGTGCAGTAATCTTCTCTTGCAGTTCTATTCCTTGTCGGTTTTGAGGTTTTATTTGCAGCAGTCTGTTTGTGTATCTGGGAGCAGACTTGTATTCCTTTTCGAGGTTAAAAAACATTTTTTTAGGGACTGGTAAAAAAGTATGGGGGGGGGGGTGG
>Ga0126343_10000434_pt1 | contig 15883 bp, 8 predicted proteins | sample Cyp2metagenome_FD_92531 | JGI IMG/M metagenome (GOLD analysis project Ga0126343, IMG submission 92531) | Coral microbial communities from Lord Howe Island, Old Settlement Bay, Australia - Cyphastrea 2 metagenome | ecosystem: Host-associated > Invertebrates > Cnidaria > Coral ... | reverse complement strand
GGAACTCTGAACAGACCTCTCGGGGCATGAACGCATAACAGGACGATTTGAAGTGCGGAGGGCGTATAAATACTTTGCTGAGTCGACTGCTCAATACCCATGGGTATTACGGGGGTCTCTAGGGGAAAATAATGCTAATTTATGAAGCACGCGTGGCCATTCCGGTGCAATCACACCAATGAAAATACTTTCGTACTTGTTCCTCCTCTACATGCGTATGAACCATGCTTAGTACACCCGCAAATCTGCATACCTGGATCTTTGGCTAAACGGCATTGAACAGTTCTTGGAGTGTGACACTCGATGGTTGGCAACAGGTCGTAGAATGGCCGCTTCCGCATAATAGATTTCCCAGGATGTCCCTGGAAAATTTAACATTTTATAAATACAAATATAGATGTGAATAATACAAAAAATAAAATAAAAAATAAAAAAAAGTATAACCGCAAACAACATTTAAGAGCGCTGTTAATATTTCTACTATTTGCTTGTGCCAAGAGGACTGTAAATTGGCCGTAAGTATTTCCTTCTGGACTTATTAACGCACCCCTTGGCTCTCAAATTCCTCCTCTCTTGTGAAGCCCATAGGCAGTGGAGCAGATGTCGTGATCTCAACGACGTACAAGTCAGTGCTTCGCCTTCTCCACACTCGTCCCATCTTGTCACAAAGGCAGCCAAGGACAAGCAGGTTAAACAGAAGGCTGTCCAATCCACGTCTCATCTGAAAACAAGGAATAGTATCACCAAAGTACTGGCTAGCTCTGCTCAATCCTCGCATACGGTTGTGGTCTTAGGATGCAGAACGTCATTAAGAAGGAGGGTGTCTATTCCACCACTCGTCTTTACACAACATGGTCCAGGTTATACAGTTAAGCTTGTGATAGGTATAAGTAGAAGTTTGACTGATGAAATCCATATATTAGTACCAATGCCATTTCTTAAAAATTGTTACTATTACAAGCTGCAGAACGGCTAAAAAACAGTAATTTCGGTCTCAAGAATTTTTACTGATCTATAACGGATACAAGCCCTGGTTTGATTTGCTCATAATCAATGTATCACTTGAACTGGCCCTTATATCTTACCGAAGGTGATACATCCAAATGGAAGACACGTGACAATGGTACATTGCCCTTCACGGCATGCGGCAAGAGTGAATCTACCAGCATCGACGAGTCCGTGGAGTTCCCGTGAAGAGGAACCGTGACATACAAGGCTACGTTTGAGTCATGCGTGCGCACGTTTGTCAAAACCATGTCGTTGTTTACAAGGTTAGGTAGCTGGTCTGTGAGACGACGAACAAACAGAGTCTTTCCTAAACCTCCTCGTTTGGATGAGACAACTCGGACACAGAGCCTGGACAGAATACAATCAATTAGCTTTTTAGATTTAACGTACCATTAGGGGGTGGTCATGTTCAATACCTACACTTGTTCTATATTGGAAAGGTAATGGTAATGATAATTTTATTTTAAGTAAAAGAATGTAGGGAGCGTTCGCACAATCTCCCGAACCTGAGCCTACGAAACCTGCACTCCACTAAACAAAAATAAAAAAATTAGAAAATATTTATACCGATCTATATCTTAACAATAGTGTTAACATACTAATACAAGGAAAACCTACTTTTCAGGATCTAGGGATCCCGCTGTAGTCCAAGATATCTTACTTCTGTTGATGTAGCCATACTGTGCGGAAGGAGAGCGGAACTGATCCCTAAGATAGCTCTTCAGATCCCTTGGCGAAGGGCAAGGCGGAGCAGCAACCCGATACTGATCAAGGGCTGCCACTATGTTGGCACGGTCCTCATTCTCGCTACTACAGATTACCACCAGGCCATAGTCTGGAAGGTAATACGACAGAAAACGTAATATAGGATCACAAGTCGTACACAGGTATTCTAACACAGTACAACTGTTTAACCTGCGCCTAAAACCTTACAACCTGGGTTAGCATATCATTTATAGTCAGTCGTACTCACGTTCTCCAGCCTTTCCCGCGAGCCCCTGTGTTACTACACTAAGCATGTCCACTGCCTGTTTACTGACAGAGAAGTCTAAGAGATCAGCATGAACAAGGCAATAAAATCGTCCCTCAAGGTCGCCTGTGGTTCGTCTCCATAACAACTCGATCTACACCAAACCACAGAAAGATAAACATAATTTTTCACGTTGGTTGTTGTTAGTTAGAAGCAATCAGATGCACACGCTGGACTCTTCACCCAGTAAGCTCCGATAACCTATTTTTAGTCATAACTTAGAGACACAATTCTTAAATGGGGAGCATGATTGGCGCAGTGGTGAGAGCGCTCGCCTTCCACCAATGTGTCCCGGGTTCGAATCCCGGACCCTGCGTCATATGTGGGCTGAGTTTGCTGGTTCGAGCGGTTTTTCTCCGGGAACTCCGGTTTTCCCCTCTCCTCAAAAATCAACATTTAATTTGATTTGATTTGATTTGATTTATTTGGTTTACAGTCTCCCCAATTAGTAGAGCACTCATGCTCAGCTAGAATGAATTCAGACTTAAATTAAGTTCTTCTTCCTCTTCTTCTTCTTCAAACAATTAATTACCTCTTCCGTGGTGGTTTGTGGGGTACAAATAAGCACTTCTTCGTGGCTTGGAAGAGGCTGTTTCTTGTCATGCATATAGAGGGCCAAAACTGTTGCCAAAACATCATCTGCAAAAGAAGGAGTTCGAAGATTAGTATAGACATCATACTTTTGCTGTGTTTGTCAAGTTTGAACCCTATAAGAGACCTGGTTATCATTAATCACATGTGCCTAACATTTTAAATTACCTTGGAATCAAGACTGCCCGACAGTATATTTCAGTAAGTTATTTCAATCACGTTACGATACTGGCTCGTTAGCAATCACTTCCTACCTTTGGGAACAAGCATGAGGTTAGGTCTCCCCCTTTTTAAGAACGCTGGAAAGGTGCGAGGTGTTGTTCCTTTACCTGAAAGTTAAGTGAACATAATTTGAAGTTTATATCTCCATGTCACCCAATTTGTCATTGTCAAACAGGAGGCATATATGTGTGGCCTATGCATAAAAACGCTCGCTTGATCGATAACTACGACAATTTCCTATTTTATTTCTCCTACACTCTAAGGGTGTCGTGTATTATTCTTACCCTTTACTGATAGCTCTCTGAGGATGTTCCCCAGCTGAGAAAGCGTAAGGTACTCTCTGATGTCTGCCTCGCTATCCTCGTCTTCGTTATTCTCTTGTTCAGCAATGGTTTCAGGGAGCTTCGATGACAACTCGTTCGACTCAGTTACGGTTGCACTACAAAGAAATGTCAAATAACTAACTTCCACTACATTCAAAGAGTCTATCGAAATTGGTTTCCTATTTTGTAAATCCACCACTTTGTCGAGATTCATAAGCGCAAAACAATTTCCCAGAAAAAAATATTTTGAGAAATACCCTTTTAGTACCAAAACAAACAAGGTCTGATAATGCTTAACTGGTTTCAGCCACAAAACCATTGTCTAAGGATCTATGGGGGTAGGTTGTCACAGACGTAATCAAGGACGAATGAATATTCAATAGGCCCTTTGCACGACCTGGTCACATGGTACAAAATGACGTGCTGGGAGGCAAGTAGCACAGTGGGACTTTCAAACAAAGCAGCTCGCACCAGTCCAGCTTGACTTTCATTTGTTTTGGATATGCCACTGTGTAACTTACGTCCCAGTATGTGTCGTGTCGTGTTAAAGGTCTATTGTGCTCCGACTTCTTGTTAGGTCTCATCATTGATAAACACTAAAAGTAATGTACGTGTTGAACACTGCTGAACTTCCAAGGCACCTTCACATATGAAGCTTGTTTGTCAGCATTAGGTAAGTTTCCTCAACCTCATCAATCCGAGTGTAGAAAACACTGTGATGTGAATATGTATGTATGTCGGTATAACTGAGTTACCTTTCATCCTTGGTTTGCATTTCATCAAGCTCTCCGGCAGAGAAAACCTCTCGCTCAATGATGGGGTTTTGCCTCGCTTCTTCGTAAAGAGCCTCGACGTCTGCTTCGTCAGCTTCCTCTAAACACCACAACAGCAAATCGTCTTCATCTGCATCAAGACCTAGACTCGCCAAAGCAGCCAAAGCAACTTGCTCTGAGTAACCATCATCTGCAGCTGCATTCAGAAACTTTTGGATTTTTGAAGTAACTTTCGGCTTCGGCTTCTTAATGGGACTCACGCTGGCTACCGTTGAGGGTCCCGAACTTATGTAGTTGTTGTTATCAAATGCTGAAGTACCAAATTCCGCTTCTGAAGGAACTTGAGTAAACGATGGCAGACTGACAGTACCTTTTGAATCGTCTAAAAGCTCTGTTTCCCTAAAAGCGCGCTCTATTGCTGACTTCAAATGATCTGTGTCTAAATTCGGACGTACGCTTTCAAGCAAAGTTAGAACCTGAAGGTTGCTCACAAGACGCTCTCCGCTGTGGCAGACTGTAGCTATTTCTTTCCTTAGTAGCATCAACTGCTGAGTGGTAAAGAAATTCAACTCCCGATACTCCTTACGTGCATCGCTGACCTTCTTCTTCCAGTTTGAATAACAATTCTCCATGGACGTGCTTTCAGCTGCCAGCTCATCTGCGATCGATTGGCCTTCGAACTGATCTTTACTGCAATGAAATTCTTTATTCCAATGCAATCGATGAACATAACCAGATTCGGAGAGGTTAATGTAAGCCGTAGCTAGACGCATGACGCCCTCAAGGTTCTGCAAGTTAAGAATTTAGAACTTTGGTAAAAGCAACATCATAGCTTACCACGGGGATTCATATTAAATTACACCTAAATTTCACAGAGGTTACAAAAAAAACCGACGTTTCAATTCTATTATTTATGTCTATACCAGGTTCATACGATTGTGTTTATTCGACACGATGGTCAATGATGTAAAAATGTTTCCCACATTACACTTGAAGATTCTTTCCAAGTGTTCTCGAGTAGTCCCACTTACTAGATGAGTTTAAACTTGCCTTTACAAATTGTTCAACCTCTTCCTTCCCCTTTTCAGCCTTCCCAGCAATCAACATCAATTTACTTTGTAAATCTTTCAATTCATCAACAGTGTAGGTTTTTCTCTGCTCTTCTTCACTTCCATCTTTCGTAGGAACTGTCAGTCGAATCACATCATTGAATGACAACCGTCTTCCCTGCTCTGTTAGCGCACAACTCTTAGTGTCCACGTGTCCTACAACGTACACACCACAGGAGTTAATGGTCTTAGCCTGTACTAAGGACGTCATAGCAACCGACCCATGTGATTCCTTGACGGTCTTCAGCCATTCCAGATGCCTGCTGGTGTCATACTACGAACAAATCAAATGACAAAGTCAGTTGCAAATGAAAAAGGGTCCATAGAAAAAGGGCATAATAAAAAACTAGCGGGTAATAATTGTTGAATTTCATTCTGTTCTATAGCGTGTTCAGACTCTGATATAATTATAAATGTCAACATGGATGGTTGAGAGACTGTCTCGATTTTACTTACAGTACTTCTTAGTTAATAGTTTTTACTCTTATTGGATTTATCAACTTTACTTTTGTCTAAGTTTTGGTTGTACTGACTGACAAACATCATTACGAACAGTCGGTTCTCTTTCAACTAGTGCTGAAAACAAATTCGAGATACCGTTGAAAAAAAAACTTGACATGAAGAGCTAGAACATTTTAAAGCTCTTGGTTTAAAATCTGCCGGTATCCTGATTTTGACTAGCCTTCTTAATGAAGTTCTCTAAACGATAAAGGAAGACCTCTTCGAACATACTTAAAAAGGAAATCAGTATCAGAGAGTACAAAGTACATTCCACTTCTTACTAGTTTTTGGGGTAAACTGTGATCCGTCTCTACAGCTTTCCACACAGGATCACAAGCTTTCACCAGGTCGTCAAAGTTCACTTTCTGTTCTTCACTTTCTCTGAGGTCAAAGATCAAAGGAGCGAAACCTAAGCAGCTGGTGTATAGACTTGAAATGCGGTCAGTTTCCATGTCGCTTTCATCCGCTGAGATCAAGGCCAGGTCAACAAGAACCTTAAGCTCTTGAGTAGCTGCAGAACCATTCAAAAAGTCAAGGTATTAGTTTTTAAAGAAATCACACTGCTACAAAACTTGTGCTTTTTACTGAGAAACCAGTAGATAATACGTCCCACTCGAATCTCTAAATGTCATGAAGAGATCCTAATAGTTTTAGAAGCTACATGTGAATGATTTGCAACTTAAGAACGTTGGCAATAATTGTTTCTGCACAACCTTACTGCGCACGCAAATTCACACGCCACGTCGTGCATCGAGCGTAGAACATTTTCGCGTGAATGTCCTTAAAGCGGCGTATGAATCCACTGGCACGTTAATTCAGACAGCCAACTGGGGACCCTAACAGATAGTGTGCTTACATTTAATGGTATTACGTAGCCACTCCACCAGTCGACTGCTCTGTACCACTGCCTGGAAGCACTTTGCTTTCTTCATATCCAAACTCTCAAGTGCACGACCAGCCTCAGAAAACCTTTTTCCAATGCTGTTCAGGGGCTTTTGTTTGAACTCTTTTGACCACTAAATCGTAAAATTTAAATCAAAATAAAAACACGTTCAGACGCAAATGCATGTGTCCGAAGTCAGTACAAGATCAAAGAAGGGAATAAATAAGTTTTTGAAACGTCAGCCACCAACAACACTTCTTCTCAGAACTACCCTCACCCGGACGATGACACCATACGAATTTCCGCTCTCGTATCATGAGTGTAATAAAAAGCAGGGTCTGAATGAAAAAGGTGGAAAACATAAATTTAGAAACCTGGTTACGCAGATCCTCGATAATTTTGAAGTCACCAGTGAAGCCCATTGCCTCCTTAAATTCCCAGATTTTGTCTGCAGCATTTGCATACTGACCAAGTTGCTGGTACCGCTGTATTTGATTGGCGCGTTCAGTAGCTGTTGTCTGCAGCTTCTTTGTTCCACTCGCAGGTTGAGCTTGGCTCAGTTCAAACATGCACAACAACTCTCGGTCAAGATCTTTTTTCCGGTTCTTATAGCTGTCAAAGAGCTTGTCGACATTTCCGAGGGATACCGTTCCGTCCATGGTACTAGCTGCATGCTGGTTCCAATCTCGAAAAGCTGGTTTCCAGATATTTTCAACGACTTCGGAGATGCTAAGGTGTTGTTTCTTTGTCTCGTCATTCTTTCTGGCTACTTGTGCTCTCTTTCCATACTGTGTCCAAAGTTCTTGGAAAGTGGAACTATTTTTCACGCGATGAAGTGGCGAAATAACTTCTTTAGCCACTGAAGGTAGTTTAAAGAACGTGACCTCAATTTGTTTTTCACCTTTACGCTCACACAAATCATGTATTGGGTAACAGGAGACATCTTGAAGCGATTTGTCCTTAGTACTGGCAATATTGACTGTAGAGAAACCAAATAATGATTTTAAGCAGTATTGAAAGTAGCAAAATATTCTCAATCTGCAACTTCAAGTATAAACAACATTATATCAGTCAATTTGAGTTCAAAGGTAGGTTAAAAGTTTAGACTTTAATAAAATTCTTCTTTCGACGAAAAACATGCCAACTTCACACGTTTCTATTATAAGCTGTAAATGTACTCAATTGTTCGTTTAGGAACAAAGCATGTTTAGCACATTAACGAACTTTAGCTTGCGCAGATTGTACTGCTGCTAAGTGACATCTCACCTGGCCCAATCAAATCACACATGTTGACGAAGGACACCACTTTTTCTTTAACAGCTTGAAATTCCTCGATTTCTCCAAGTCGGTCAGATAGGATTTTTTCAACTTCTTCCCGGCTTGTGTTCGCCTCAGTTTCTCCTTTGGCAGTGGAAAAAGTTGTTTTCAAAAGTTCAGAGAATTTCGTCCTGTATTTCCGCAAAAAATCTAAGATTTCAACAGTTACTGACGCATTTGATATGCTTTCAACAAGAGCTGTCAATACTGATTGAGCCATTGACAACGTTTCTTGACCTTCATCTGTTAAAATACTTCCTCTTCCAGACTCATCTCCTGTGTTGAGGAACAAAGTTTTTACGCTCTGAGTATCTCTATTTAATGAAAACGAGACAAGTAGTTGAGAAGAAATGTACACTAACCAACACGCAATGTTTACAAACAGACCAAACTGCATTCATATTGCACACTGTAAGCACTCAGATATTTTTGATCGAGCGAGGCTTGGTTCGGCTAACCATGTCACGTAACTCAGCCAGATCCGTCGAATATGTAAACAATAGCCTTCATATGGCGCGAAAATACATCTCCGATATTTGACGGCGGACATTGTCTATTCTGAGAAGCCAACAAAGAGACAAAGAGCAGCAAGAGTAATTATTTTAGTTTTGCTTTCATAACACTCAGTTAAAGCCACTCTAGACGTGCACCGACCAACATCTGTGAAATTCCAATGGTGCTATTGTTTATACTGACATCAATCAAGATGGAAATAGAAGCGAATAAACTTTGGCTTCTGAAAGAGGAGACGGAGTAAATTTACGAACCAAATAATGTACGGCACAAAAGACAGAGCCTATAGCTAAATAGTCAAAAATAGAAAAATCTTCGATGAATGGAGCACGATAGGCAGATGCGGATAAACAAATAATCTCTGCCTTGCCAAGAACTTTACGCAGTTCACATCATTCATTCTATAATGCAGCTTCTCTGACACATCCGGTCGAGAGTTTGGTCAAACTGAATATTTCTGGAGAGCCATTATCAATAATGTCTTTAGACTGAGTACTAAATACGACGATAACACCTCTAGTTACCAAAGAAACGGAAATATCCAGCCATTGGGTTCCAGGTGAGCAGAAACTCCACAGTAGAAGGGTCCAAGCCAGACGTTTTCTGGTCCTGACATGTGTTTGGCCAGGATTTTGTGAGCAACATTGACAACAGTTGGCCATACTTATCTGCTCCTGCGTCACCTCGGAGGCTAGAACTTCTCAAAGTCATGAAAGCACGGCCAGCATCTGCACCCTGTCGTGACTTAACAAAAGGAACAGTTTTTGTCATCAAGGAACGTGCGTTTAAAAGTAAACCAAAAAAAGTAGCAAGGGCTGGTATGTCAATTAAGTTACCCAATAAAGTCAAGTACATATCTACAGATCAGCAAGTTGGTAATGTTAGCATCAATCTACCTGTATTATCTTTTTAACGGCTTCAAACGCAAGTTTGCTGATGGATTCCCCAACGGCTCTGTCATACACGTCCAGGTTAAGTTCACAAAAAATCTCAACCACACAGGTTTGTCTTATCTGAAAAAGTTATCAATAAGATTAAAAACGACAAGCCAATTAACCTTAATATGGCTAAAACTTAAAAATCTGTTTATGAAAGCCTTAACAGCAAATATTAATTCATTACCCTTTTTGCTCGGTTCACAAATTGTTCTGTTAAATATCCTCGGTACTCTTCGAATCCCTGAGTGTCATCCGAGACTTTAAGAAGCATACTCCAGAGCTACATGAAAGGATAATACAAATTAATTTCATATGGCGTAGGTTGATTTGATTCGCATTCTATACCGGCAACAAACACGACGGCTGTTCATTTTTAACCTTAAAGGGTTAGCGTTATATCATGATAAACACAGCGTGTGGAATAAAGAGTGGTAAAAAATGTACGCTTCCGCAACTTGCATTACCATACTAACACATCTTTGTTTTCCATTAGGAGAAAAAGAAAAGTCCACGTCCTCAATCAGACCATCATTCGCCGTTATAGTCCAACTCAAGCCATTCAAAATGAGGCAATTCTCTCCGTCATATATTACAAAGTAAATTGTAGTATCTTACCCTCAGTTCTCTTGTTAGGGCATCGCTCTGGTAATCGTCTGGCATATAAGAATAGAGTACATATTTCAGCTTGCTGACGAGCTTTACCGATAGTTTACGTATGTAGCCTTCCTTCAGGGAAGCGACAGTCTTGTTAACCTTGTCATCGGTTTCACCATCTACTGTACCCTTTTGCCAGTGTTGAATGCTCGAGAACAGCAACTTGATAGCTAGGCAAATGATATCAATGTCATCTCGAAAAGAAAGATTTTCCATACAAACCATGGCCAGCTTCGAACTTGCAGAAACTGTTGATTCGGTGACCTCCTTTTTGCAACTATCAAAGAGAGACCACAAAATTTCTTTATTTTGTTGTGTTGCGAGTGTGCGCTGTTATTCAGTGATGAAGAGGAATAATGAATATTGGATATGTACTGGCTTAATAAGGATGTCACCGATGCACTAATGTCGTTACGAGGAACATATAAGTTTCAATCTGACGTTTTAGCTAGTTTGTATTTTATTTTGTTTAGTTGTTAATCAATTAATTAATTAATTAATGTATATTTGTGTTGTTTTAATAGTGGGCTTACCGTGAAGTAGCTTTCTAGCTAAGTGGAATTGTCACTATAAATAAAGAACTACCTTACCTACGTCATGGAAATTGAAAATGTTATTACTAAACCTTATTAAGGTGGCTCAAAGCAGTTTCTAGTACTTTCCAAGACGTAGATTTGGACGGTTCATTATTACCGTTCTTTACCAATTGATCCTACGATCATGGTATCAAAACACTGCCCAATCACCGGTGAACACGTTGGTATCATTTTTGTGACACAATAGGTTACCGTAGCAGCACTATGACCTGCTAAAAACACCCTTAATTTCAGATTTAAGCGCTTATATTTCAAAAACGGCAGGGTGATTTTTTTTCTTAACATCGAATTTTAATAGACAGGATAAGATGCAATTTTTGGCAAAGTTAAAAAAAATTCTGTACATGGGGTTCAGAGCCACCTTTAATATTCACCGTGCCATTTTTGAAATATAAGCGCTTAAAGCTGGGTGTTTTTAGCAGGTCATAGTATTGCTATGGTAACCAATTGTGTCACAAAAATGATACCAACGTGTTCACCGGTGATTGGACAGTGTTTTGATGCCATGATTGTAGCATCAATTGATAAAGAGCGGTAATAATGAACCATCAAAATCTACGTCTTGGAAAGTACTGGAAACTGTTTTGAGCCACCTTAAGGGCATCCCAAAGGTTAATGCTTCACCGAAGTTTTGTCAGTTCTAACGAGTTAATTTGTGTAAACCAACCTATCTGTTTCATTCTCACTGTCCAACATGTTGATCATGGCTTGAAGACTCTCCTGAATGCTACTTTTCTGAGCACACAAAGACAAAAAGACGTACTGTTCAAAAACAGAGCGGGACTACATCATTATTGATGAAATTTTAGACATTTTCTTTCGTAATCATAGCATAAAAAATACATCATATTTGTGCAAAAGTATCTAAGTAATCATTTAAACAACCTTTTCCTCGTTTACATTTCCACACGAAAAGAAATCGACCAAAGCAACGCATAGATCTAAGATGGGGAACATTCTTGTTGAAACGATGCCATGCAGTCGCCAAACCGGAAAAGCAAGCAGAAAGGTTCTTTTCAACAAGCGGTCAACTTCAAAGGCTGACGCCAGACGAGGCCACAAATCCGTAAAATCCCTACGACAGAAAAAGCACAGAAACGTCACTTTTATCATCTTTAAGGTAAATGGCCTACGTTATATCCGTATTGTACTACTCTGTACATTATATAGAGGACGTCCACACCTTTGAAGCTTAACGTTTTGTTTGTTTGCTTTTTTGCTTTTTTTTTTTGGATTGTTTGCTTGTTTGCTTATCTTTTTCCCTCCATCGTTTATTGGTTCGTTTGTTTTTTGTTTGGTCCACAGTTGGTCGGTCGGTCGGTCGGTCGGTCGGTTGATAACAAAGATCGACCGTTCTCTAATGATTATAATATAGTCAGGAAATCCGTACAATCTATAAAACTAGCGCGATATTACCTTCATCTACCGAATAGGAGGTGTTCTTCTATCAAGTTCTCTCAGAAAATAATGTCCGCTTGTGGTGAAGGAAAACTGCTAGTGGATGAACAAACGAAATGCGAGTGGGTTCAGCAGTTTTCCTAGACCTCAAAAGTGCATTATTCACCTTATAAAACATAGGAGAAACTTCTTCCATTCGGTTTAGAATATATCATAAAAAACGAAAATAGTTAAATCTGAGAAGGGGCGATGATTGCCCTGGAAACACAGCATCTGGGACATAAGTGCTCTATATGTACATGTAATCGCATGGGCCCAAGGGCAATTGAGGATTAATTTCACGCGTATTTTCAAAGTTTTCAAAAAAATTGCCCGAGTCACAAAGCGACGAGGGCGATTTAAAAAACTTTGAAAATAAAAGTGAAATTAATCCATAATTGCCCGAGGGCCCTTGCGATTATTTGTATTTAGTATATGGCTAGCTCCGTGAGCGGGCAAGATAAAACAAATCCTGCGCTGTGATTGGCTACCCGAGCGGGCAAGATGGAGCTATCTTGCCCGCTCAGGACTACCCGCCGCACCCCGCAAGAAAAGTCCCCCGAAAGCCAGATAATAAATCCTTCATTGACTAAGCTTGTTCGGTCAAGATGGCTTGATATTGGTCTTTTTTGTGAGTTTACGGACCTCGACTCCGTCTCGATCCATAAACGTGCAAAAAAAGAACTTGGCCTACATCAAGCAATCTTAACCTCACACTTGGTCAATAATACCCCAAACATCACATAAGGGGCAAAATTCTGTATAGAGGGAAACTTTCAAGGTCTTGCCGTAGCGTAAACAAGTTTGCCGGTTGTCGCTAAAGAACAAGCTAGCAGTAGAGTAGGGAATGACTACTGTAATAGTAAGCAAAACACAGCAAGTTCAAAAGCAATTACTATCTAAATAAAACTGAAAGCAAATTTTTTTGTCTCCTGTTTTGCGAAGCTTGCAACAGCGTGAAACTACTTCATCGATCGAAGAAGGACCTAAACAAGTGTCCGAACGAGCTTTCATAACTTCTTAAATCCAAAATTCTTCTTTCCACGGCGAAAACTTAATTAACGTACCAACAAGATTTACGCTCTTTCTTACGCCGACAAGGTGGACTGTAATACTAATAGGCGACCCGAAGCAAAACGAAGAAATTAACTTTCAGTTTGGCTGCCATGAAGTTCTGTGGTCTTCTGTGACTCTATGCTTGGTGCAACACAAGCCGTCCCGAATTTTTTTCAGGCTGCGAATCAATACACTTTTGGATGGTATAATCATTTGCTTTTCCATCAAAAGACTGGGTTCTGCTGCGTGTCGATTTCCTTTCACGAGAAGATGAAATAACCGCGTTTAGATCAAAATCAGAAGCGATACGTTTCTGAAATTCCTGTTCAAATCCGTTTGAAGGGGGAAACCAACTTAATGCAGGCGCGTTCAGCCAATCAGTTATTCAACCAATTATGTCCTCTTGATTACTGAAAGTAGCCTCGTGATAAAGAAAAAGTACCCTCTGTCTCAGCCAACCAGCATTCAGTAATCTTCTTTGTTAATCAGTTCGAGGAGCAAAATGGGCTGAGAAAAAGAGACAGACATAACATGTGTTTAACTGTAGCTATTCATTATAGAACAGGCCACACAAGACATAACTTTTACTGTGCTCCAGTTCCAACCCCCTTTCCACAATATATGTAGTTCTTACTGTTTGTCAGATCGCTGAATACTGAGCTTCTGGGCTCCCCACCAAACCAGGCTTTCAGGCGATGTTCCGGTGTCAGGCTCTTCAAAGGGTTTTGAGTCCCCTCGTAAGAAATGCAATAGTGGTATAGCCAAAAGCCATTCAGGATTGGATGACCAAGCAACCTTCATTAACTGATTGCAAAGACTTTCAACTGCACTCACGGCAAAGCTGAGGAAACACAACATTGAACTTACAAACTAGACCCTCTAAGAGCGTTTACTCGGGCTACGTGCCGCAAGATCAAATCGTACTTTACACCGTAAGCTGATTAAACACAGTATATAAAACCAAATAAAAGAAGCAGGATATTTTGACACAAGAGTTACGCTTAAATTTTAACTATTCAAGTGTCTCCTTGATTGTTTCAACATCTGAGTTGCTCGTCTCCGGATCGTGATTTTTTTCAACTTTAAGTCAGTAGTAATAGCCGGCTTTTTGTCAGTGTTTTTATATTTTGAGCTTGTACACATACATGTATTTGCTATTTCGTGAGAGCAACCATGAACTTTGCTTATTTGGCAGGCTTTCAAGCAAAGTATTATTCAAGGGTTGGGACCCGTTTCTCCAAGGTACAGAAAAGTATTCGCACGCGAAAAGCCGTACCAAAATCTCAAACCTTATGACTTCAGAGCTGTTTTAAGCACTTACTCTACCTCATACAAGAAGTTTCAGGCGCATGCACTTCTCTGTCTTTAATAACAATTATCAAAAAATGGCTTTGAGGGGTCCGAAATGTTTCCGGGCCTTTCGAGAAATGGGCCCCAGTCCTGAAAGCGATCGACATTATTTCCAAAACCATGCCTTATGTTTATTACGTTGTTCACGAGGAGCGAGCACACGATAAAGCGGGCAGTCAGGAGAAGGCCCTTCTTTCTGATGTGACATTTCGTGACTTTTTATCTAAATTAACAATGAATGAGACCACGTAAACACACTATATATCTAACACACTATATATCTATGTATACCTTATGTATGTTTTCTTGCGGTTAGTTGCATCCCAGTTTGCTTCCGGCTAGTGTTCCACTCGGGTTTGCATGCGGATGGCCTTCATTTTGGCTGACACTGTATTGCATCTTAAGTTACCGAGTTATGATAATTCAAATTTGAAGCGCAAAATGAAACCAAGTGAATTTTTTCACAATGGATACTGCAATATGCAAGGTTGCTTTTGAATACCACGAAATACCAAATGAGCAGAAACAAAACAAAGCTTACCTTTTAAATTAACAGGAAAAAGAAATTGCAACATGCGGACCCGTCGAACCCGAGGCACTTGACTCAGGTTGCATTCACTTTGTTTTGTTTCTGCCGACAACTGAATTCGACGATCGGTCACGCGATGTCACAGAAGAAAGAAGGGCCCTCTCGTCTATGCCTTCAAGTGACCAGCAATAAAGAAAGCTGCCGCATTCTTATCCCCAGTTTCCACGCTCTTCGTTTAGAACACCTGGACCATGACCCCTCATTTGGCCAGAGGCAGCGTGGCCGAGTAGTCAGCGTGTCGGACTCGCAATCCACCGGTCCAGAGTTCCAGTCTAGCTCTGACCACGACCTGGATTGTTTCTTGGTAGCCCCAAATTCGTCAATCTAGTCTACATTATATTGACCCGTCGAAGGGCTAACGCTCGAAACGTCAGCTTTCGAATCTCTTTACGGTGACCAATTTACATTATCAACCCAGTTGATAAAACCAAATATCTTGTTATACTTCCCACCGACGCAGCACCACACCTTTAGAAACTTACCCCTCCTTTCTTTAATAGGATTAGGTTACAAATAACCTACATGACTAGATACAGTACGTCATGTACTTTTCGCGATACTCAAAATATATCTTACATATTAGAAGGAAACAATGGAAAGAAAAGAAGTTGTGTGCGTTGAATGTGATGGGAAAGTCTGACCAATGACGTTGTTCACACAAGCGCGCGTCTGTGTGTTGATCTGTAAACACGAGGTAGTGATGTTTGTTTTAGGATGTTTACTTACATGGGAATAAGCGTAAGCAGCATATATACGCAGAATCAGTGGAGTAAGAGCAGCATGTGTTCAGAAGCGCCTCTTAAATACCCTTTTAATGGGCGGATTAAATACGTCGAAGGTGGTCGCAAAATTAAATAACAATTATTCCACGAGCCCGAGTTGGATATGAAGTGATAAAATAACCAACGAGCGCGTAGCGCGAGTTGGTTATAATAACTTCATATCCAACAAGGGCGAATGGAATAATTGTTTTAGTAAATTCTCAAACCGGGT